>Ga0255052_10000899_pt1 | contig 23107 bp, 19 predicted proteins | sample JV7_2_21_MG_FD_188632 | JGI IMG/M metagenome (GOLD analysis project Ga0255052, IMG submission 188632) | Seawater microbial communities from Jervis Inlet, British Columbia, Canada - JV7_2_21 | ecosystem: Environmental > Aquatic > Marine > Inlet | place: Canada: British Columbia | collected... | reverse complement strand
CATGCGTAGCGTGTCGACCTTGGCCTTGGCGGCGTTCTGCGGGATATAGATCGTCCCCTTGAGTCCGAACTTGCGCAGCAGATGTGCCACTGCCGAGCCGTGATTCCCTGTCGATGCCGTAACGATCCCCCGCTTTCGCTCTTCGTTGGTGAGCGACAGGATCTTGTTGGCGGCACCGCGAAACTTGAAGGAGCTCGTGACCTGGAGATTCTCCAGCTTCAGATACACCTCACAGGCACCCTGTTGACTGAGCCAGAACGAGGGCTCCAAGGGGGTCTCACGGATATGGAGACGAATCCGGTCCTCGGCCTCCAGGACCTCACTGCGAACATCGATCTCCATGGGTATGCTCATGGGAACCTCAGCCTATACGATCGCCAATTCCTCGATGGCTCTTCCCTCCAAGATTCTCTCGGGGGCAAACACCGACAGATCGAGAATCGGTGGTTGATGAAGGATCAGCTCCGCCAGGTATCGTCCTACAGCCGGGGCCTGCTGCAGCCCATGGCCGGAGAATCCGCTGGCGAGATAGAGCCCGGCAAGCTCCGGCCACTCCCCGACAATAGCGTTGCCGTCCAGGGTATTGACAGCGTAGTACCCGGCCCAACCCCGTTCGAAGCGCAATCGATCGAACTCCGGTACCACCTGCACCAACTCGGGCCAGAGAAGATCTGTGAAGCGACTCTCCTCCCAGCGCAGACCGAAGCCTACACGGTCATCGGCGAAGGACCGGCCTACCAGAATCCGGTCTTCACCCTCACTGCGAAAGTAGAGACCGGAAGGCAGATTCGTGAGCGGCAGCGGGGACGACGGTTTGACCTCCGGCTCGGCCACGAAGACCTGCCGCTGCACCGGGATCACCGGCAGATCGAACCCTTGCCGCCCCATGAGCTCGGCGGCCCAGGCGCCGGCGCAGTTGACGACGACGGGACTGGCCAGGTGCTCGCCATCGGCCATGTCCACTCCAGTCACTCCGTTGGCGACTTGGGAGATTCCTCGAACCTCGCCCTTGGCCAGGACGGCCCCCAGGCTGGCTGCCTTGCGGCGATAACCCATCAAAAAGGCGTAACCATCCAGATGGCCGTCTTCGACACCGAAGGTGCCGCCGACCAGCCCTGCGGCTCTGTAGAGCGGATAGTGCTCCTCAATCTCGGCCGCCGGCCACCACTCCACCCTGCAGCCCATCTGACGTTGGAGATCCAACGCTGTATGAGCGGACGCTGCCGATTCCCCGTCGACGAGAAACAGGTTCCCCTCCTGTTTGAAGGAGACGTCGGGACGATCGCCGTTCACCTCCATCTCATTGGCAAAACGCCGCAAGACCTCGAACGTGTACTGGGAGACCTCGATGTTCTGGGCCAGGCTGAATTGGATGCGGGCATTGCCCACTGACAATGCCGACGATGCCTGGAGATAGCTGGTGTCCTTCTCGACGACCAAGACACGCAGAGCACTGTCTGCCTGCAGTAGGTGATAGGCCGCGGAGCATCCCATGACCCCGCCGCCCACAATAATGACGTCGTATCGTGCCGCTGCGTCTGTGGTGATTGCTGGCACCCGAATTCTCGATTTTCTCGAATTCTATCCCGCAGCCCGTGCTAGCCTCATATGACCAGGTCATGGACCGACGACAAGTCATCTCCTCGATCTTTGGAGTGCGGCGGGCTCTGATTGGAATGATCCATGTACAAGCCCTGCCAGGTACACCAGACAGCAAGCTCTCCGTCGACGAGATCTGTGAAGCGGCAGTGGCAGACGCGCATCAGCTCCGAGATGCCGGTTTCCACGGCTTGATGATCGAGAACATGCACGATCGGCCTTACCTGAAAAGAGAGGTCGGCCCGGAGATCGTGGCGGCCATGGCTGCTGTCGGTCGGGAGGTCCGCCGCGCGGCCAGCCTGCCCCTGGGCGTTCAGATTCTCGGCGGCGCCAACCGCGCCGCGCTTGCCGCGGCACTGGTCTGCGATGCCGATTTCGTTCGCGTCGAAGGCTTTGTCTTTTCCCATGTGGCCGACGAAGGCCTGATGGAGTCCGACGCCGGCGAGCTTCTCCGGTACCGCCGGGCCATCGGCGCAGACACCGTTCGGATCTTCGCCGACATCAAGAAGAAACACGCCTCCCACTCCATTACCGGCGACGTCGAGCTCGTGGAGACCGCCCACGCCGCCGAGTTCTTCCTCGCCGACGGAGTGATCATCACCGGCGCGGTTACCGGGCACGCGGCGGATCGCTCCCAGGTGAAGGCAGTCAGCAAGGCGGTGGGGATCCCCACCCTGGTGGGCTCAGGTGTCACTCCCGAGAATCTGGCCGATTTCAAATCGGCGGACGCCTTTGTCGTCGGTTCGGTCCTCAAGCATGGTGGCCTCTGGTCCAACCCCGTCGATCCGGGCCGTCTCGAAGCCATGATCCAGGCCTTCGACGCTCTGCCTTGATTCCCACCCTTCGGGGTGGTGCTTGGGAGCCCGGGAACTCAATACTCTTGTATCTCCATCAAGAGAACCCCTTTGGAGGACACCATGAGCGAGAAGAGCATCGAATTGCTGAACAGGGCCCTGGGCGAAGAGCTGTCGGCCGTGCACCAGTACATGTATTTCCATTTTCACCTCGACGACCTGGGCTACCGCCCCCTGGCAGGGCTCATGAAGAGGACCTCCATCGGCGAGATGATGCACGCCGAGGGGCTGGCGGAAAGAATCCTCTTTCTCGGTGGCGAGGTCGAGATGGTCGTCTCCGACCCGGTCCAGAAGGTTCACGATCCCAAGGCCATGCTCGAGCGGGCCAAAGCGATGGAGGATGCCAGCGTCAGGTTCTACAATCAGGCAGCTCAGGAATGCGCCAAGAATCTGGACGCGGCCTCGAAGAAGGTCTTCGAGGACCTGGTGGCCGACGAGGAGGGCCACTCGGACATGTTCGACCAACAGATCCAGTACATCGAGCGCTTTGGTGAGCGTTTTCTGGCCTTGCAGTCTTTGGAGGAAGACACCGAAGGCCGTTAGGAGGCATGCTTGCCTGTCCCACCCATGAGCGGTGGGCTTCAAGATAGCTGCGCTTGCCCTCGTTATCGCACTGGCAGGCAGAGATGAGTGATCAGCTCATCCTCCGGGGCGTTGCCCGCATCGGATACATACTCCACCCAGGGTAGGCCGGCCTCTTCATAGCCGTGGGCAGCTGCCCAGGCTCGAACCTTGTCCCAATTGGTTGAGATATTCGAGTAGGGCCCGACGTTGATCCCCCTGACCGTCATGCCCCCTGCGGTCTCCCGAATCTGCACGGGGTCGGTGGCGTCGATTTCAATCTCGGGGATGACCGCGATGGGAACGCCGGCATCGAACTGCCACTCCTCTTCGGTGGAAGCAGTAGTCATGACAACCTGCGGGCCCGACTGCTCGAGTCCCTCTTTCGCCATGAAGCGACCGATCTCACCGTAGGCCCCGCCTACGGCCTCGCCGATCGCCGCCACATCCCAAGTGGACTGTGCCGGCGTGTAGACAATGACTGCCGGATCGATGTCAACGACCTCGATCTCGAGATCGGTCCAATCGACCTCCGGCAACCCCTCCGCCAGCACCTTGAGGTTCGCCAGACCGGCCTCGTAGTCCGCGCCGATCCACCGGTCGAACATCAAACCCATGTAACGGCTCACCAGGTTCATGCCAAACTCGGTGTCGAAGCCCCAGGTGATCGAAGTTCCATCTGCCCCAGGCTGGAGGCGGAAGAAGGCCTCAGCGGTACCTTGAGATCCGAAATCCAGATGACTCTGGACTCGACTGTACGGATCACTGGCGACAACCTCTTGATATCCCGATCCAACTTGCGGATTCTGACTCGCCCAGGTCATCTTGGCGCCCACACCGTGATCTGGACCCTCGAAGCTGTATTCTGTTTCCGGATCCCGCTCCGCCCAAGGCGACCATCTCTTGAAGCTGCGATAACCATTGACCAGTGCAAACATGGTGGCCGGCGAAGCGTCGACCGTAATCGACCGTTCGACGTGGGCGCTGGAGGGCAAAAAGAGCCCCACGAGAACGAGGACGGCTACGGCAATCACCAGGCCCAACAAGATCTTTTTCAGTGCTGACATGACGCGATCCTCCAACCCGGAAGTTCATTCCGCATCGACTGAGACCAGGTCGCAACGGGGAGATTCTAGTTCAAATGGAGCAATGCACTGCACGGGATAGGCGCCAAATGCCATGATTATGGCGCCGTGAGCGCAGGCTGAAGGCTGCCTCTCGGTACAGTATGGCTGGGAGCTGGGGGTCCGTATCATGAAACTTCGCACACAAGGACTGTATCGAGGGGTCTCCTGGCTGCAAGCGGCATTGCTTCCCCTGGTCCTCGCAGTCGCGCCGGGGCCGGGAGCCGCCGCTGCCCAGGATCAGGACTCCACAGACTCCTCAGAGGGCCTGCAAACGCAGGGCGGCAAGAAGAAGTACCGCAAGCGACAGACGAGGCCGATCAAGCTCGCCACTTCCGGAGGCAACCTGGAAGACAAGACGTTTTTCAACTGTTGTGACGGCACTCTCGGAGCCCTGGTGGAGAAAGATGGCATCCAGTACATTCTCAGCAACAACCACGTCCTGGCCCGCAGCAACAAAGGGAGGAAAGGTGAAGCCATCATCCAGCCCGGCCTCAGCGATCAGGACTTGGCCTGTGTCGCCGCCGACCCCGGGGCCGACACCGTGGCCCACCTCAGCGGCCGGAAGAAGATCAGGTTCGCCGACGGCAAGAAAAACTGGGTGGATGCTGCCCTCGCCGAGGTGGTACCAGGAGCCGTAAGAACTGATGGAGAGCTCGTCAAGATCGGCGTGCCCGGTAACACACCCGCGGAGGCCTTCATCGGCATGTCCGTGAAGAAGGCAGGCCGCAAAACAGGACTGACTCGAGGCACTGTGATTGCCGTCAACACCACCATCCTGGAGGTTGAGTACCCAGATGAATGTGGCAGCATTTCAGCCAGGACTGCCAGATTTGTCGATCAGATCATCATTGCCGGCGGATCCAAGGCCTTCAGCGGACCTGGTGATTCGGGCGCCATGGTGTACGAGGACGTCAGCGAGTGCCCTTCCCCGGTTGGGCTGCTATTCGCAGGCAACGACGAGATCACCGCTGCCAATCCTGCGGCGCGGGTTCTGCGGCAAGCGGGCAAGATGAAGCCCCAGGGAACGGCCACCTTTGTCGGCTGCACCCCCAGCGCGCCGGCTCTGCAGACGCTGTCCAACGAGGTTCCGATTCTACGAGAGCGCCAGGTGCGCGACGCTACCGGCGTCATGCGGCGTTGGGAGGAGGAACTACTGTCGAGCCCCGGCATTCATGGCGTTGGCATCGGCATGACCCTCTCGGGGCCAGTGGAGCCTGCCATCTATGTACTCGCGAACGAGAGTCGTGAAGAAGTGATGAAACGGCTGCCCGAGACCCTGGACGGGTACCGCATCGAGGTCATCAGGACCGACAACCTGGTTGCCTACTAGAGGCGACGATCGTTCTTCCCTCCGCCGAGGCGCCCTGCCCGCAAAAGCGAATCCCGTAGCAGATACTCGATCTGGGCATTGACACTCCTGAGCTCGTCCGCCGCCCACTTCTCCAGGCGGCGGTAGAGCTCAGGGTCGAGTCGCAGAAGGAATCGCTTCTTCTCAACCAATCGTCTGCCTACGAATAGAGCGTGCCGGTGTTGAGCACCGGGGCACTGGATTGCTCGCTGGTCAGTACCACCATCAGGTTATTGACCATCGCTGCCTTGCGCTCCTCATCGAGTTGCACAATGCCCTGTTCCGACAGCTCGCGCAGAGCGTGATCCACCATGCCGACGGCCGCCTCGACGATGAGGCGGCGGGCTGCCACAACCGCCTGTGCCTGCTGACGGCGCAACATGGCCTGAGCGATCTCCGGCGCGTAGGCCAGATGAGTAAGCCGGGCTTCCGAAACCTCCACACCCGACACTCTCAGGCGGACCTGGAGCTCGCGTTTGAGCTCCTTGGCGATCTCCTCCTGGTCACCCCGCAGCGAGAGCTCGTTGCCTTCCACATCCCTTGGATCGTAGGGGTGTCCGGTGGCCAATGACCGGACTGCGGTTTCCACCTGGATACTGACGAACTGCTCGTAGATGTCGACGTCGAACATGGCCTTGGCACTGTCGATCACCCGCCATACGATCACCGCGGCAATCTCTATCGGGCTGCCGCTGGCGTCGTTGACCTTGATGGTCTCGCTGGTGAGATTTCGCACCCGTAGCGAGACCCGCGGCTTGATGGCGAACGGATTGCCCCACCGGAAGCCCTCGGTCCGACAGGTACCGATGTAGCGCCCGAAGAAGATCAGTATCCGAGCCTCATTGGGCTGGACTGCAAACAGGCCCACCAGCGTGAGAATCGCCAGGATGAACGAACCGATCGCGAGTATCAGAGTGCCTACCTGCTCGTAGGCGATGGCATGGACGAATCTCCAAATGGCAAAGGCGCCCAGACCCAGGCCCAGGAAGAGCATGGGAAAGCCGTTGACGGTCGTCGCCCGGTGCTCCTGGATGGTACGGAATGGCTGCTCGCTCATGATCTTGTCCTCCGTCGATGATGATATCATATTTATATCTTCTACATATCATACGTCGGAGGCCACGATTTATTCGTTGTAGGGAAGGACCACTGTGCCCTCCCGGGCTGTTTGTAGGGGAGGGCCTCTGTGCCCTCCCGGGCCGTTCGTAGGGGAGGGCCTCTGTGCCCTCCCGGGCCGTTCGTAGGGGAGGGCCTCTGTGCCCTCCCGGGCACCATAGAATCACCCGATGGACAAGCAACCCAACAGCCACAACTGCTTCATCTGCGGCCTTCGCAACGACGCCAGTGTCCGCGTCGCCTTCTACGACACCGCCTCCGACGAGGGCCAGCCGGAGGTCTTGGCCAAGTTTGTGGGACGCTCGATACACCAGGGCTATCCTGGCCGTATGCACGGCGGGGTGGCCACCGGTATCCTCGACGAGGTGATCGGCCGGGCCATCAATTGCGCTCAGCAGGAGGGTGACCCGACCCTCTGGGGAGTCGCGGTCGAGCTCTGCACCAAGTTTCACAAGCCGGTGCCCCTCGACATCGAGCTCACCGCTAGAGGACGCATCACCGGTCTGCGGCGGCGGCTTTTCGAAGGGACCGGCGAGATCTACCTGCCCGACGGCACGGTGGCGGTGAGCTCGGAAGCCAAATACATCAAGCTCGATCTCGAGGCGATCTCCGAGGTCGACCCGCAGGAGCTGGGCTGGCGGGTCTATCCGGATGACGACACACTGTAGACGAGCGCCTCTACACCGGCGGTCCTCCGGTTTGTAGGGGAGGGGCTTGCCCCCTCCCGCCTGCCGTGCCTCTGTGCTGGCCGAGAAGAGGAGGAATGGACCGTCCACCCATCCGCTGGAGATGATCACTCGGCGAGGCAAGAATCGATTCCCGGGAGGGCGGTGGGAACCTAGACCGTTCCGATCAAACCGATCACCTTGGAGAAGACCATTCGGGCGGCACAAAGGCCCTTTCCTACGCCAGATCGCGGCGCACCGAACGTGGCAGGCGATCGAGCTTGAAGACCGTCGTGAACTCCTTGTTGACGCTGATCCACAGCTCGCCGGTGACGATGGCATTGGTCAGGGCGTCTTTGAACGACATCCATCTCACCAACAGCTGCGGATCGTCGCAGGCCATGACGAAGTCGGTTCGATCGGGACTGCCCTCGGTGACGGTCAGACTGCCGTCATCGATGGCCAGGGACAGGCTGCCAGCCGCAGTCTTGACCTCGATCGTACGCTGCCATCCAGCAAGATTCGCCTGGGCGCGGGGGCTCTCCTCTACGTTGGCAGCCAATTCCTGCAGCATCGCCAGGGCTCGATCGTAGGTCTCTTGACGGGTCTCGGTGGCATCGCCGATCGTCGGCTCCTCTGAAGTCGAGAAATCGAGATCGCTCTCCATGAGCGGCGTCCTGGCCCGCTGATCGGCGTCGAGCTCTCGCAGCGGCACGGCGAAGATGTCAGTGGGTTTGCCGAGGCGCTCGTCTCTGAAGACGATCTTGACCGGCGTGCTCTTGTCGAACACAAACGGGGTCAGGACACCCTTGGTGGTGTAGACGTGAACCGGCAGGGCCGTATCAGCGCCTTCGAGGATTACCCGGCCCCGGCCAAAGGGGACCCAGGACTGAAAGAGCGAGTGCGCGAAGTAGGTGATCGGAGGCGTCGAGTTCATGACTCCCCTGTCGGCCATCTCCACATACTCCATCTCGACAAAGTCGCAGTCGGGACAAAGGAGAGCAAAGGGCGGCACCCGGACGGTGCTACACCTCGGGCACCTGATGCCGTAGATCTTGAGCTCGTCCCGCAGACCCAGGAAGTACTTGGAGAACTCCCCCTTGGTCCGCTTGTAGAAGGTGAACATCGACTCGTTGGTCTGGAGATACGACTCGCCATCCCGCTCGACAATCTCCGAGGCCACCGGCGGAATGAAGTGATCAGGAATTACCTTCTCTGCCATCTCAACCGCTCCTTTCCAGCGTCATGGCGACGCCGTATTGAGCGACCGTAGAGCCAGTGCCATGCACGAGTCCCCGGGACAGTTCGCGCTCGATCATCTCGCGCCGGGCACTCCAACAAGAAAACATGTTGGAGCCGCCGACGAAGTGGCCGCCAAAAGTGAGACCGCCGGATGGATTCACCAGGATCTTGCCCCCTGGAGTCATGATCTCGTCCTCGATCAATGCATCGGTGTTGCCGACGGGAACGAAGCCCATCTCACCCATGGTGATCTGCAACTGCTTGATAAAGGCGTCGTGGAGCTCGACGATCTCGATCTCGTTGACAGGATCCTTGATGCCCGCCATCTCGTAGGCTTTGTGGGAGGCGATATGGTCCGACCAGATGCGCCCCATGTACTTGTGACGGGTGTAGTCGGGCCCGGCGACGCTGTGCTCGTTGCAGGCACCGATACCGGTGATCCAGATGATCGGTTGGCCGGTGTTGGCAGCGATGGCCTTGGCCTTCTCCTCAGAGGCAAAGAGAATGGCTCCCGCCCCCTCGCTGTAGACACACATCTCCAGAAGCTTGAACGGATAGACGACATAACGAGAGCTCATGGCCATCTCGGCCGTCACCACCTCGTCGCGACGTTGGGCGAAGGGGTTGTTCTTGGCCTGCTGGCAGAGGATCTCGCTGATCTTTGCCGAGATCTCCGGTTTCAGATCCTCGGGATGATCGTCCATATAGGCCAGGACCACCTCGGCGTAGCTGTCGGAGGCGGTCCAGCCGAGCTCGCGCTCGAAGAAGGTATCCGCCGACCAGCCGATGGTCTTGATCACTTCGGGGGTTTGGGTCATGGATTCAAAATCGAAACAGTCCGTGGACCGTTCGACCCCCAGTGCCAGGACCGTGTCGTAAAGACCGCTGGCGATAAAGGTGTAGGCCGCCAACATGGCGTAGGCACCCGTAGCGCCACCGTTCGTCACCCGCATGCCGGGTTTGTTGGTCATCCCGATGATTCCTTGGAGCGGATGCTCGGGAATCGCCGAGAGTTCGAAGATGTCGTTATAGATGCCGTAGATCACCGCATCGACGTCCTTGACACTCACTGCCGCGTCTTCCAGACACGTCTTCACCGCCATCTGGGAGAGACCGTAGTAGGTCCGCTCGAGCCAATGGCTTTTGCAAGGGGTGATTCCGGCACCGACGATACCGACCCGTCTCATGAGGTCAGGATAGCCCTGAGCGGGTGCCGCCGCCCCACCCGAGCGGGTAGGGAGCCGCGACTGGGTCACTCGCCTGGCTTGTACCGGATGATCTCGACCTTCTCGAGGGTCATCATGCTGCCACAACCCGCTTCTTCCAACATCTCTTCGATAACCGTCACGAGTCGACGGCGATAGGAGCTGCCAGCAGCTCTTCGGGGATACCGAAGGCATCGACCAGTGGGACTGCCTGCTGACGGATCTCGGCGCAGAGTTGGTTCACCTGAGCCCGGATGGCCCTGGCCTTGGCGGCCTCGATGTAGCTGTGCTCCTGGAACCAGCCCCGATCCGACTCGATTCGGTGCAGAGCGTAGAGATCGCAAACGGTGCCGAGCATCCGTTCCAGCGATGGCTCCGTACAGCGCTCGATGGCAGCTGAGAACTGCTCCAACACGAGATACTCGGTATGGGCCTTGGCCAAGGCGGTGGCGTGATCCTGGACTTCGATCATGGCGTTGAAGCTGTCCATCCCATCGTCGAGGCGACGCTTGAGTCGCCGCGCCAGCGTCCCCAACAGGTGATGGCAACGCCACTCCAGCGCGGCGAGATGAAACTCCCGGTCCCGTAGGTGCTCCTCGTCGGTCCTACGGGTAACAACCGGATTGAGCTCCGCTACTGCCATGGCCGCCTCCGATGCCAAATGCCGGGCCAGACCCAGCAAGCTCATCTCCGTGAACTGCCGTTTGTAGCCCGTCAGCAGGCTCTTGGCCAGCAACTGCAGGAGCACCGTGTTGTCACCCTCGAAGGTCGTGAACACCTCGGTGTCCGCCTTCAAGGCCGCAAGACGATTGACGGCTAGATAGCCCTGGGCGCCACAGGCTTCGCGGCACGCCTGGATGGTGTCGGTGGCGTGCCAGGTGGAATAGGCCTTGAGACCGGCGGCCATGGCCTCGATCTCACGGCGATCGTCGGGCGCTGACTCCAGGAATCGATCCACCAGGTGCTGTAAGGCAAAACCGAGCGCATAGGTGGTCGCCAGCCGGGGGATGAGCCGTCGCTGGTGAGTCCGATAGTCGAGCAGCACGGTCTCTGCCTCACCAGCCGGTCCGAACTGCTGCCGCCGCACCCCGTAGCGGACCGCGATGGTCAGCGCCGACTTGGAGGCGCTCAGGCCGCCGAGCGCCACGCTGACTCGCCCACCGACCAAGGTCCCCAACATGACAAAGAACCGCTTGGCAGGACTGTTGATCGGGCTGCCATAGGTGCCATCGGCCTCCACCTGCGCAAACCGATCCAGGAGGTTCTCCCGGGGCACACGCACCTCGTCGAACCATAAGCGTCCGTTGTCGATGCCGTTGAGACCCAACTTCTCGCCACAGTCCTCGATACGAACCCCGGGACAGGCCTCGCCGTCCTCGTCGCGGATGGGCACCAGCAGGGCGTGTACCCCGTGACTCTCCTCCCCAACCTCCAACTGTGCGAATACCGTCGCCAAACGGCCATGGCGGGCCGCGTTCCCGATGAAGTCCTTGCGGGCACCCTCATGAGGCGTGTGGATGACGAACTCCTGGGTTGTCCTATCGTAGCGGGCTACCGTTTCGAGGTCGTAAACATTCGACCCGTGGTCGGTCTCGGTCATGGCAAAACAACCCGGCAGCTCCAGGTTCCCGACAGCGCGGAGATACCGCCGATGATGGGCCTCGGTGCCGAGCTGCAGGATGCTGCCGCCGAACAGCCCGAACTGCACCCCCATCTTGATCAACAGGCTCAGGTCGTGGAAGGCGAGGGTCTCGAAGGCCGCGATGAAGGCGCCAAAGTCCGCGCTACCGCCGACCTCGCGCGGGAAGGTCAAGAACCCAACCCCTTCGGCCGCCAGCTTCCTGGCCCACACCAGGATCTGATCTCGATAGGCCTCCCGGTCCAATCCGTAGACATAGGCGAAATCCGGTCGACTCAGGATCTCCCGGATCCATTCCCGAATCGGGCGCTGCTCGCCGTCCAAGAGCACCGTCATGGCTTCGACATCGAACTCTGCTGCGACTTCGGGTCGCGCCGCGTCCGGTCTCTCGGTGGCCAGGATCTGCCGGGTCGCCTCGGTGCCGTTCAGACCCAGGGCATCCTCGAGCTGCTCGAGAGCAGCAAGCTCCGGCTCGGGGATCTCGATGTTGGCATTGGCGGCCAGCTCGAGACCGAACTCCGTCAGGGTTCGGCGCTGCCTGCGGGGCAGGCTCAAAGCAGCTTGCCGAATCCTCGACAGAAGCGCACCGAGCTCGGAGGCCGAGGGAGGAAGATCGGGGTCGAGCCAGCGGGCCAGCTGTCGACGGCTCTCTTCGTCTACCCCGGGGGTCGCCTCCAGCCGCGAACAGATCGCGCGAATCTCTTGTGGGGTCAGGTCACCGTCGGCCCACGCCACATAGAGCATGGGCAAGAACGGGAGACTCTTCTCTTCCCACATCTCCCCGAGAGTCTACCTCTCAGACGATAGGTGAATGGAGACCCAGATAGACAAGACCGACGATCAGGAGGCAGAGAACCCAGATCACGAGACGGGTACGAAGGTCGAAGAGCGGCTGCTCATCCACATCCTGTTGGTCGCCAACGGAATACACATCGAAGTCACCATCGGTCCTGGACCCCACTGATCTCACTCGCATGCCACCTCCCCAGCCTGCATCTGTCGAGAAATGAATCCCCCGAGCCGATCGTCGGTTCAGCGTGGGCTCGATCTGGGAATCCGCCCCAGTCTAGGACGCCCTCTCGGAGCCGGAATGTACGAGAGATCCCCGAACGGATCTGGATGGGAGGACAAGCAAGCTAACGCAACACAAACAAAAGACTTACATTGCCGCCCTTGCAGATTGCTGTATGCAAATATGCACCTGCGCCTCTGCGAGCCGGCTTGCCAAGCCAGAGAGGCTCCGCCATACTCGCCGCCGCAATCCCTTTGTTTCTCAATGTTGACCGCAGGAGGAGTCCATGCGCCGCAAAGTTGACTTGTCGCTAGTTCTCGTCGTCTTGATCGCCGCCGCTCTCTGTGTCCAGAGCCCAGCAGCGACTGCCGCCAACAAGCCTGTCAAGGTGAAGGTCAAGTGCCCCAAGTACGACGGTCACGCATTCACCATCTCAGTCGATCCATTCACAGTCATCGTCGACCCCGGTCAGGGCGTCGAATGGAAGCTCGACAACGACGATAAGAAGAACGAAAACATCGAAATCAGCGCCGAGAACGACGACGCCTGGCTCTACAAAAAAAAGACTGCCAAAGGCAACAAGGAGGTCGTCATGACCGAGATGGAGGATAGAACCCCGGGCAAGGCCTACGACTACAAGATCTCAGTCTGGTGTGGAGATCGCGTTGAGCCGGTGGTGCTCGATCCCCGCGTCAAGGTCGGCGGTGGCGGCGGCTAGATCTCAGGGCTGAATCGCCGTCTCGTCCAGATTGGCGAACAGAGGATCGACGCGGATCTCATCGGCCGGGTAACCGTTTTCGACAGCCTGTCGGACAAGCTCGAGAGCCCTCTCGATCTCACCGAGCGCCTGGTATACCTGCGCTCCGCGGTGCTGGACATCGATATCCGACGGTAGAAGCTCCAGGGCGCGCTCGAACGCCTCCAGAGCCTCGGCCCTGGAGCCCAACATGGCGTAGTAGTAGGACAGATCCGCCAACAGCACGGCGTCGTTGGGATTGACCACCAGCTGGTCTTCACCGAGGGCGATGGCCCGCCGATAGGCCGCCGACGCTTTCTCGTCTCCTCCACTCCCCCAGTGGTAGGCGTCGGCCAGATTGCCCCAGTTGAAGAAGTCCTTGTCGTTGAGGGCCACCACGCGCTCGAACTGTTCGGTAGCTTCGTCGTAGCGACCCTCGAAGAAGTTCAGAGTGGCCAGGTTGGAGAGAGCCAGATCGTCGGCGGGATGGATCTCGAGAGCACGCTCGTAGTTCTCTCGGGCCTCTTCCTTCTGGCCCTTGAAATAGTGGGCAGTGCCGAGATTGCTGTAGCCCAGATATCCGTCCGGGGCCAGACGTACCATCTCCCCGAAGTTGGCCAGGGCCTCATCGACCCGGCCATGCCGTAGGTAGAAGATCCCCAACCAGTTGTAAGGCGCCCAGTAGTGCGGTCGGACGGCTACGGCCTCCTTGTAGGTCTCCTCTGCCAGCTCGAGATCACCCTCAGCCAGATAGGCACCGGCGAGGCCGTTGTAAACCAGATCCTGGCTGGGATCCAGAGACTTGGAGATCCTGAACTCGGCCACCGCTTCCTGATGGCGACCGGTACCGCTGTAGACCAGGCCGAGACAGGTGTGTCCCTCGGGCGCGAGCTCGTCGATCTCGACGGCCTCGGCGCACTGCTCCAGTGCAGCATCCACCCAACGCAGATCGTTGGTGGCCCGATAATGGCGCCACAGGGTCTCTCCCAGTCCGGCATGGGACTGGGCGTACTCAGGATCGATCCTCAGAGCCTCTTCGAACATGGTGGCGGCCGCCTCGATACTGGCGGGATCGTGGTAGTCCTGCAGATAGCCCTGCCCCTTGAGGTAGAAGTTGTAGGCCTCGGGATCGGTGGTACCGGCGGCCAGCAGCGTCTCCTCCATCGGCTTGAGCTCGACTCGCAGCAACCGCAACACACGGGATGTGACCGCCTCCTCCAGGGTCAGAAGATCGTTGGGGTCGCCATCGATGGTGTCGGCCGTGATCTGCCGCCGATTGGCCACATCGACCAACTGCGCGTTGACACGGATCCGATCCCCAAGTCGATGGGTATCGAAATTCAAGGCCAGCGAGACGCCCAACTGCTGATGAGCCCTCTCCAGACTGGAGATCTCTTTCTCGAACAACATGCTGGCGGGAATCACCTGCAGAGCGTGACTCTGGGAAAGCTGGGTCAGTTTTGCCGTCAGCGTCAGTGCCAGTCCTTCGTTGATCGCTGTGAGATCCGGATCCTGGGCCGAGATGGTCCGGGATGGGATCACGGCGATAATCCAGTCCGCGGCGTCGAAGGCGTTGACGACGGGTGCCGGCACCGGCGCCTCCACCTCCTGTGGAGACTCGGTGCCATGGTCCCCGAAAAGAGTGATCAGTATCGCGATAATCGCCAGCACTCCTGCAGCTCCGGCGATCCATTTCCAGGGTACGGCCGTCTCCTTGCGCCGGCGATGAGGCACCGGCGGCACCAGCGAGCCGCCACTCAAAGTGGCGAGCTCGAAACTCACATCCGAGGCCGACTGGTGTCTCTTGGCAGGGTCCTTCTCCAGACACCGCTCGATCACTCTCACCAGATGGGGGGGTGCAGCTGGGTTGATGTCTGACACCGGCTTTGGATCGTCCCGCAGGATGGACGACATGACCGCTGGACCGCTGCGGCCTTGGAATGGCAGCAGGCCCGTCGCCATCTCGTACAGCACGACCCCGAGCGAGAAGATGTCCGTCCGATGATCTGCCATCTTCCCGTCGAGATATTCGGGTGATAGATACGGCACGGTGCCCACCACAATTCCAGCCGCGGTCAAGGTAACCGTCTCGGTTGGCGCCTGGCTTGCAGAAAACTCCGGCTCTTCGGGAGAAGCATCGGACAGCAGCTTGGCCAGTCCGAAATCCAGGACTTTGACCCGGCCATCGTTGGTCACCATGACGTTGCCCGGCTTCAAATCGCGGTGGATGATGCCCCGGTCATGGGCGGCCGCCAGGGCCTCGGTGAGTGGTCCGGCAATCTCCAGCAGCTGTTCGATGGGCAAGCCGCCCGCGGGAACCAGCTGATCGAGACTCTTGCCCTCCACCAGCTCCATGGTGAGGAAGTGAACCCCCTGATCTTCCTCGATGGAGTGGATGGTGACGATGTTGGGGTGATTGAGGGCGGCGATGGCCTTGGCCTCGCGCTCGAAGCGGGCCAGGCGCCTGGGGCCGGAGGCATAGCTCTCGGGCACGACCTTGAGGGCGACCTCCCGATCCAGTTTGTTATCGAAGGCCAGATAGACCTCACCCATTCCACCGGCGCCGATCTTGGCGATGATCCGGTAGTGCAGCAGGGTCCGGTCGATCAGATTCTGGCTTTCGGGCACTGAGCGCGATTCTAGCCGAAGCTCGGATCAGAGCTATCAGACCCAGCCTTGGGCTCGGAATCCTCTGAGCGTGTCTACCCATCGCTCCATCTCATTGGGTAGTCCCAGCGATAGGCGGTTGAACTCCAGCATCGGCGAAAAGGGCCGTCCGACTCGGATGTTGTGCTCACGCATGCGCTGGATGTAGGCCTCGAGATCGCCGCGAATCTCGTGCATGAGGAAGTTCCCATGGCTCGGCAAATACCCGATTCCAAGCTCGTCCAGACAAGCGGTGGCAATTCCCTTCGCTTGCCTGTTGATCTTGCGGCTCTTGGAGAGCAGCTCTCCGTCTGCGAGCGCAGCTTTGGCAGCGGCCAGAGCCACACCATTGGCGTTGTCGGCAGAGAGAAACTCCCGCAGGAGCCGGGCGGTCTTCTTCTGGGCCAGCGCATAGCCCAGTCGCAGACCCGCCATGCCATAGATCTTCGAGAAGGTTCGAGTCACCACGACATTGGGCCGCTCCAGAATCCATTTGGCAGCGCTCCAATAGGCTTGGTCCTCCACGTACTCGAAGTAGGCCTCATCGATGGCAAAAAGCACGGATTCGGGTGCTTCGCGAATCCAGGTGTCGATTTCGGCACTGGGAGTCAGCGTGGCGGTGGGATTGTTGGGATTGCAGATGTAGACCACTGCCGGGCCTTGTCCGGCCAGCTGCTTCATGCGGGCGAGATCGTGGGCATACCGGGAATCCAGAGGCACCCTCTCGACCTCGAGGCCAAAGGGTCGCTGGTAGCGGGCCATCGCCTCGAAAGTGGGCTCTGCCAGCACCAGGACTCCACCGGCGGCTGCTTGCGACGCCACGATCGACCGCAGAATCTGGGTCGAGCCGCACCCCAGGACAACATTCTCTGGTCCCACGCCGTGGAGTTTCGCCACCGCGGTCGCCAGCTCGGCACGGGAGGCATCCGGATATCGGTTGGCCCTCGCCACCGCCTGCAGTGCCGCGTCACGAGCTGTAGGCGACAGCCCCATGGGATTCTCGTTCCAGTTCAGCCAGAGGGTGGCGTCGTCGGTCGCACTCGTTCCGGCTCCTACCCAACGCCGGCCGGCGATCCCCAGCACACCCAAAGCAGCTCCGGTCCGCAGAAAGTCTCGTCTGTCCATTGTGCCCTCCTCCGATCGCTTGCCGTTCTGAACAGTACAATACCCGTTCAGCTGTTTTCGAATGTTTCGACAAGGAGTCGCCCGGTGCCAAGAACGACTGACAAACTCCTGACTGCTCACTTGGCTCTGTCTCTATTCTGCCCACTTGCGCCGTCGACCGTCGACGCCCAGGAGACCAGAACGATCTGGGTTGCACACCGGCGGGTGGACTGCATCGGCGTCGCGCGGCAGAAGTGCTATCTGATCAAGGACAGTCAGTACGAGGACTGGAAGTTCTGGTATGGCGAGATCGCGGGGCTCGACTTCGAGCCGGGTTACGCCTACGAGATCCTTGTTGCCGAAGAGAAAATCGAGGATCCGCCTGCGGACGCACCCTCCGTCCGCCTCAGGCTGGTGGAGGTGGTCCTGAAGGTCGAGACCTTCGAGCGCCCTGATCCCGAGCCGAGTCCACCTCCACTACCGGCGACTGTGACTCCAGAAAAAACGGTGCCGGCACCGGAGCCAACCCCGGCGCCGGCACCCGCGTTCGAGCCAGCCCCACCGGTAACGCCCACAATTGACGGGGCTGTCTTACGCGGTCACCTCTCGATCGGCACGGGTATCGAGACCCGTTCGTTCAAGCTGTGCGGAGCCGAGCAATCCCTCTGGGTGGAAGACCGGACGGACGGCGATTTGTGGGACCTCTATCGGCAGCTTTCGGGCTACCCCAACCGCCCCTTGTACATGGCGGTTCGCGGAGAAGTGACGGATTCGCCTCCGGGCGGATTCGGCGCCAACTACGAGCAACAGATCTTGATTCGTGAGGTTCGGAATACGGCAACCGAATCCGCCGGCTGCTTCGAGGATCTGACCCGCTTCGCCTTCCGGGCGTTGGGGAACGAGCCGTTCTGGCAGGTCGAGATCTCCAAGCGTGGTTTCGCGTTTTCGGAGATGAGCCGTGAAGGGCGTGTGCTGTTCCCCTACGCTCCCCCCAGCTTCGCCGACAACCAGATCATCTATCGCAGCCAGGTCGGCGGCATTGGTGGCACCGCCCTGTTGGTGAAACTCCGGGACAGGCCCTGCGTCGACACCATGGCCGACGCTCGCTTCAGTTATCAGGCGGAGGTCGAAATCGAGGGCAAGACTCTCCAAGGCTGCGCCTTGGAGGGAGAGGCCGAGCCCTAGCCCTATGGCAGGTCCTGGTTGGGCAGCCAGACCTCGTGCAGGTGTAGCCATTCGAGGTCGTTGGGGGTTCCGGCCCGGCGACGAAACACGGCCGTGCTGAGACGCCCCCGAATCTCACCCTCGAACTCCTGCCACTCCTCGTAGAGCACCATGGCTTGATCGCCCACCTGGTGGCGAACTGTGAGGTTTTCGATCCAGATCCGGCCGGGTCGGCTGGCCTGCCGCCACATTCCATGGGCGTCGCGCAGACGGTCGACCAACTCCTCCCGCTCGCTGAGCACGCCGTTGGGAGAGATGAGTATGAACTCCTCGGCCATTACCGAAGAGAACCGACGATAGGCCTCGTCCGTGGGCGGTAGCTTGGCGTTGAACCATTCCTCGAGGAACTGGTGCAGCTCGAGGACTTCGTCGCTGCATCGCTGTTCCATGATCGAGCCTCCCGGCGTTTGGGCAGCCTCAGGTGACTGAGCACTCGCACCGCTGCACAGAGCCAGCACTGCCAGCACCAGGACTGTCAGATCCTGCACGGGCCGGCTTGATCTGTCGTTTCTGTTCATCGAGGACGACTCAAGGTGGGGGCCCGACCTGACGGTAGCTTCGGACCATGTAGTCGATCCCGATGCCCATCACCTGCTCCCAGGAGTCTTCCACCTCGTGGTTGCATTCGGGATCGCACTCCCTGACTGCTGCCAGCAGGCTATCGAGCCAGAGATCGTAGTACTCGGAGCCGATATCGAGATCGCGGGCGCTGTGGCGGACGGCCAGGTGCTCCAGATAGCGCTCGGGTCCCTTCTCCGGGTCCTCCGACGCCCACAGGATGAGACGGAAGGAGCGCTCGAGCATCCTCTTCTGGCGGTCGAAGTCGGTATGAGCGAACTTCGCTTTCACCTTCGGCGCCGACGAAAGAAATGTGTCGTAGAAGAGATCGAAGAAACCCGAATTGGCCGTGCAACGCTGCAGGCTCTTCTCGAAGACCTCGCGTGTGTTCTCGCTTACCGAATTCACAGCTCACCTTAGAATCGCTGGCCGCATTCTAAACCAAAATCCTCTGGTGCCGGGCGTGCATTGTCAAAATCCTCTGGTGCCGGGCGTGCATTGTTGCATCTTGTTCTGACCGACCCCCGAGCTAGCTGACCTTTTGATCGGACTCGGGCCGAAAATGCAACAATGCACGCCCGGCACCAGAGGGGGTTGGGTGAGATACAGTGACAATTCATGGCACCTCGTCCGGGTCCTGACTCAGCGCGCGATCGCTGGCACGAGATCATCTTCGAAGCGGAGACGCCGGCCGGCAAGACCTTCGATGTCCTGCTGCTGGTCGCCATCGTGGTCAGCATTCTGGCGGTCTGTCTCGAGAGCGTCGCCGCCATCCGCCTCCGCTTTGGCGCCCAGCTGCGCACCCTGGAATGGATCATCACGATCCTCTTTACCATCGAGTACATCCTGCGGCTCTACAGCGTCCGCAAGCCCTTGAAGTATGCCCTGAGCTTTTATGGCATCGTCGATCTTCTGGCAGTCCTCCCCACCTATCTGAGCATCTTTGTCGCCGGATCCCAGTCCTTGCTGGTCATTCGGGCTTTTCGTCTTCTGCGGATCTTCCGGATCTTGAAACTGGCCCACTTTGTCGGCGAGACGAGGATGCTGCGCGCTGCTCTCCACGCCAGCAGCCGCAAGATCATCGTCTTTCTCGGTGCGGTTCTAACCATCGCCATCATTGTCGGTTCGGTGATGTACCTGATCGAAGGACCGGCCAACGGCTTCACCAGTATCCCCCAATCGATCTACTGGACGATCGTCACCATGACAACGGTTGGCTACGGGGACATGTCTCCACAGACCGCCGTCGGCAAAGTCCTCGCCTCGGCCGTCATGATCCTCGGCTACGGCATCATCGCCGTCCCCACAGGGATTGTTACCGTGGAGTTGGCCACCTCGGTCAAGTCGGCCACCGGTACCCATGCCTGTCCCGACTGCGGTTCCGATGGGCATGCCGTCGACGCGGTCTTCTGCAAGTATTGTGGTGCCAGCCTGGAGTGAAACTTCCAACGAGTCGGGTCCGTAGTCGGAACGGGCTCCCGGGAGGGGACAAGCCCCTCCCCTACTCCGTGCCGGCCCGCGTCCGATAGAATGACCCACCGAAAGACCCGTTGTTCGAATCTGGTACCTATAGAGAGAGGCCACTCGTGATCGGCAAGACTCTTTCTCACTACACGATTATCAAAAAGCTCGGCGAGGGCGGCATGGGCGAGGTCTATCTGGCGGAGGACGCCAGGCTCAAGCGTAAGGTTGCTCTCAAGATCCTACCCTCCGAAATGGCCTCCGATCCGGAACGCCTAGCCCGATTCAAGCGCGAAGCAGAGACCGTAGCCTCGCTCAACCATCCCAATATCGTCACCCTCCACTCGGTGGAGGAAGCCGATGGCATCCACTTTCTCACCATGGAGTGGGTGGAAGGACAGACCCTCAGCGACATGATCTCCCGCGGGCCGCTGACGGTCGAGAGGGTCTTCTCCATTGCCATCCCCATGGCCGACGCCTTGGCTTCAGCGCATGGCAAGGGCATCATGCACCGCGACCTCAAGCCCGCCAACGTCATGGTCAATGACGAGAGCCGGGTCAAGATCCTCGACTTCGGCCTAGCGAAGTTTCACCTGGGTGCCGTTGACGAAGAAGACAAGGAGGCGCCGACTCAGGCCCTGACGACAGAGGGTCTGGCGATAGGCACCGTTCCCTACATGTCGCCCGAACAAGTACGGGGAGAGACGGTCGATCAGCGCACCGACATCTTCTCGATGGGGATCGTTCTCTACGAGATGGTCGCTGGCAAGAGGCCATTTGAAGGCAAGAGCGGCGCCGATCTGGTGTCGGCAATCCTTCGTGATCGCCCCCCCTCGGTAACGGAGCTCAAGGCCGACCTGCCCCACCAGCTGGGCCGCCTGATCCAACGGTGTCTCGAGAAGGACCCCGAGAGACGTTTCCAAACCGCCAAAGATGTCCGCAACGAGCTGGAAGTTCTCAAATCCGAGGTCGAGTCGGGTGTCGCTCCGTTGAGCGGCACCGCGTTCCCCGCAGCTGCCGCCGACGCGGGAAGACCGAAATGGCTGATGCCAGCGGGTATCGCGGTAGCGGTCGTGGCTCTGATCGGCCTGCTCTGGTTCATCCTGGGTCGCGACGGAGACACCGAAGCGACCACCGCGCCGACGGCCGCCGCCGGATCGGAGGCATCATCCCCCTCCGCTGCGGCATCTGAACGGGAGATGGTGGTCATCCTCCCATTCGACAACCTGGGTCAGGCCGAGGACGAATACTTCGCCGCTGGCATCTCGGATGAGATCAACGGTCGACTGGCATCGGTGAGCGGTCTGGGGGTGATCTCACGCAAGACCGCCGCGCGGTACGCCGACACCGACAAATCCGTGCAGGAGATCGGCGAAGAGCTGGGCGTCGATTACATCCTCGAGGGAACGGTGCGGTGGGCCCATCAGGAGGGTGGCGCCAACCGAGTCCGGATCGCACCCGAGCTTATCCGGGTCGCCGACGATTCTCAGGTATGGACCGAGATCTACGACCGCGAGATCGATGACATCTTCGAGGTCCAGTCCGATATCGCAGCCGAGGTGATCGGCGCGCTCAACGTGACCTTGGGCAGTGCTGAACAGGCCGCCCTCGAAGAGCAGCCCACGGACAACATCGACGCCTACCAGGCATACCTCAAGGCCCTGGATCTCCAGCAGAACGGCACGACAATCGAGGAGAGGGACGCCGGTGCAGTGGCCATGTTCGAGCGAGCCGTCGAGCTGGACCCCAACTTTGTCGAGGCCTGGGGCCAACTCTCTCAACATCACTCTGCCCTCTATCAGGGAAACCTGGATCGGACCGAAGAACGTCTGGCGAGAGCCAGGGCTGCTTTCGAAGGTGCCGAGCAGGTGGGCACCGATCTTCCCGAAACCCGCCTCGCCCGGGGCTACTACCTCTATTACGGCTTCCGCGACTACGACCGGGCCCTCGAGGAATTCGAGGCTGCCGCCACAACAGTTCCCAACGACGCTCAGAGCCGCCAGGCCATCGCCTATATCTACCGCCGAAAAGGAGATCTCAACGCCACGATCCGGAACCTGCAGCAGGCCGCCGAGCTCGATCCGCAGGACCCCAACATCCCACGCAACCTCGCAAGCACCTATCGAGCTCTCCGACGAACTGAAGACACCCTGGCGCAGGCGGATCGAGTGATTGCCCTCGAGCCGCAGAACGACACCAACTACACCGCCAAAGCCGATTATGTAGTCGAGTTGACCGGCGACCTCGAAGAGGGTCGGCGGATTCTGGAGCAGATGCCTGGGACATCAGAGACCGGAACCGTGTTCGGCTGGCTCGACCTGCTCTTTTTGGAGCGCGACTACGACGGCATTCTCACGCGGATGGAGCTCATCGATAGTCCAATTCCCTACATCCAGACGGCCCGACAGATGATCATGTCGGTGGCAAAGTCACTTCGGGATGGTCCAGAGGCAGCCAGGGACGATCTCGAGACAACGCGAAATCAGCTCGGTGCCCTCCTGGAATCCGCTCCAAGCAATGCGGACCTCCACCAATGGATGACAACAGTGTTGGCATTCCTCGACGAGAACGACGCCGCCATCAATGAGGCCAAGTTGGCCGTGGATCTGACGGCCAAGGACCTATTTGCCGGACCGTCGGCCGTCGAGAATCTTGCTCGCACCTACGCCTGGGTGGGTCGTACCGATGAAGCTCTGGAACTGATCGAACGCCTCCTTGGCTCCGCGTATGACGGAGCCTTGACAATTCCGTCGCTCCAGCTCGATCCCGCCTGGGACACCCTCCGCGACGACCCTCGCTTCCAGGCCCTGATCGAGAAGCACTCGTAGGGGAGGGCTTCTGTGCCCTCCCGCGGGCCGGCGCGGTGGCCGGCCCCTACATGGTGACCCTTGTAGGGGAGGGCCTCTGCGCCCTCCCGCGGGCCGGCGCAGTAACATAGCCTTGGTCCCTGGTCTACTCCCAGATCCGATTTCCAGTCTCGAGGTGAAAGCGATGTATCCGCGAACTACTG
>Ga0255052_10000898_pt1 | contig 23113 bp, 14 predicted proteins | sample JV7_2_21_MG_FD_188632 | JGI IMG/M metagenome (GOLD analysis project Ga0255052, IMG submission 188632) | Seawater microbial communities from Jervis Inlet, British Columbia, Canada - JV7_2_21 | ecosystem: Environmental > Aquatic > Marine > Inlet | place: Canada: British Columbia | collected... | reverse complement strand
AGTGAACCGGTCGCTTCGGAAGATATGCCAAGGGAACTGGTGGCTGGTGCACCACTTGAAGACTACCTGCCCTACCAGTTATTCCGCATTGCCAACCGCCTGACGCTGAACCTGAGAGACGACCTGCGTCCGGTGAAGATGACCCTGGCGCGCTGGCGGACATTGTCGGTTTTGACCGCATCGGATGGCCGCCGCATGGGGGAGCTGGCAGCCTACATGGTGATCGAGCAACCGGCACTGAGCCGCATCGTCGACCAGATGGAGCGCGATGGCCTGGTTACCAGGCGTCTGGCCGACGAGGATAGCCGTGTCGTGCGGGTTTATCTCACGACTGCCGGACGTGACATGTTTGAAAAGATCCGTCCGCTGGAATTACGGCACTATCAACGGGCCATCGACGGCTTTAAAAAATCCGAGTTGAGAAAACTAAGCGAATTGCTGCAGCGTCTCTCTGGGAATATCGAACGGTAGACCCGGGGCGTGACTACGAAAAATACAAAGACGAGGGATTTATTATCCAGGCAGGAAACGCTGGAAGATGCTTTCACTTTAAGCAACGGATTCGTGTTTTTGAGCGGTACCCAGGCGTTGGCCCGTCTGCCCATGCTACAACGCCAGGGGGACATGGCAGCCGGGCTTGCTACCTGCGGATTTATCTCCGGCTATCGCGGTTCGCCGCTGGCCGGCTACGACCTGGTTCTTGAACGGGCAAAGTACTTGCTTGACGAGCACAACATCAGGTTTTTGCCTGCCATCAATGAAGAACTGGCAGCCACCGCCATCATTGGTACGCAGCAGGTCGCGGCGCAGCCCGATAGCAGCTGTGACGGGGTCTTTTCCCTGTGGTATGGCAAAGGACCCGGGCTGGACCGGGCCAGTGACGCGCTCAAACATGCCAATTCGATAGGCTCGACCCCCCATGGGGGGGTGCTGGTCGCCGTTGGGGATGATCACTATGCAATTTCGTCTGCCATGGCGCACCAGAGTGAACAACTGTTTGCTTCGTGGATGATGCCGGTGCTGCACCCGGCCAGCATCGCCGAAATTCTGGAATTCGGTTTGCTCGGCTGGGCCATGTCCCGATTTTCGGGCTGCTATGTCGGCCTGAAAATCGAAAGTGAAGTTATTGAATCAGCTGCATCTGTCTTTATCAGTGGTGACCAACAGAAATTCACCCTGCCGGAATTTGACTTCCCGCCCGGTGGCGTCCACTACCGGTGGCCCGACCGGCAACTCGACGCCGAATCCAGGCTGCAAGACTTCAAGTTACCCGCCGCCTCGGCATTTGCCGCTTCCAACGGCCTCGACCGGGTGGTGCTGGGGGGCAGCAAAGCAAGGTTTGGCATTATCACCACCGGCAAGGTTTATGGCGCCGTTTGCCAGGCCCTGGCAGACCTGAGTATCGATGAAGAACGCGCCGCCGAAGCGGGACTGGCCATATACAAGGTAGGCATGCCGTGGCCGCTCGAGACCGGCGGCGCCAGGAATTTCGCCAGCGGTCTTGAACAGGTGCTGGTGATCGAAGAGAAACGCAGTTTTATCGAGGGCCAGCTAAAGGAAGCGCTTTTCGATCTCCCTGAATCCCGCCGGCCCCGGGTAGTGGGTAAAAAAGATGAGCGGGGCACAACGTTGCTACCGGGAACCGGGATACTCTCTCCCGAGTTGATCGCGCGGCTTATTTCGCAACGCTGGCCCGGGATTGCGCCACAACAAAAAGCCCGTGATTATTTTGCACGTATAGAACAACAACAAAGCGCGATCTCACTGGCAGGCACGACACGCACGCCCTACTTTTGCTCCGGTTGCCCGCACAATCGCTCCACCGTGCCACCAAAAGACAGTCGGGTACTGGCCGGCACCGGCTGTCACCTGATGGCCGTTTTTATGGACCGGGACACCAGTGGCTTTTTGCATATGGGTGCTGAGGGCGCCAACTGGGCTGGCCAGGCGCCGTTTTGTAAAACGGACCATATTTTCCAGAACCTGGGTGATGGCACCTATACGCACTCCGGTTCACTCGCAATACGCCAGGCGGTGGCAGCCGGGATCAATATCACTTATAAAATTCTGCACAACGACGCCGTTGCGATGACTGGTGGGCAACGGGTTGATGGCAATTTTTCCGTGCCCCAGGTGACCCGGCAGTTACGTGCTGAGGGTGTCAGACGTATCGCGGTACTCTCAGATGAGCCAGGAAAATATTCGCAGGCAGCAGGATTTGCACCCGGTGTAAGCACCCATCATCGCGATGAACTCGAAACAGTCGAGCGGGAACTGAGCAGTGTTCCCGGTGTGACCGTGTTGGTCTATGACCAGCTTTGCGCGGCAGAGAAACGCCGCCGTAACCGTCGTAAGAAATCACCCGGCATCGAAACGCGTCTGTTTATCAACGAGGCGGTCTGTGATGGTTGCGGTGATTGCGTCAAAAAATCCAATTGTCTGTCCGTGATACCAAGGCCAACGGATTTCGGCGTAAAACGCCAGGTTGACCAATCTTCGTGCAATATCGACATGTCATGCCTGCAGGGGTTTTGCCCCAGTTTCATCAGCATCACCGGTGCCAGGCCGGCGACCATCCTGGCAAATGAAACCAGCCAGTTGGAACAGGCCATCGCCAGGCTGCCCCAACCGCGATTACCGGACCTGAAGGGTTCATTCGATATGGTAGTGACCGGTATCGGCGGCCAGGGGGTCGTCACCATCGGCCGGATTGTCGGTATGGCCGCGCACCTGCAGGGCCTGGCCTGCTCGGTCCTCGATTTCCCAGGGCTGGCGCAAAAAGGCGGTGGGGTCATGTCCTATATCCGGGTCAGCGCCCGGGCAGGCATTGTCCAGTCATCACGCGTCCCTTTGGGCAAAGCGGACCTGTTATTGGCCGGTGACATGGTGACCGCGCTCGACATGGAAACGGCAGGGCGGATTGGCAAGGACAGGACCCGGGCCATTGTAAACACGCATATTTCACCCACCGGGGCCAACGTGCTGGACCCAAACAGCCTGCTGGATGCAACGCGGCTCCGGAACGGCATTTGCGATGCCGTTGGCGATACCGGGCCACTGTTCGTCAACGCCACGCGCCTGAGTGAAAGACTCGCGGGGGATACCATCACTGCCAATATGCTGCTGCTGGGTTTTGCCTGGCAGGCGGGTGCGATTCCGATCAGCGAGGAGGCGCTCAACCAGGCCATCCGGCTTAACGCCGCCGGTTCCGAAACCAACAACCGTTGTTTTGCCTATGGGCGCTTGGCAGCGCATGACCCCGGGCTTATGCAGGAACTGACGGGGGTCGGCAAACCGGCGGAGTCACAAAAGACAAAAACACTGGATGAAACGATCATCCTGCATGCGAAGCATCTCACCGATTATCAGAATTCGGCCTATGCCAACCGTTACAGGTCTTTGGTCGATAAGGCCAGGCGGGCAGCCCTGCAGATCGATGACGCCAACCAGAATGACAGGGAAGCATTCATCTGTGCGGTGGCTGAAGGGTTTTCCCACCTGATGGCCTACAAGGATGAATATGAAGTAGCCAGACTGCATACCGGCGCAACGTTTATAAGCCAACTGCAGGCGACAATCCTGGAAAAGCCCAGGATCACCCATCATCTTGCGCCACCACTTATAACCCGCCGTGACCCCAAAGCAGGGCAAATACGAAAGCTTGCTTTTGGTCCGTGGATCAGACCGCTACTGCGGTTGCTCGCCAGGCTCAAATTTCTGCGCGGTACACCCCTCGATGTGTTTGGTCATACCCGTGAACGCCGCGAGGAGCGTGCACGTATTGATGAGTACGAGCGCATCATTGCTGATATCTGCACATCGCTCACGGTAGATGATCTGGAGATTGCCACACAGATCGCATCACTGGCTTCGACCATTCGCGGTTATGGGCATGTCAAACAACGCAGTGCCGAAAAGGCCAGCGAGCAACTTGAAAACCTGCTGTTGCAGATGCCGGCGAAGACCAGGCAATGATCGAATCACAAGCTCGACCGTGCCCCTTCCGCCATTAGGAAATATCCGCCTGTCTCCGCTTGTGACCGACGATCGAAAGACCGAGTTGTCTGAAGCGGAACACGCCATCCTCCATATAGGGAGTAAGCCCGGTCTTTGGTCCGCCGCCAAGCTCGGCACGCGCTGAGTGAAGAATCTCCTGTTGATGCTTCTCACCGGTCAGGGAGAAATCCATCCACTCGATGAACTCGTTTTCGAGAGTACGGGTGCGCGCTGAGACCACCTCCAGTCCGAACAGGTGAAAGTGGGTTTCGAACTCCCCGGGGTTGAGGGCCCGCGTGTGGGATTGATCACACAACCACTCGTAGTAGTTGTACTCGGTTGCCGTGGATATGTCGGGAACAATGATGTCCACGATGATGATGTGGCCGCCCGTGTTGCAGACCCGAACCATTTCCGCGATCACAGGTCCTGGATCGGCAAAATGGTGAAACGCGTAGCGCGATGAAACGATGTCGAAACTCTCATCGTCGAAGGGAAGATCCTGCGCGATCCCCTTCTGAAAGCTGATGTTCCCGATCCCGGCCCGCTCGATAAACTTCTTTCCCTGGTCCAACATGGCCTGGGTCGCATCCAGACCGACCACCGACGCTACCCGCGGTGCGATCGCGCGGGCAAACTCACCGGTCCCGGTCGCGATGTCAAGGACCCGTGCGTGCGCTGATACGGGGAGGTCCTCCAGCATCCAAAGTAGCTCATCCGGATCCGCGTAGGTTTCACCATCGCTCGAAAATCCCGCCGATTGACCGGTAAATGCCTTTTGATTCTTCTCCAGGGTATCCATGGTTCGAGTCTCTTCCGGCCCGCCTATTGCAACCGCGTTCAGGATACAGGAATTATGCAGCTTAGCTGTGAAATCCAGCAACGTTGTTAGCACTCTTTTTGAGATTACCAAAACGCACGGAGGTCCCCGCTTACGCGGGGATGACGCCTTTCTTTTTTTGAGGCGTGAGTGTCGTTTCACCCCTCACCGGTTGCGGCTGTGTTCAGGAACGTTGCTGGAATTCACAGTTAGTACTGGCTTTGTGGCGTGCGCACCACCAGGCCGTCCAGATCTTCGGTGATCTCTATCTGGCAACTCAGTCGACTGTTATCTTTGAGGTCGATCGCGAATTCCAGCAGGGCCAGTTCCGCTTCGTCCGGGTCGGGCAATTTCGCAAGCCACTCCGTATCGACGTACACGTGGCAGGTTGCACAACTGCAGGCACCGCCACAGTCCGCAACCACGCCCGCGATGCTGTGGTATACCGCGGTCTCCATCAGGCTGGTTCCGTTCTCGGCGTAGACTTCACAGTTGTTACCATCGTGGCTGATGAACTTGATGTTTGGCATGGGTTTTTTCTGTTTACCGGACCGTTTGTCTTCGTTGATGTTTCTGATTTCCGGACTCGAATTTATCAGACCGGGTCATGTCAGCCAGTTCTTTTGCACAGGCACCTATGCTACTCGTCGAAGTGTCCAGGATATGGTGCGCCCTGGCGTAAAGCGGTTCCCGCTCTTCGAGAATCCTCTTAAGATCCGACTTGGCATCATCATTGCCCTCCATCGGCCGCATGTCGCCCTGATCCATCACCCGCTGCATGTGTTGTTCCGGCAGCGCCCTGATCCAGACTACCGTGCAACTGGTGAGTAACAAGTTGAACAGGTCAGCTTGTGCAACGATGCTGCCACCCGCCTCGATCACACAGGCCTGGTAGTTGGACAGGGTCTGGTTCAGCGCCCGCTCCTCCAAGCGCCGATAACCGGACTGACCGGATAATTCGAAGATGACCGATGCGTTCATACCGGCCAGTTTTTCAACTTCCGCCACCAGCCGGACAAATGGCACTTTGCGTTCCCGGGCCAGTCGTTTTCCAAGCGTCGTTTTGCCGGCCCCGCGCAAACCGATCAGTGCAGTCCGCTGACGAATGCCCGTGCTGCTGAAATATCGGGTGTGTAACCATTCCAGCACCGTTTTCAGTTCGTTTGGAGGGAGACTACGTAACTGGTCATTGATCAGGATCTGATCAATCGTTTCGTTTTGCCCGCCCCGCACGAGGTCGCCCAGGTCGGCTTCCAGGGCGCGGGCAATCCGTTCCAGCAGGGCGACGGATATATTCCCTCTGCCCATTTCCAGTTGCGCCAGGTGACGCTCCGAAACCGCTGATTCGGCCACCAGCGATTTACGTGTCATGCCGCGAAGCGCACGCAGACCACGGACACGTTCACCGATAAGGTGGAGTAAATCCGAGCTGTCATGGACTGTTGGATCAGGTTTTGCTTGCATTGGCCTTCAATTCAATCCTTGCCTTTATGGGAGTATTTTATATACTATCATGCATATTATGAGTAAAAAACTACTATATATGCAGAATATTGCATTTTTTCGAGATATTCTATGAACACAACAGCGTCGGCCCCTGGAGGAGATAGCCCGGTATCCATCGACTTTCACACCGAACCCGGGTGCTACCGGCACTGGCGGCTTTCCGTCTCGGCGCCGATAGCCGTACTGGCGATGGCGGTTGATGCTTCGGCGGGCAGGTTTGAGGGTTACGAGCTGAAGCTCAACTCATATGACATCGGCGTAGACATCGAACTTTATGACGCCATCCAACGCCTGCGTTTCGAGCACCCGGAAGTGAAAACCGTGGTGCTGACATCTGATATCCCCGGTATGTTCTGCGCTGGCGCCAACATCCGTATGCTGGCCGGGGCAGCCCACGGCCACAAGGTCAATTTCTGCAAATTCACCAACGAGACCCGCAACGCGATCGAGGACGCGGCCCGGTTTTCCGGCCAACGCTACCTGGCCGCGATCAATGGCACGGCAGCTGGCGGTGGTTATGAACTCGCCCTGGCGACCGATTACATCATGTTGATGGATGACGGCAACGCCGCCGTGTCGCTACCGGAGGTTCCGTTGCTGGCCGTGTTACCAGGGACCGGCGGACTGACGCGGCTGGTTGATAAGCGCAAGGTTCGACGTGATCTGGCTGACGTTTTCTGCACTATCGAGGAAGGGATGAAAGGCCCCCGGGCGGTCGACTGGCGGCTGGTCGATGAGATCGTTCCAAGCTCGAAAATGCAGGCCCGTGTGCAGGAACGCGCGCATGAGATGGCGCAAAAATCAGACCGCCCGGAAGGTGTTGCCGGAATCGAACTGACAAAACTCGAACGCCGTTTGGAAGCTGCCAGTATCCATTACCCGTTTCTTGGCGTTACGCTTGATCGTGAACGGCGCACCGCGGTCTTGACTGTACGTGGCCCGGATAGCGAACCACCGTCAGATATGGCCGCGGTCGTCGGGCAGGGTGATCAGTTCTGGCCATTTGCACTGATGCGTGCACTGGATGATGCCCTGCTACACCTGAGGTTCAACGAACCGGCCCTGGGCACCCTGATTTTCAAGACCGAGGGTGACCCGGACCAGGTCGAGGCCTACGATAACTTGATGCAGCAGCAGCGCGAACACTGGCTGATGCGGGAGATACTTTTGTACATCAAGCGGACCTGCAAACGTCTGGATGTCACCTCGCGAACCACTCTCGCGCTGGTGGAGCCCGGCAGTTGCTTTGTAGGCTTTTTGGCAGAACCTTTGTTTGCAGTGGATCGCAGTTACATGCTTGAAGGGCAGCTTGAGGACGACGCGAGGCCAGCACCAACGATCCGCTTGACTGGCTCCAATTTCGGGCTGTTGCCAATGTCCAACGACCTCACCCGCCTGGAAACCCGGTTTCTCGGCGAACCGGAAAGCGTAGGGAAGGCACGTTCGCTGAGCGGGCAAGCGCTGGATGCCGGCGCGGCGCTGGAGGCCGGCCTGGTTACCTTTACACCGGATGATCTTGACTGGGAAGACGAGATCCGGTTGCTGCTGGAAGAGCGCGCCAGTTTTTCTCCCGACGCGTTGACCGGTATGGAAGCAAACCTGCGCTTTGCCGGTCCCGAGACCATGGAAACCAAGATTTTCGGTCGTCTTACCGCCTGGCAAAACTGGATATTTCAGCGTCCCAACGCAGTTGGCGAACACGGCGCGTTGCGAAGCTATGGAACCGGCCGCCGGCCGGATTATGACAAAAAGAGGGTTTGAAAATGAGCTCTGTGGATTACGACACACTGATTCCGAACAATGTGGATCTGTCTTCTGACAAACGTCTCAAACGGGCGCTTGAGAAATGGTATCCGCAATTTATCGACTGGTGGAAGACCGTGGGTCCGGAGGGTTTTCAGGATTGCGAGGTTTACTTGCGCACCGCGGTCAGCGTGGACCGGGATGGCTGGGCCAAGTTCGGTTTTGTAAAAATGCCCCAGTATCGATGGGGTATCCTGCTCGCACCCCGGGAAGAAGACCGGAAGATCGCGTTTGGCAAGCACAAGGGCGAGCCGGTATGGCAGGAAGTGCCAGGCGAATACCGCGCCATGCTGCGACGCCTGATCGTAATCCAGGGCGATACCGAACCGGCCTCGGTGGAGCAACAACGTATCCTCGGCGCCACCGCACCGTCCCTGTATGACATGCGCAACCTGTTCCAGGTCAATGTTGAAGAGGGCCGCCACCTGTGGGCCATGGTCTACCTGTTGCAGAAATATTTCGGTCGCGACGGGCGTGAGGAAGCCGAAGCGCTGCTCAAGCGTCGTTCCGGTGATCCGGACAGACCACGGATACTCGGCGCCTTCAATGAAAGGACCCCCGACTGGCTGTCCTTTTTCATGTTCACCACGTTTACCGATCGTGATGGCAAGATGCAGCTTGAATCCCTGGCGAACTCCGGTTTTGATCCACTCGCACGTACCACCCGTTTTATGCTGACCGAGGAAGGCCATCACATGCTGGTTGGACGTACCGGCGTGGCCCGGGTTATTCAACGCACCAGTGAAGTCATGCACGAGCAGGATATTTCCGACCCCTTTGACATCGATGCCGTACGCAGGCACGGTGTCATTGATCTGCCGACGATTCAAAAAAAGATCAACTTCCACTTCTCGGTAACCCTGGACCTGTTTGGTGCCGAGGTCTCCACCAACGCCGCCAATGCCTTCAATGCGGGTATCAAGGGCCGTTTTGGCGAACCGCGCATCGGCGACGACCACCAGTTGCACGACGACACCTATCCGGTGATGCAACTGCTTGACGGTGAATTGAAAGAGGTGGAATTGCCTGCCATCAGCGCCATCAACGCCCGTTTGCTCGACGACTACATCAACGAGTGTGCCAACATCGTCACCAGTTGGAACCGGATTATCACCGAGCAGGGTATCGACTTTGAAATGCGCCTGCCCCACCGCGGGTTCAATCGCAGGGTTGGCGAATTCAACGAGGCGAGCATAAGCACGACGGGTGAACTGATGAGGGCGTCGGACTGGGCGCAGAACAGTAACGACTGGCTACCTTCGGATGAGGACGGCGACTATATCCTGTCGCTGATGAAACCGGAATACCGGGCCGGGCATTTTTCACCGTGGATCGCAGCCCCCAGGGCGGGTATCGACGGTAAACCCGGCGATTTTGAGTATGTTCGCATAGCCGCCTGACAGCGGAGGTTTCACCATGAACCGGGGAGAAAATGACAAGCCGGCAGAAACCCCTACCCATGGGTTTAAATTTTTCAACGCAGCAGACGATCTGTTACTGCATAACCTCACTGCAGGCCGTGGCGACAAGGTAGCGGTGATCGATCGGAGCGGTTCCCACAGCTACGCCGAACTCGTACGACGTGTCAACCGCTTTGCCAACCTGCTCAGACACAATGGTATCGGCCTGGAGCAACGTGTCCTGCTGTGTTTGCATGACAGCATCGATTTCCATACCTGTTTTCTGGGGGCGATCAAGGCGGGTGCCGTGCCGGTGCCGGTGAACACCCTGTTGACCGCGGCCGACTATGACTATTTGCTGGAAGACACCCGTGCCAGGATGCTGGTGTTCTCGGCGGAAATCCGTGCGATGTTTGAACCGCAGCTCAAGCAACACCGGTTGCTTGATACCGTACTGGTTTCCGGGGACATCGATGTTGGCGCCTGCAAACACCTGGACGAAGCCATGCGGGGTATGGAAGACAGCTTTGACACAGCCAGGACACGGCCCGACGATACTGCATTCTGGCTGTACACCTCGGGCACGACCGGACGACCCAAGGGTGTCATCCACACACAGACCGATTTACGTGCAACCGCCGATCATTTCGGTGCCGAAATCCTTGGACTCTGCGAACACGATGTCATATTTTCCGCACCCAAGTTGTTTTTTGCCTACGGGCTTGGCAATGCATTGACTTTCCCGCTGTCGGCGGGCGCGACCGTGGTGCTGTTGGAAGACCGGCCCACTGCTGAATCGGTTACGGACATCGTGGATACCTATCGCCCCACCCTGTTTTTCTCGGTACCGACCCTGTACTCGATGATGCTCAACACGGGCAGGCTCCCGGCCCGCGAAGGTTCGCGTTTGCGTGCCTGTGTTTCTGCCGGTGAGGCATTACCCGAAACGGTGCTGCATGGCTGGCGCCAGGCGGTCGGCGTCGACATCCTCGATGCGATTGGCTCCACCGAGATGCTGCATATGTTTATGAGCAACCGCCCCGGTGATATCCGGGCGGGAACATCGGGCAAACCGCTGGCGGGGTACGACGTACGCATCCTCGATGAAGATGGACACCCGGTAGCGGATGGTGATACCGGTGACCTCTACGTCAGCGGACCCTCGAGCGCGACCGGCTACTGGAACCAGCGCAGCAAGAGTGCCACGACTTTCCGGGGCCGCTGGGTCAGCACCGGGGATAAATACTACCGGGACGAGGACGGTTATTATGTCTATTGCGGCCGTTCCGATGATCTGATCAAGGTCGGCGGGATTTATGTATCACCTATCCAGGTGGAGAACACGCTGTTGGCTCACCCGCTGGTGAACGAGGTAGCCGTGGTCGGTGCCCCCGACGACGATCAACTGCTAAAACCCAAGGCCTTTGTCGTCCTGGCCGATGGCGTTGAGCCGTCAACCTTGCTGGCAGCGGAGTTGATAAATTTCGTTTGTGGCCAACTATCTGCTTACAAACGCCCGCGTTGGGTCGAGTTCATTTCCGAACTGCCAAAAACCGCAACCGGCAAGATTCAGCGCTACAAACTCCGTTAGCCCGAACATTTCGCCAAGGCGGACCGTAAAATGATAAATTTTTTGTATCATCCCACAAGCCTCACACAGTTGCGCCGGTTCGGCGCTACGAGGTTACCCTGGCAGGCAAGTCGCCGGGGCTAAATTTTGTAGGGATTCCCTACAGTATGCTAGTGTACTGTCAACCCTATAAAGTAAGATCAGTGGTCACCAGAATGTTCAGCTCAAGGCACATTCACACAGGCATAGTGGGCGGGTGCGGGTGAAACGGCGTGACAAAACCTCAGAATTAATCATGAAACAAACGACAAAAAGCAAAATGGGTGGTGAACATAAACACCTGGACAATGGCCAGTTGGAATCTCTGCTTGGCTATCACCTGCGTCGCGCGCAAGGCGCCGTGTTCCAGCATTTTGTCGCGCGATTGAACCATCACGTCATCACCCCGGGCCAGTTGGGCCTGTTGGTGCTGGTCGCGTGTAACCCGGGCGTGAGCCAGGCCGAACTGGCCCGCGAAGTTGGTGTGGAACGCTCGACGCTGGGCGAGTTCATCGATCGCTTTGAGTCCCGGCGATTGGTGGAGCGAAGACCGGTAAGCACCGACCGTCGTATCCATGCCATCCACCTGACCGGGGAAGGCAAGCAATTTCTGGCCCGGGTCATGCCGGACGTAAAAGCACATGAGCGCGAATTTACCAAGGAGCTGACGGCGCAGGAATTGAAAACGCTGGTGGGCCTGTTGAAACGGCTTACCCCAGGCACCTGACCATTGCAGTAGTGTTACCGGAACAAGGCACGCACGGTTTTTTCTCAGACCACTGTCAAACCGTGTCTTGGAGCTGCGCATCGAACCGGCAGCCCGGCGATTTCATTCAGCGCCGCATGCGTATAGCTGTTCGCCATCTTGCCCCGCCAGGCGGCAGCAAAGTCGGTATTGTCCATGGGTGTGGCGACTTTTTGCGCGCGATGTGCAACCTCCCGAATCAGGTCCTCGTTAAGCACCTGTCCTAACAACAGCGATTCCACCTCAACCGGCATGGGGGCTGAGCCCACTGCACCGAGATAGACCGAGGCGCGCGTGACGATGTCCCGTTCGTTTGTCCACACCGCCGCGGCCACGGAAAGTACCGCAAAGTCAATCGAGCCCCGTCGCCGGAGCTTCCAGAACGCCGAGCGGCAGTGATTGTGATCGGATGAAGCAGGGATCAATACCTCGGTGAGAATTTCGTCGGCCTGTTTGGATAAATAATCGATACCATCATCGTGGAAAAACTGGCTGACCGGGATGACCCGCTCGCCGTTGTTGCTGACCAGTTTGACCCTGGCGTCCAGCGCGCACAGGATGGGTGCCGAATCGCTGGCCGAGTGGGCCCAGCAGCGTGGCGACTTGGTGGCCACCCAGCAGATCGAACCCTGTTCCTTGAGACAGTAGTCGATCGAGCGCCGCCACTCCTCGGTCTGGTTGTAATAGGTGCAGCGTGTATCCACACACAAGTTACCACCCAGGGTTGCCATATTACGCAACGGCGGGGAAGAAATGGATGCCACGGCACGTGCAAAGGCGGGAAAACTTGCACGCATTTTGTCATCGCGGACTATCTCGGAAAGGCAGGTGATGGCGCCGATCTTCACTTCCCCGTCGGTGTGCTCGATGCCGCGCAGACCAGGCACCGACATCAGGCTCACGACCGTGCCGGCCTGCTGGTGGCGGCGCTTCATGTTTGGCCACAGATCAGTACCGCCGGCCACCAACCGGACGTCATCCGTGGCGAGGGCGGCAAGCACGTCCTCAAGCCGTTTGGGAGCCCGGAAATCAATCGGTGGTAAGCGCAGCACTGTTCTTCTCCTTCAGGGCCTGGTCACGTTCCTTCATGGTGCCTTCACTCGAGCCGACACCCCGGTTATGCCTGGCTTTGGGGTCGTCGGCGGCGCGCCCGTCACCACCCTGTTCAGGGGTGGGTACGATCACTGGATCACCATAATCAATATCCGGGAACCTGGCCGGTCCGACCCGCGCCTGCTGGCCTTTGGCCTTGGCCTGCAGCCCTTTGAGTACCAGGTCGGGGTGGATGGGTACCTGGTCGACCCGCACGCCTACAGCGTCATGGATCGCGTTTGCCAGCGCCGGAATTACCGGCAGCAACGGACCCTGCCCCACCTCTTTAGCCCCAAACGGCCCCTGTTTGTCGGCAGTTTCGACCAGGTAGCTTGTAATCTCCGGCATGTCATGGAAACCCGGGCTCTTGTACTCCAACAACGAAGGCATCTTGTGCACCAGTGACGGGGATAGTCGTTTGGGTAGACGGCGAAACGCCTGCTCCTCCATCATGGCCTCACCCAAACCCATGTAAACGCTGCCTTCGATCTGGCCGAGGACCAGTGTCGGGTTGATGGCCTTGCCAATGTCATGCGCAATCCAGACATGCTCCACCTCATACAGCCCGGTACCAGGGTCGACTTCGACCTCGAGCACGGCAGCGGTATAGGAATACGTCGGTGACGGACCCACACCCGCGCCACGGTAGCGTCCCGGAGCACGCGGGGGAGTATATGATCCAGTGGTGCCCAGGGTCCCAAACCGTACCTCCGCTGCGATCACGGCTTCGCTGAAACTCAGTCCCCTGGCCGGGTCGCCACTGTAGAAAACACGGTTGTCGGCGAACACCAGCTGGTTTGCCGGCACTTCCAGTTGTTTGCCCACGGCCGTGGCGATCTGGTCGCGGGCCCGTTCTGCTGCCTGCAACGCCGCCTGGCCCATCATCAGGGTCACACGCGAGGAGTAGCTGCCCAGGTCCACCGGTGTCAGGTCGGTGTCTGCCACGCACAAGCGCACATCCGCCAGCCCGATGCCCAGCACCTCGGCCACGATCGCTGCCAGCACGCTGTCCGAGCCCTGCCCGACCTCGGCCTGGCCGCAGAAAACGGCGACGTTGCCGCTGCGGTCGAGTTTGAGTTGCACACCCGATTGCGGCATGTGGTTCCAGTAGATCGGCAGACCGGCACCGCACATGTAGGCGCCGCACGCGAGACCCAGGCCCCGGCCTGGCGGTAAGCGGGAGTAGCGTTCTTTCCAGCCGCTGCCGGCCACCACCGCCTCGATACACCGGCCGAGGCCTATCGAGCCGACCTGTAACCAATTGGCAGTCACGGAATCGGCGGGCAGCAGGTTACGCAGACGCAGTTCAGCCGGGTCGATACCCAGCCGTTCGGCCGCCTTGTCCAGTTGCACCTCAAAAGCAAAACGCGGTTGCGGGGTGCCATGACCCCGTTTTGGCCCGCAGGGTGGTTTGTTTGTAAATGCCCGGGCAGCCTGGAATTTGTAGGCCGGCAGTGTATAGGTCGTGGTCTGCAAGGCACCGGTATAAAAAGTACTGGCAACGCCATAGCTGCCATAACCGCCACCGTCCAGTGCGGTGCGCAGATGCTGCGCGGTCATACTGCCGTCATTCCGAAAACCGGTGCGCAGGTTCATCAACACCGGGTGGCGGCCACGGTGACAGTAAAACACCTCTTCCCGGGTCAGGCTGATCTTGACCGGCCGACCAAGTTTGAGCGCCAGCTTTGCAACCACGACCTCATGGTTGAACGGGTCGGTTTTGCCGCCAAAACCACCACCGACCGAACACGCAATGACCCGCACGCGTGATGCCGGAAGCTCTAAAACCCGTGCCAGCGCACGGTGCACATAGTGGGGTGTCTGGGTAGAGGAATACAGCGTCAACCGGTCCTCGTCCTCCGGTACGGCGACTGCGGCGTGTTGCTCGATGGGCAAGTGGGTGTTGCCCTGGAAAAAAGTCGTATCCTCAAGAATGACATCCGCCTGTTCGAAGCCGGCCTCGACGGCGCCAAACTCGAGCGATACCTTTTTGTGTAAATTACCCTCATCGCCGTATTCATGGATACGTGGCTCAGGAATCTTCAGCGCCGTGTCAATGCTGTCGATGGTGGGCAACAGATCATATTCGACCTGCACCTTGAGGGCTGCGGCGTGGGCCTGGTCTTCGGTCAGCGCAGCCACCGCGGCCACCGGGTCGCCAACAAAACGCACCTTGTCGATTGCCAGCGCGTGCTCATCGCGGGAGACCGGCAGGATGCCATAGGGTATGGGCAACTCCCCGCCCAGCATGATGCACAAAACACCAGGCATGTTCTGCGCCGCGGCACAGTCGATTCGCTTGACGTGGGCGTGCGGGACCGTGCTGCGCACCAGCTTTACATGAACCATGCGCGGAAAACTCAGGTCATCGGCAAAACGTGTTTGACCCGTGACCTTGGCGCGTCCATCAACCCGTCTGAACGGTGTACCAATCAACCGGGTCTGGCGTTTTTCACTGCTGGGCCGTGGCTGGTTATTAGCTGGTTTTTGATCTGTCTTTGCCATCATTTCTGCCCTGCAACTATACAACTGCCAACGGCAGTGGTTTACCCAGGAATTCTTCTTCCGGCGGACGCCAGTCATCACCCCTGGCCATCGCCGCCGCCCACCTGACGGCCAGCACGATCCGGTTGTAGCCGGTACACCGGCACAGGTTGCCCGACAGTGCTTCGCGTATCTGTTCTTCGTCCGGATCCGGTTCGCGCTCCAGCAGGGCCCTGGCTATCATCAGGATTCCCGGAATACAGTAGCCGCACTGGGTGGCGCCCAGGTCAGCGAAAGCGATTTGCAAGGGATGAAGTTCGTTGTTCTGCGCCAATCCTTCAATGGTCTCAATCTCCCTGCCATCCGCTTCGGCCGCCAGCAGCAGACAGGACAGAACAGGCTCGCCATCAACCAGTACCGCGCAGGCCCCGCATTCGCCCAGTTCACAGCCGTGCTTGGTACCCGTGAGCCCGCATTCTTCGCGCAATACTTCCAGCAAGGTGTGATGAACCGGGAAAGCCACGGGCTGTTCTTCACCGTTGATTTTCAACACAGCGGTTGTCAACCTGGATGACTCCACGCTTGCCGTTGCTGTTCTACCGGACTTGGGGTTTGGTTCCACTGTCACACCTTGATTTGTGGCTATTGGTAACGGGGCACCGGACCCGTTAGCAGGATAATTGTTAGGTACCCTTACAATATCTTGAACATGAAATGATGTCAATGAAGAACCATACCTGTTTTTGGCCAATTAATCCGACAACATACCTATGGTTAAAATGGCGATATAAACCTGGCATTGATACAGCTACACTAGTGTGGTGTAACGTATAAATGGCACACATCAGCGTGGCGAGAAGCCATTAGCTGCAAGGCGCGTCTCGCAGGGAATGGCATGTCCTTTCCAAGAGGCGCAACGCCGCAGATGATGGTTTCTCGCCGCGCCCGAAGGGAGACCCACATATGACTCAATCCTGCGTTGCAGCCCTTGTTAAGGGAATAACCATTAACTGCGAACTGCGCCTTGCCTTGAGTCATTTGTGGGCCTCTGATATGTACCATTTATACGTTACACCACACTAGCTAACGAACGCGGGGCCGGCCAGCAAAAGCCGGCACCATGAGGACACGCATATGAATCTTGAGTTTTCTAAATTGGTCATCATCATTGGCGTAATGGCTTGCGTGTTTGCCAAAACGGTCATCGCTGATGATGAGCCGGCAAAACCAGCCAGCCTTGACGAGCTGCGCGACGCGATCGCCGCTGTCATAGAAGATCACGGTGTACCCGCGGTCGGCATTGCCATGGCGGACGAAAACGGGCCCGTCTGGATTGGGGCACTGGGTAAAGCCAATCTTGAAAAAGATATCGACGCCGATGAAGACACCATGTTCCGGATCGGATCCACATCAAAAATGTTTGTCGCCCTGGCCATTCTGAAACTGTCAGAAGAAGGAAAGTTGTCTTTGGATGACAAATTGGCCAACCTGGCGCCGGAAATTGCCTACGAGAACCAATGGGAGGATTCAGATCCCGTTCGTATCGTGCATCTGCTTGAACACACGACCGGCTGGGACGACCTGCACCTGCCAGAGTACGCTCACAATGATCCAACGCCGGTTAGGTTGAAACAGGGGCTCGATTTTCACCCGCATTCCCGCACGTCGCGCTGGAAGCCCGGTTCACGCTACTCCTATTGCAATTCCGGCCCACCGGTCGCCGCCTACATCATTGAAAAAATTACCGGGCAGGACTTCGAAGCGTATGTCATTGAGAATTTTTTCGAGCCGATGGGTATGGATACCATGACCTACCTGCTGACAGATGACGTCGAGGAGCATGGCGCAACCCTTTATACCAATGGGAATAAGCCGGAAGAATACTGGCATATCATCATGCGCCCGGCAGGCTCGATAAATGCGTCAGTAAAGGACATGATGAGATTCCTTGACTTTTACCTGAACCGCGGCGCCATTGACGGACAACAACTTATTTCGGAGGCATCGCTCAGGCGTATGGAAACCGCCGTTTCAACGGACGCCTCAAAAGCCGGCCGGCAAACCGGTTACGGCTTGCACAATTACTCCTCTGTGTATGAACAGTGGGTGTACCGGGAGCACAACGGCGGCGTAAACGGTGGTCTGACCGAATTGGCCTATCTGCCGGAGGCCGGGGTTGGCCACGTGATAATGATCAATTCGGACAACGGAGAAGCATTGCGTGAGATCTCTGATCTGGTCCGCGGCTTCGAGACCCGGCAATTGGCTGCAAAGACGATCACCAGGGAAATGGAGGTGAGCGCCCAACACAGGAAGATCGAGGGTCTTTATCATCCGATAAACCCCCGCCAACAAATCAGTTTCTTTCTGGATCGAATTTTCAACGTACAGAAATTGTGGTTCGACAGCGACAGGCTGGTGAAGAAGGCCCTGTTCGGGGGTGAAGCTTCCTACTTCTTTCCTGTCAGTAGCACGCAATACAAATCGGAGAAAACCGGGTTGATTTCACTGGTGCGGGTCACAGACCCACTGGCGGGCGATGTTGTTCACACGGGCTACAGCGTACTCAAACCGACGACCGCTGTGTTGGTGTACACCTCTTTTGCAGTCGTTGCCCTGTGGGGCCTGTTTAGCGGTAGTTCCCTGTTATTTTTCCTGGTTTGGATAGTGAGAAGGCTGCGCGGCAAAATTCGGCCCGGCGCAACGATCCAGGTGCGTCTGTGGCCGTTACTCGCCAGCGCCTCGGTTGCCGGTTTCACAGGGCTGGTGTTCATCGGTTTCTCTGACCCGTTCAAACTGATGGGACAACCATCGGTGGTTTCGATCGGAATCATGCTGTTGTCCGTGGCCTTTGCCCTGTTCACATTGCTGGGAGCACACACGTGCATCAGGGAACGCAAGACCAACATGAATCAGTTCGTCTACTGGCATTCCACGGTTGCGTCCTGCCTACACGTGATAGTCGCAGTTTACCTGCTGTCTTTTGGCATGATCGGAGTAAGGGTATGGGCGTAGTGCATCACCACCGGAAACCATGTGGCATTCCTGAATCAGTTCGAAACTTGTCCCGGCACGGTTGAATTTTGTTAAGTTAAACTCAAATTAACGAAGGATAATATTACGTGTTTCAAGCGACAATGTCCTTACGTATTGACCGTCCGATTTGGCAGGAGCCGCCATGTCCATCAAGCAACCGCTGAACGCGTTACGCGCCGGGATTCGTCAACACACCCATGCCGATGAGAAAGCCTGTGTAGATCAACTGCTGCGGTCCTCCCCGCTGACCGCCGTTCAGCGCGAGCGGGTCGTGTCCAGGGGGCGCATGCTGGTGGCCGGCTGCCGCGAGGACTCTGACAAGGCGGGCATGATGGATATGTTCATGCAGCAATACAGTCTTTCAAGCAGAGAGGGCGTGGCGATGATGTGCCTGGCGGAATCGTTGCTGCGGGTGCCTGACGCCGAAACCGCCGATGACCTGATTGCTGAAAAGATTCTGTCCGGCGCCTGGGCTGAACATCGCGGACAGTCTGATTCGATATTTGTCAATGCGTCTACCTGGGGTCTGATGCTGACCGGCCGGGTGGTTACGCTTGAATCCGAAATTACCGAGAGCACCGACACCTGGCTCAAGAAATTGGTCAACCGGGTGGGTGAACCGGTGGTCCGTGCCGCTGTGCGCCAGGCAATGAGAATCATGGGGCAACAATATGTGTTAGGACGCAGCATCGAAGAAGCACTGGAGCGGGGGCGCAAGGAGAACACAAAAGACACCCGGTTCTCATTCGACATGCTGGGCGAAGGCGCCCGCACCATGCGTGACGCCGACCGCTATTTCGACGCTTACCTGCAGGCGATTCGGGAGATTGGCAAACGCGAATCCATGCACAATGTGATCGAAGCCAACAGCATCTCGATAAAACTCTCGGCGCTGCATCCGCGCTACCAGTACATGCAGGAACGACGGGTGATGGGTGAGATGCTTCCCCGTATTCGTGAACTGGCAATGGAGGCCAAAAGCCATGGTCTCGGCTTCACAATAGACGCGGAAGAGGCCGAACGGCTGGACATTTCGCTGGATATTTTCGAGTCGCTGGCCCGCGACCCACAGTTGCTGGGATGGGACGGCCTGGGTTTTGTGTTGCAGTCCTACGACAAACGATCCCCACTGGTTGCCGCATGGCTGGTCGAACTTGGGCGTGATGCGGGCCGCCAACTGATGGTACGGCTGGTGAAAGGCGCGTACTGGGACAGCGAGATAAAGTTTGCCCAGGAACAGGGTTATGCCGATTATCCGGTCTACACACGCAAGGCCAACACCGATCTGGGCTACGAGGTGTGCGCCGCGACACTACTGGCCGCACAGGATGTCATTTATCCGCAGTTTGCCACCCATAACGCCCTCACTGCCGCGCTTGTGCTGGAACTGGCCAGGGGCAGACAATTCGAATTTCAACGTCTGCATGGGATGGGTGACCTGTTGCATACACAGCTGGCCAAAGGGGCAGACAGCGCACCGGCGCCGGTGCGCGTCTATGCCCCGGTGGGCGCCCACGAGGACCTGTTGCCCTACCTGGTGCGCCGCCTGTTGGAAAATGGGGCGAACAGCTCTTTTGTCAACCGCTTTTTGGATAAGAAAGTGCCGATCGCCCAGATTGTGACCGATGTGCAGGCCGAGGTGGAAATCAGTGCGTCGCGTCGTCACGCCGCCATTCCATTGCCGGCAGACATACTTCGTGCCGCCGGCGACGACCGGCCGGACACGCATGGCGTTGACCTGGCAAACGCAGACGCCGCCAGCGAACTGTTGAGCGTGGTTGAACCCCTGGCCAGGCAGGCCTGGGCTACCGGTCCAATCATTGGTGGCAAACTGAATACAGCTGACGGCGATGCCGTGACCTGTCCGGCCGACACCCGCAAGATCGTCGGTAGCTGCCGTAAGGCCACGCCGGCGGAGGTGAGCAAGGCGCTGGACCTGGCTGCCGGAGCACAGCCGGCCTGGGATGACCTGGGTGGAGAAGCACGTGCCGCGATTCTTGAGCGTGCCGCCGGTATCATGCAGGCACGCATGCATGACCTGACCGGCTTGATCGCTTATGAAGCGGGCAGGACACTCAACGATGGTGTTTCCGAGGTACGTGAGGCGGTTGATTTCCTGCGTTACTATGCTTTGCAGGCCCGCAAAAGATTCAGTGGTCCGGAAACCGTCACCGACCCGTTGGGCGGGGTAAGCCAGTATGGCCTGCATGGCCGCGGTGTGTTCTTTTGCATCAGCCCATGGAACTTCCCACTGGCAATCTTTACCGGCCAGGTGGCCGCAGCACTGGCAGCGGGCAACGCTGTCATTGCCAAACCCGCAGACCCGACTCCACTGATCGCTGCCGAGAGTGTCAAGATTCTGCAGGAAGCGGGCGTACCAGGGGACGTTGTTAATCTCGTACCGGGTCGCGGCAGCGTGCTGGGCAAGATCATTAACACCGATCCCCGCATCAAGGGTGTCGCGTTTACCGGTTCGACCGAAGTCGCGCTCGGCATCCAGAGAACACTGGTGGAACGGGGCGGGGAGGTACCGGCTTTTATCGCTGAAACCGGCGGTCAGAACTCCATGGTGGTCGATTCATCCTCACTGCCCGAGCAGGTCGTGGATGACGTCATTCGCTCCGCTTTCCTGAGTGCGGGCCAACGCTGCTCCGCGTTACGGGTAATGTACATACAGGATGAAATCGCCGACCGCATCATCAGGATGCTGAAAGGCGCGATGGCCGAACTGGTCATCAGCAAACCGTGGCAACTTGCCACCGACGTTGGTCCGGTGATCGATGAAAATGCACAACGGGACCTACTGCAACATGTTGAAAACATGAAACGGGAAGCGGTGCTGCATTACGCTTGCGAAGTCCCGCAAGGGCTTGGGCACGGTACATTCGTTGCCCCACACCTGATCGAGCTTCGCACGGTAAAACAACTGCCCGGTGAGGTCTTTGGCCCCATATTGCACGTGATTCGGTTCAAAAAAGCACAGTTCAACCAGATGATCGACGAAATCAACGGTACCGGTTTTGGCCTGACGCTGGGTGTTCACAGCCGTATCGAGAAGTTCGCCGACGACGTCGTAAGACTCACCCGGGTTGGCAACAACTATATCAATCGCAACATGGTTGGTGCGGTGGTGGGTGTTAATCCGTTCGGTGGGCTGGGTCTGTCGGGCACCGGGCCGAAAGCAGGTGGGCCCAACTACATGACCCGGTTTGCCAGTGAGAAAATCACCCTGCTGGAGGCCCCGTCTGAACCCCCTGCCGTACAACCAGACGTTAAGGCGAATGCCATTATCAGCGGCGAAGCCGTTACACAGGTTACCGCCGAACACGTGGCACGCGCGATGGAAATGGCGAATGACGCGCAGCTGAACTGGGATCTGGCAGGTGGTGATCAGCGCGCGCTGTTGCTGGACAAGGCCGCAAAATTGATTGAAGAACACCTGCCCGGCCAAAATCTCACCGCCACGGTATGCCGCTATTACGCTGACCAGGCGCGCCAGAAGTGTCAGGCACCCATTGTCCTGCCCGGGCCGACCGGTGAATCCAACGAATTAAGCCTGCATGGCCGCGGTGTGTTTTTCTGTGCTGTCGCCGACACTACGGCCATACCTGCGTTTGTGCAGCAGGTTGCCGCGGCATTGGCAGCAGGCAATGCAGTGATTGCCTGTCCGGCCAAACAGCAGGCAGCGCTGGCACAGATGCTGATTCAAGCATTGCTGGACGCTGGTATCCCGAACGACATCCTCCACTTCATCCCGGGAAAGCTGGTGCGCAGGCTTATGACCAAGGACTTCCGAACCGCCGGTATTGCCTGGAGCGGACCGGTGGAGGAGGCCCTGGACATGCTGCTGGAGGTCTCGGAACGTGGCGGCGCGATCATACCTATGGTCGTGGAGGCCGGTGGCCCCAACTATCTTTTGCGTTTCGCGATGGAAAAAACCAGGACGGTCAACATCGTGGCGACCGGTGGTAATGCCCTGTTGCTAAACCTGGATGAACAACACGCGGCCTGAACGGTTACAAGGCCATCTATTGCTGGCCGGGAAATGTCTGGGTTAGCTGTAAATTCCAGCAACGTTGTTTACACCTGGCATCAGAAAACCGGATTCAGGCTTAGTTGGGGGTGGGGGCATTGGGTGGCTGTACACGGGACACGCTCAAGCCATCCCTGGGCGCTCGCCAGCCGTTCCCTACGGCTGACGGTCCCGTATACAGCCACCCGACGCCCTTTACCAATCTGAACCGCCGCACAAATAAAACATCCGTAAACGTTCAGCCACACGGTGGTCTGCCTGGTTGGGTGACCTTTAAGCGCCGAACAGGCGAACCGTTAGCCCGCAAATTGCGCCAGTAATCCGGATACTGGCGCTGGACAGGTGCGACCGGGCGCAGGGCTGGACTGAGACCCATAGCATCGCTATGGGTCGAAGGAAGCTCAAGTCCGGTCGTGCATGGACAAGCCGGGCCGGGGTACTGGTGCAATTTACGGACTTTAAGGGAGAAATGGGCGGGATGCCCATTTCAGGCCGTCCAGGGCAGGATGCCCTGTGAGGCCGGCCCCGGTAACCCGCATATTGTGCCGGGGCACCGGTGCAATATGTGGGTTATGACGGTTCGAATGTG
>Ga0255052_10000897_pt1 | contig 23150 bp, 19 predicted proteins | sample JV7_2_21_MG_FD_188632 | JGI IMG/M metagenome (GOLD analysis project Ga0255052, IMG submission 188632) | Seawater microbial communities from Jervis Inlet, British Columbia, Canada - JV7_2_21 | ecosystem: Environmental > Aquatic > Marine > Inlet | place: Canada: British Columbia | collected... | reverse complement strand
GTGTCGGCCAGGTTCTGATCCAACAGCCCGTACTGCAGGGCGTTGACTTCCGTGATCGTGATCGGATCGACGAACGTCACCTCGACCGTTACCGGTTCCGGGTTCTCCGCAACAGCGCCGGTTGCGAGCATCAGGCCGATCAGGGTCGAGCCCAGGATGACCACGAAGCTCTTCATCCAATTATTCGTTTTAAACATCACTGCCTCTCCTATTAATTTTCAATCCGCCGCGAAGGCTAAACCGGGGTCGGAGTAAGTTGCGTGATTTACTGCACAAAACGCCACATACCGCCGGCGTGGCAGGCGCGCGTGCCACAAGAATGGGGATGAGGACCCATATATCGAAACTCATCATTTTTTGTCGTTTTAGAAAACAGAGTCTGACTCCGTTTTTCCATCGCACTAAATGCGGGTCAGAGCATTTCTCTGCAGCGCGGTAAAATAAATCTGGCATTTATCTGTTATTTCAATACCAGTCATGGATTTAAGAGCCGGTTGCAGGGTGCAGGAACTCCATCCGTATCGTGGCGGCGCCTGTCGGCGGCGAATTGACATTCAAGCCTGTCCCCTGGCGAATAAGTATTCACGCTGCAGCCGGCGTATGGAATAGTCTCGACAAACCTTGTGCCAGCAATTGTCGAACAGACTCGAATAAGAATCCTGGACTGTGGGCTTTTGGGTAACCCTTAATCAACTGTGGAAGTTTTGGGGGACTCAGTTATCAATTGTTATTGCAAGTTATTGAAAGTGCCAACGAGCGTCGCGCTCAGTTACTAATGTTTTCAATTACATTATCAGGGGGGTCAATTTTATCTTGCCGTTTCGGCACCAAAGGGGGTTAGTTTTATGTTGCCGTTGAAAGAAGTCGAGCTGCCGGCGAGTACGACACTGAAAGTGTGTGCCAAGTCCCAGTATCTGGTTGCCGGGGTGTTCTATGCTGCGAAAACTTACGGCAGTAGCACGTGACTCGATTCGGCGCCGGGGGGTCTGGTTGACGTCCAGCCCGGGTTAGCTCCGCCGGTCCGAAAAGCGCGTGCACCTGTATTAATAGGTGATTCCATGCGATACACACTAACCGTCTTACTTTCAGTCCTGGCGTGCGTTGGCGTATCTTCCTATGTGAATGCGCAGGACCAGCACTCGAACATTTCGCCGATGTCCCAGGGTAAATTGCAGATCGAAATCCAGTCACCGTCAGCTGACTTTACCGCGGTCGAAGGAGAAACAACCATCGAGGTGGAGGGTATTGCGTCAGCTATCGGCGGCGTACGTTACCTCGACATGATCTTCGTAATTGATACGTCGCAGAGTCTGCGCAGCACCGATCCGAACGATTTTCGGTCGGCAGGGGCTATCGGCCTGGTGAGGAACCTCTCGCCGAAAAGCGACATCAAGATTGGTGTCGTCAGCTTTGATAACAAGGGTGAACTCGCTCAGTCCATGACGTCGAACCGCGACAATGTTGTCCAGGCGTTACGGGATTTGCCACGATCCGGTAGTACGAATCTCGCCGCCGGCATTCTCACGGCGTTACAGGAACTCGAGAATAACGGACGCCCAGACTCTTCGCGCGCGATCATGCTCTTTACCGACGGCAAGTCGAGCAGAAGTAAAGCGCATGCGGCGACGCGAGAGGCACAATTGCAGGGTGTTACGATTCAAGCGCTTTTGCTCGGGTCAAGTAAAAAAGGCGCCGAGATTCTCGACGAAATTTCCTGGGGAACGGGTGGCAGTTTCGTTCAGGTAACGGACCCGACCATGCTTCCCCAAGCCTTCCTTGATCTTCGTACTACCGGCGTGGACAGCGTTACGCTGAGAGCAAACGGTTCGAAGCCCTTCACGGCGCGGCTCGCAGGTGGAACATTCTCGGGAAGCGTACCGCTGGAGATGGGCGAGAATCGTATCATCGCATTGGCGACAAGCCTGGACGGGCAGACGCAGGAATCCATCGTAACTGTAAACGTGCGGGATGCAAGCTGCGCGGCACTGGAGGTGGCGGCAATAAAAGAGGGACGACATGTTCTGTCCCTCAACGAACGGGCGGTTGAAATCGTCGTTGATGCGTCCAGAAGCATGTGGGGCCGCATGGGCGGTGAGCCCAAGATGGTAGTCGCCAAGGAGATTCTGAAGGACGTTTCTTATTGGTTCCCCGAGGACCTGGACCTGGCACTCCGCGCATACGGAAGTACCAGCGCGAGCGACAACAACGACTGCGCCGATTCGACGCTGCTCGTACCGTTTGGGGAGGAAAACCGCGAGCCCATCCGCCAGGCGATCGCCGGCTTGCGGCCGTTAGGGCAGACACCCATCGCTTACGCGTTGAATCAGGCGGCCCACGATTTCGGCACGCTGCAGAACGACCGTGCATTGGTGCTGGTAACTGACGGCATCGAAAGCTGCGGAGGGGATCCGGTCGAGGCGGCGCGCGAGCTGCGCGAGCAGGGCATCATGGTCCACTTGATCGGTTTCGGGCTTGGCAATGCCGCCGACGAAGACACGGCGCGTCTGCAGGCCGTTGCGGATGCATCGGGCGGCCGCTATGTCACCGCAGTTAGCGCCGAAGAACTCAAAGAGGCATTGGCGCAAACGGTAAGTACCTCATTCAGCGTATTCAAAGGCAGTATAGAGGTCGCGAACGGATCTCTCGGTTCAAACGAACCTCTGTTTCTCCCCGGGGGCGACTATCGCGTTGAGATCGGCAGTTCGCCGCCTCAGAACGTGCAGATCAGCCTGGAACCTAGGGATCAATTGACGTTGACGCTGGAGAAGGTAGGAAACCGAGTGTCTCATTTCGAGCGCCGCAATCGCCTTCCGTTCACATCCTGCGAGGACGCCATCGCATCTATCGAACGGTTGGAGGGGAGCAAGGAAATGCAGGAGCCTCTCCAGACCGCAACTTACTAGCCGGCCCGGGCGCCCGGCGCGGTGGAAACTCCGATCTGGGCCCGGATTCGCTCGCCCTTCGGACGTGCGAAGGCGCATCGTAGTTCCCGACGGAAATCGATGGTTTTTTATAGCGTTAGCGAGTTACGAGCGGGTCCAGTCTCAACGCGTCAGGCGCTGACCGATACCCTATCGAAAAAAATGGTCGGGCTGAGAAGATTGACTCGGGCCTTTGGCCCTCGCCCTGCGGGCGCACTTCATGCGTCTGTCGTCGCGCTTCGCGCTCCTCGGTGCGAACTTCCGGCCCCTGCCTCCCGAAGGCATTCGGGCGTTTATAAGTGGTTGTTATTAATAGGTATGCTGGAGGCGCCCGTGGACGTAAGTGCCTAGCAAGTCATAATGGGTCCGGACTGATCCCGGCAATTTTCCGGCATCGATCGATCGGTCAAATCTGGAGGCAGACGTGCAATGTCACAAATCGGCATCTCAGACCGCAAATTATTGCGCTGACCAACCACCATCGATGGGCAGGATCGAGCCCGTGATCGCCGATGCCTGATCGCTGCAGAGGTAGAGGACCAAGTCAGCTACCTGTTCGATCGTGATCAAGCGCTTGGTCGGTTGCGCGGCAAGCATGACATCCTCAACAACCTCTTTTTCGGTCATTCCACGCGCTTTTGCCGTATCGGCGATCTGCCCGGTCACGAGCGGCGTTTTGACATAGCCGGGGGCGACCGCATTGACGGTGATGTTTTTTGTTGCCAGCTCAAGCGCTACGGTCTTGGTCAGACCGGCAAGGCCGTGTTTTGCGGAAACGTAGGCCGCCTTGAACGGTGACGCTACGAGGGCGTGTATTGAGGCGACATTGACGACACGTCCCCAACCGTTCTCAATCATCCGGGGCGTCGCTGCTCGAATGGTATGGAATGATGACGAGAGGTTGATCGCGATGATGTCGTTCCACTTGTCGATTGGAAAATCCTGGATCGGGGATACGTACTGGATGCCGGCGTTATTGATAAGGATGTCGATGCCGGAAAACTGATCGTTGGCATCGTCGATCATCTGCCCGATCTCATCGGGCACCAGCATGTTCGCCGGAGCATACTGAACCTCGCCGGACGCGATCATGCGTACCTCGTTTATGGCCGCCACGATTTCCTCATCTGTGCCGAGGCCATTAAGAATAACGTTAGCGCCGTCTCGGGCCAGCGCTTTGGCTATTCCAAGGCCGATGCCGCTGGTGGAACCGGTAATGAGGGCCGTGTGGCCCGAATGTGGCAGTGGTTCAACTGACATGGTCTGATCCTTCTATTTCTCCCAATCGTTCTTGAGATATTTCGCGCTCAGAAAAAACAGCGTAGCAGCGAGAACGTAAAAGCTCGTTCCCGCAAGAATCGCATAGCGAAGTGAATCATCGCCATATCGGGCCTGCAAGTTGTCCGATAGTATGCCAATCGCTACTGTACCGACGCCAATGCCGATCAAATTGTTGATGAAAAGAAAAATCGCCGATGCAGTCGCCCGCATGTTCGGTGGAACAACGTGTTGAATCGCCGACAACACCGGTCCGAGCCAGACAAGCCCTAACGCGGTCGGAATCAGCATTGCGAAAAAGGTCGTCGTCAGGTTGGGCGACAGTATTGCGACAACATAGAAAGGCACCGTAGCAACAAAGGCTAATGCAGGGATGACGACGTACGCGCCGCGCCTGGTCGCACCGAATCGGTCAGCCAATGACCCGCCCAGCCAGATACCGGCGAGGCCTCCGACGAGCAGGATGGCGCCGTAGAAAAGCGAAGCGTCGATCAGGCTGATGCCATAGCTGCGGACGAAGAATGAAGGCAGCCAGAAGAACAAACCGTAGCCCATCATTGATGAACAGGCCGCGCCGAACGACATGATCCAGAAGCTTGGTTTCTGCATCAGCTTGCGGATGATGTTCCCAAGTGCGGGCGGTGAGGTCTTTATATGATTCGGGTCAAACTGGCCGCGCTCGGGTTCGGCGACGGTCAGTTTGAAGATCGGCGCAATGATTATTCCGGCAATTCCGACCGCAAAGAACGCGAAGCGCCAGTCGATCTTGCTGGCGATAATGCCGCCGAAGACGATGCCGAGCGCACTGCCGATTGGAATGCCGAATGAATAGATGCTCAAGGCACGGGCACGCTGTTGTGGCGGAAAGTAATCCGAAATCAGGGAGTAGGCGGGCGCAACGCCACCTGCCTCGCCGACGCCGACGCCAAGGCGCGCCAGGAACAGCTGCCAGAAGTTCTGCACGGTGCCGCAGATTGCCGTCATCGCACTCCACAGCGTCAATGCAATTGCCATGATCCAGGTACGGTTACTGCGGTCGGCCAGCATCGCGATCGGAATGCCAAGGGCCGTGTAAAAAAGCGCAAAGGCCAGGCCTCCCATCAGGCCCAACTGGGTATCGGTCAGTGCGAGGTCGGCTTTGATGGGTACGGCAAGGATGCCGATGATCTGACGGTCTATAAAATTAAAGGTGTAGACCACCACCAGGATGAACATGACGTAGGCACGATAACTTGCTGAGGCCTCGTTTTTCAGCATGTGGAATCCCGGCTGTCAGAGCAGGAGTGACCGCAGCGGTCGTGAGGGCCGCTGCGGTCAGGCACTATCAGAACCGATATTCAGCTATCGCTGTAACGGTCGTCGGGTTTCCGTAGAAAGCGGTGACGTTGCCTTCCAGACCAAGTGTCAAGAAAGGGTAGCCAGCTACCTTGTACTCTTCATCGGTCAGGTTTTTGCCGTGCACGCCAACCCGCCAACGGCCGTCATCATCCTCCCAGACTAAACTCAGGTCCCACAGCGTGAAAGATTCCTGATCCAGCAGCGGGTCCGGGAATTCGAACTGACTCGCGTCGTCCCGATAAGACAGGGATGTAATCACAGCAAAATTGCCCGACGCGCCGAACAGTGACAGCGGCGTTTCGAAGGTCACGGATCCGCTGGCTGTCCACTCAGGCGTGTTCTGGAACACCGCCTGGTCGGCAACATTGGTGCCCGTGGCATCGATGAACTCCTTGTATTCTGCATCGAGGTAGCCGATTGCCCAGCCGAATGACCAGTTGTCGCTTGCCCGGAACAGGCCCTCAAACTCAACGCCGGGCAATTCTGCCTTGCCGGCATTCGTTGTTACGCCGGCAAACGTGTCGTTGATACCGTCGCCGTCGGTATCGAAAGCCTCAGAGCCGGGGATCTGCACGTCTTCATAATCGGCAAAGAACACGGCCAGGCTGGTCATCAGCCGATTGTCCAGCATGGACGATTTCCAGCCAATTTCATACGATTTGACCGTTTCAGGTTCGAAACGCATGAAGTCGAATATATCTTGCTCACTAACGGTCCCGTCACCATCGAGGTCGGGCGCGGCCGTCGTTAGCGCTCTCGGGTCGAAGCTGCCGCCCTTGAAACCCTCGCTGTAGGAAAAATACAGGTGCTGCTCATCGGTCGGTTGCCAGCTCAACGAAACGCGAGGTGAGAATTCGGTATCTTTCGCGCTGCCATTGAAATCAGACGTCGTTGCTACCGCCACGCCGGAACCGCCGAATCTCGGCGATATTCCACCTGCAAACGTTCTACGCAATACTTGGGAGCTGCGTTCGTCCGAGGTATAGCGGCCGCCAAGTGACAGGCTGACGGTGTCGTTGAAATCGTAAGTGAAATCCGCAAATATCGACCAGGTTTCGGTATCAACATCGCCCAGCGTGTTTGCGTTCAGTCCCGGAACACCAATCAGGTCACCCAGAGGGGCCAATACAACGTCAAACTCGTTGAATGCGTTGGCATCGAGATAGTAGAAACCTACGATGCCATTCAACCCGTCGCCGCTGTACAGCAACTGCAACTCTTCGGAGAACTGTTCGTTCGTGTACACCACCGGAACGTCAAGGTCGTCTACCGGCAAGCTGTCGAAATCGATGGGTGACCAGGTCTCGTCTTCTCTATACGCAAGTATGTTCTTGAGCATGAACCTGTCATTAAGAGTCCATTCTCCGAGCAGTGATGCCCCTTTCGCTTCCACGCTTTGCACAGGTACATCCAGTCCCGCACGGGTATCGAAGACATCCGGCAATATGGGTGCGCCCGAGACGGCTCCAACCAGCACACGATGGCCGGCTTTGGGGCTGGAATCGTCCTCCGTATAGTCGCCGGACAGGCGAAAGAACAAGCTGTCGGTTGCGTCCCACTCGAATGTGAGCCTGGTGCCAAGTATGTCTTTGTCGTACTGTTCGATGCCCAGGTTCAGGTTGTCGCCGAAACCATCGCGCGTAAATTTTGCGATCGTGCCGCCAACCCGGAACGAGTCCGAAAGCGGTATGGATCCCGAAATGAGCCCGTCCAATTGATTCTCCGTACCAACGGAAAATCTGACTTTGGCTTCCGGATCATCGGACAAGGATTTAGTGACGTATTTTATTGCACCGCCGATCGTATTTCGGCCGTACAGTGTCCCCTGAGGACCGCGCAGGACCTCTATTCGCTCGACCTCGTACAGATCCAGCACAGCAGCATGCGGGCGGTTGAAGTAGACATCGTCGACATAAAGACCGACACCGGATTCAAATCCGGCCACCGGATCCTGTTGTCCGACACCGCGAATGAACATAGTCAGCGTGGTATTTGTTCCACGCGAGACCTCCAGAGTTACGTTCGGGCTCGACTGCGCGATTGCAATGATGTCTGCTGCACCTATTCGTTCGAGGTCGTCGCCCGAGATTACGGTGATGGAGAGAGGCACTTCCTGCAATGATTCCACGCGCCGCCGCGCCGTCGTCACGATAATCTCGTCAATTGCTTTGTCGGCATCTTGTGAGCTGCTTTGCGCTACCGCCGGGTTTGCAGCGCCAAAGGCTGCCAAAACAACTCCAGCCATCAAAAAACAGAACGAGTTTGCGCTTAGCCTTTTCTTCGCCTGGCCGATTTGAAAGATAATGTGTGTACACATGTCGGGTTCCTCAATTACTGTTGTATTTCCTGATTCCAGATCTGCCTCTTGGATTGACTGTAAATTTCGTCAGCGAATTTCTTGATTGCTTGATTAAAAAGAGCCGATTCCTCCAGATGCGGTGCGTGTCCGGAGTTGGCGAAATCAACCAGTCTTGCATTTGGCATGTGGCTGACCACCCAATTACTGGCCTCTTCGCTGTAGAGCTGGCTACGTGCCCCGTGAACAACCAGGGTGGGAGTATTTATTTGAGAAAGGTTGCTACGGAAGTCCTGTTCGGCCATCGATAACCAAAGTCGCGCCATCGATTCCGGATCATTCTTTTCCGTCTCATTGACTATTCGATCAGCCAGTGCCTTGCATTCTTCTTGCCGCCCACTAGCGAATATGCGCGGAACAAAAATTCTGGTGAATCCTGGCCAATCCGCAATCATCCTTGCGGTGACGGCTGAAAATACGCTGGCGTCCTTACCTTCGCGAAGGCCGAATTTCCAGTTCTCGTCATTCAGAAGCCTCGGAACCATGTCGATCGTCACTAACCCTGAGACGCGAGCGGCTTCTTTTCGCTGCATCACGCCCCACGCAACCATCGCTCCCATGGACCAGCCGACGAGCAGCGACGCCGATAAATCCAGGCTGACGAGCAGTTCAGCCACGTCGTCCACCAGCGTTGACAGGCCTTGCCCATCCTTGAGATGGCTTGATTGTCCGTGACCGCGCAGATCCGGGACTACAACCCGAAATCTCGGCGACAAGGCAGTGATTTGCTGCCGGAAAAATTCCGCCCGCATGCCCCAGCCATGCAGCAGCACTATCGGTCGGCCGGATCCCTCGCTCTCGTATTTCAAGAGCCCACCATCCGCTAGATTCAGAATTTTCATATTCCGCTGTCCGCGATCCGATTGACGAATCGGCTGCTGCCCGGTTAACTGGCCTGCTCGTATCGATACACAAGGGCTTGATGCCGACGGCTAAAGTAGGCATTATAATGAAACATGAATCAGCATTCAACTTCTAGCAAGATTCCCAAAACGAAACGCGGCCGTGAAACCCGGGACAGGCTGCTGGAAGCAGCGGAGAATGAATTCGGCGAGCGGGGGTTTCACGAAGGGGCCATTAGCGGTATCACACAAAGGGCCGGGGTGGCGTTGGGGACTTTTTATGTGTATTTCGATAGCAAGGAAGAGATTTTCAGAGCGCTGGTGTCGCATATGGGACATCTCACCCGACAATGGATTGCGGAACGGATCGCAGAATCGCCAGACCGGCTGACAGCGGAGCGTCGTGGTATTCAGGCCTTTTTCGAATTTGTGCGCAGACACAGCAATCTGTACCAGATCATTTCCGAGGCACAATTCGTCGCCGAAGATGCTTATCGCGAGTACTACACGGCTTTTGCAGATGCCTATCGTCAAAACCTGGAACGAGCAGCAGAGGACAAAGATATTCGGGCAGGTGACTACGAAGTATGGGCCTGGGCGCTGATTGGAATGAGTGTATTTCTCGGTATGCGATTTGCGGCGTGGGACGATTCCCGATCGTCAGAGGAGATGGCGGCAACCATCGCGGATCTAATATCGACAGGCATGCTGCCGGAGACCAGAAAATAAGGGCCCGAGCATTGTTGGTTGCAGGCGACGAGAATACGAATGGGACGGGATTTTGAATTGGCCGGGTCGCTGTGAGCGCTTTTATTCCCGACATCATTGCCAAGCGCGCGGCGCTGACGCCTGAATCGACGGCATTTCGCGATCTGGTTCTGGGTACGGCGGTAAGTTACCGGGAACTCGATGAAGGTGCAGGAAGGGCGGCCGGATTACTGGCCGGGTACGGGGTTTCGGCGGGCGCTCGCGTAGCAATTCTGTGCAGAAACAGAATCGAGTTCTTTGAGGTCCTGTTTGCCTGCGGCAAACTCGGTGCGATTTTGGTCCCGCTCAACTGGCGTATGCCGGCGGCTGAAATGTCGATTCTGGTTCAGGATGCGGCGCCTGCCGTTCTGCTATTTGGCACGGAAGATGCTTGCACTGTTGATGAACTGGCGGTACCCAACATTGTAAAAATTGCGCTGGACGACGATGGTCCCGAGGGCTATGCAAATCTTCGCAATCAAAGCGCACCGGTCACGGGACGTGGGCAATGGCCAACACATGAATGCTGGTACCTCATCTATACATCAGGAACAACCGGCAAGCCTAAGGCAGTCATCCAGACTTACGGTATGGCGATGGCAAACTACGTCAACATCCGGCAGGCGATGTCAATCGGATGTGGGGACGTCACGCTGAACTATCTGCCGCTTTTTCATACGGCGGGCATCAACCTGGTGACATTGCCAACGCTGATCGAGGGCGGCGAAGTTCTGGTGATGCCGGATTTCGATTTGAATCGTGTAATAGATCTGCTGGCGGACGCCACGCTCGATACGTTCTTTGCTGTGCCGGCTATTTATCAGCAAATAAGCCTTGATCCGCGGTTTGACTCCCTGGATCTGTCGCAGGTCAGGAGCTGGGGCTGTGGTGGCGCGGCGATGCCGGACGCGTTGCTGAATCGTTATTTAGCGCGCGGTGCGCGCGTCTGCAATGGAATGGGCATGACGGAGACCGGTCCGACCGTATTCATCATGGACCCCGAAAAGGTTGCTGAAAAGATCGGTTCGGTCGGAAAACCACAGTTGCTGTCGTCAGTCCGTATTGTAGATGCTGAGGGGCGGGATGTAGCTGACGGAGAATCCGGCGAGTTGTGGTTTGCCGGACCCGGGATCACGCCCGGCTACTGGCGACGGGAGGATGCAACAGCGGACGCGTTCAGTAGCGATGGCTGGCTAAGGAGCGGCGATATCGGCAGATGTGACGAGGATGGCTACTTCTACATCGTAGGTCGAATCAAGGACATGTTTATTTCCGGCGGAGAAAATGTTTATCCGGCCGAAGTCGAGAATGTACTTGGTGGCCATCCGGATATCCTCGAAGCCGCAGTCATTGCGATTCTCGACGAAAAATGGGGCGAGGTCGGGCGCGCCTATCTGCTTGCGCGACCGGATCATGACATTCCGCGGCAATCTGACCTGACCGACTATTGCCGTGAGCGTTTGGCGGCCTACAAAATACCGAAAACGTTTGTCCCGGTCGCTGATTTTCCGCGTACTGCCGCCGGCAAGATTCAAAAACACCTGCTGAATACCGAGTAGATGAACGACTCTGGTAAGAATATCGGTCTCGAACGCACCTTGACGCAGGACGATTTCGACAGGTTTGCGAAACTCAGCGGTGACGACAATCCGATCCATGTGGATCCGGGGTTCTCGGCCACTACCCGATTCGGCCGCACGGTTGCGCACGGCGTTCTCCTTAATTCGATACTCAGGGGGCTGCTGGATCAGCTGGTACCGGGTGGTCGGCAAATATCACAAAACCTGAAGTTCACCGCCCCGACCTATGCTGATGAGCTAATGCGATTCAGCGCTGCAATCGAGTCGGACGATGGTCAAACAGTGAGGGCTACGATGTCCTTAGTGCGTGCGCACGACGATGTGATCACCTGCGAAGGATTCACAACGATTCGGCGAGGAAGGATTTGACCATGGCCTTGCAGGTTGGACAAACGGCTGAAAGCAGTCGCGCTTTCACAGCAACGGATATCGCGGATTACGTCGCTCTCGGTGGGCAGATGACCCTTGACGGAGAAGTGCCCGAACCATTGATTGGCGCTTTGTTTTCGTACCTGCTCGGCGTCAAACTTCCCGGCGAAGGTACCAACTACCTGAAACAGGAAAGCGAATTCAAGTCGCCTGCGCATATTGGCCAGACATTGATCGCTCGCGTCGAAATAAGCCGAATACGGCCCGAAAAACACCTGGTTGATTTGAGAACTACCTGCCACAACGATAAGGGCCTGCTGATATGTGACGGACGGGCGTTGGTTTACGTTGAGGATGTCCGGCAGTGAGCAAGTTGCCCAAATCATTGACCAAAAAGCGGCAGCATTCAGATGACAAAGCGACGCTTGAGACGAGTGAGTTACCGCAATTGCCTCGATGACGAACGGAGGGCATTGGTCCAAAAAATTACTGGTCCGGAAGTATTGGACGGTGTCGATGATTTTGTCACCCGAAAAAAGTGAGCTTTGATGCACCATTCGCGAATCACCGAAGAGTATTACGAATCTTCCGATGGCCTGCGACTTTTCTATCGCAGTTTTTATTGTCAGTCGGCGATTGAGGCTGAGCCCGTAATCTGCCTGCCGGGTCTGACCCGCAATAGTTGCGATTTCGATGATCTCGCGTTGTTGCTGTCGAAACGACGACGGGTGATTACAACGGACTTACGCGGGCGGGGCCGCTCCGAGTACGACCAGGATCGGACCAACTATCATCCTGCACAATATGTTGCAGATATATGGGACCTTCTGGATCACCTGGATGTGTCGAGAGTCATCGTCATTGGCACTTCGCTGGGTGGCTGGATGGCCATGGTCATGGCCGATGAGTGTCCTGCGGCGATCGCGGGAGCGGTCATGAACGATATTGGCCCCGAGCTCGACCCGGCGGGCGTCGCACGGGTGCAGGCGAGCGCCGGGCTGCTGCCGCCGGTCGCAGACTGGGACGAGGCGGTTGTGCAAGTAAAGCAGCACTATGAACTGGCTTATCCAGACTGGCCCGATTCAAAGTGGCTATCTTTCGCGAAACGTACTTACAGCCAGTCTGGTAACGACGATCTCAATATAAACCTGGACCCAAATGTCGGTGTCGCGTCCAGAGAAGGCAAATCTGGTCTTCAGCAGGATCCGTGGCAACTGTTCGATGCACTGCTGAATATTCCGCTGCTGGTATTGCGTGGCGCAAGGTCCGACATCCTCGCCAATAAAACGCTTGAAAAAATGCAATTGCGCAAACCGGACCTTACGGCTGTAATCGTCAGGAATCGCGGTCACGCGCCGTACCTGGATGAGCCGGAGGCAATAGATGCGATCGAGAGGTTCCTGGATGAAAATTAGCGCAGTATGCTGGCCGACGCTGGCGATTATGATCACGGTTTGCATTGGTGCTTGTGGCAGATCCAGCAACCCGCCGGTCGATGCAGACGGCTCAAGCGAAGTGGCTGAAGCGGATCCGTCACACGCGCAGCCTGTGACGGTGTCAGGCGTATCGTCTGGCGGCTACATGGCGGTGCAAACTCATGTTGCACTGGCGGATCGCGTTGCCGGCGTCGGCGTGGTGGCCGGGGGGCCTTATCACTGTGCCGCAGGTAATGTCGCTAATGCGCTGGGACGATGTATGTCCGGTGACGATCTCGATGTTGCGCCGTTGGTGTCGTTTACGCGCGAAGCTGCAGCGTCCGGAGGGATCGCTGCAACAGAATTTCTGCGTGAAGCAAAAGTGTGGATATTTCACAGTGCGAAGGATCAAATAGTTGCACGGAGTGTGGCAGTAGCTCTTGTCGACTTCTATCATAAATTTTTATCCGCTGACCAGATCAGGTTCGTCGACGACATAGATGCAGCTCATGGCTGGCCGACACTGGACGCCGGTGAGGATTGCCTCGAGATTGGTGGCGATTTCATCAATTCCTGCGAATTTGATACCGCCGGCAATTTGCTGAATCATCTGTATGAAAACCTCAATCCCAGAGCAGGCGAGACGGGTAGCGAGGAACTGACCAACATCGATTTATCGCGTTACCTCGAATCCGGAAGCGGTGTTGCGGACACGGGCTATATCTTTGTGCCGAACCAGTGTCGTCAGTCGGATGCAGATTGTCGGCTGCACATTTCTTTTCACGGCTGCCGACAAGGTGTCGAATTTGTCGATGATCGATTTGCAGCAAATTCGGGGCTGAACGAATGGGCAGCCCAGAATCGGATAGTCGTTGTCTATCCGCAGATCGTATCCAGCTTTATGAACCCGCAGGGTTGTTGGGATTGGTGGGGGTATACGGGGCCACAATACGATCAGAAAAGCGGTAAACAGCTCTCGGGAATTGACGCGATCATCACTGCATTTGCGAAGCATCAGCTGTACCAATCAAACGCAGAATGATCGCATCTCCGTGGGTGCTGTTCACTTCTGGATAGTCACGGTGCCGGCGAGAACAGATGTTTTATCGTTCATTGAGCTGCCGCGTAAACCCAGGTGACAGTGCCGATCCCAGGCAGTGCTCATGCGATGAGTGTTCTGGAACACATGGGTAATGAGAATTGCTGGTCTTTGGTGCCGGCAATTTGCCGGTTAGCGGAGTCCGGCAGAATTCCGGCGGAGGGAACTTCGTCACTGCATGTTAGCTGCCGGAGAAGCAGCAACTAATTGGTATTGTGAAGAATAACTGGTCGGGGTGAGAAGATTGACTCGGGCCTTTGGCCCTCGCCCTGCGGGCGCACTTCGTGCGTCTGTCGTCGCGCTTCGCGCTCCTCGGTGCGAACTTCCGGCCCCTGCCTCCCGAATCCAGATCTTGGGTGTTAACTGACTGTTTTTATTAGCTAATCAGGAGGCGTCCACGGACAAGATTGCAGTACTATGCATAACAGCGCAGGAGTGGCTCCCGCAAAACTCCCGCACATAAATGCAGAGCCAACCCTTTAGTATTATTATTATTCGATAATACTAGAAGAATCGTTGACAGGCCCCACAGTGAAGTGTATGTTCCCGTTATGAAACTTGAAGATGCGGCAAAACAGCTCGAGGCGCTGGGTAATCCAACCCGGTTGGCCATTTACCGAGTCCTGATCCGACTCGGCGATCAGGGTAGCCCTGTCGGCAAAATCAGGAAGAAACTCGACATACCGGCATCGACGCTTTCACACCACATCGCCAAGCTGGTGCATGCGGGGCTCGTCACGCAGGAGCGGGACAGCCGCAGCCTGTATTGCAAAGCAGACTTCAAAAACATGGATGCCTTGATGACATTCCTGGTTCGTAACTGCTGTGCTGAGGAATCCTGCATTCAGGTGGTCAAATAATTGGAGTTTTTTTCATCAAACAATTCGATAGTTCTAGTATATTGGGGAAGAAAATGATCTCGAACCAATCCAGTTGCAACGCGCTCGACAGTCAGTGCGGTCCGCGGGCTTGGAGTAAGCCCGGCAGTCATGTAATGCATTACCTGAAAAAGATCGACAGGACTTGGCTATTAATTGGGCTGATTTTTCTGGCGATCGCGATCGGATTGCCATCACACTTGTTAAGGAGCGTCTGGTTCACAGCCAGCAGTTTATGGAGTATTGCCCCGTTCTTGCTGCTGTCTGCAAGCGTGGCGGGATACCTTGAAGCAGCGGGCGCCGATCGCTTGATTGGCAGAGTATTCTCTGACCGCGTCGGTCTGGCGATCGGCTCGGCCGCCATTTTTGGGGCCCTGTCTCCCTTTTGTTCCTGCGGTGTTATTCCGTTAATCGCGGCACTGCTGGTGGCCGGGGTTCCGCTGCCGGCCGTGATGGCATTCTGGGTAGCCTCGCCGATCATGTCTCCGTCCATGTTCGTGGTTACCGCAGCCGGTCTCGGCGTGGATTTTGCCACAGTGAAAACAATATCGGCCATCGCTGTCGGACTGTCTGCAGGTGGTTTGACTTTGCTATTGCAACGATTGGGCCTGTTCAGAAACTCCGTGCGGCAGTTGCCGGTGTCGTCCTGCGCTGGCGACAATCCGGCCCGCAAGATCAAGAACGTCGTGACAGAGTGGCGCGTCTGGAAACATCCGGTGCGTGTTCAGGTTCTGACGCAGAAAACCTCGGCCATGGTGCTGTTCCTTGGCAAATGGCTGACACTGGCGTTTGTACTGGAAAGCCTGATGATCACATTCGTGCCGGCTGAATTGCTTGGGCAGTGGCTGGGTTCTGGCTCGACATGGGCGATTCCGCTGGCCGCTGTAGTCGGAGTTCCGGCTTATCTGAATGGTTTTGTGGCTGTCCCGGTCGTGGCCGGCCTGATCGAAAACGGCATGACACCGGCTGCCGCGCTTAGCTTTATGTTGGCTGGCGCCATGACCAGTATTCCGGCCGCCATAGCCGTGTTTTCACTGGTCAAACGGCCCCTGTTTGTCTGGTATGTCCTGCTGGCATTGATCGGCGCAATCACGGCAGGCTGGGCCTATCAGGCGTTTCTGATACTGATTTGAGCGACTCACGCAAGCGCAGATGGAAATGCATATGAACACACCCACAAAATTTCTGTTCGTTATCGACACGTTCCAAACGCTTAAGCTGCGAACAGAAACGTCCCTTGTCCTGTCGCAAGATTTGATCAAGCAGGGACAGGACGTTTGCGGGTTACAGCAGGAAGACCTCGCCCAAACGCGGCAGGGGACGCTGTAAGAGATTGATCTGGTAAGGGAAAAACTGGTCGGGGTGAGAAGATTGACTCGGGCCTTTGGCCCTCGCCCTGCGGGCGCACTTCGTGCGTCTGTCGTCGCGCTTCGCGCTCCTCGGTGCGAACTTCCGGCCCCTGCCTCCCGAAGGCAGTGCTCTACCCGGCCGAGATAAACGCGTAAGTGCGTGTACTCAAATGCTTAGAAAAGATTGTGGAAAAAAAGAACAGTGCCCTGTGCGATTCTTGGGTGACTTATAGCCTGGTGAGTCGGCTCCCTCGGTGGCTCAGAGGAGCGTCCAATAAAACGATTTGGAGCTACTTAGTTATGCGGCTTGTCGGTGCAATACTCGGATATTTATTGGACACATCTGGCGGTATTATCAGTTTGTATAGAGGTGCTTACGACGATTCGGCGCCAAGATTCCTAATCTGGGGCTCCCGTGTTCGAATCATGGTCGGGGTACCAAAACAAGAGAGGGGCCGACGGCCCCTTTCTTGTTTTGGAAGTTCGGCCTACTTGAGCAGTTATTCCAGGATGAGGCGGGTATGCTGCCAGGCCGCTTGTGCGATATGGTTCGCCGGGAAGGCGGTCCACTCGAACATTTCATGCGCTTTTCTTTCGGGCCGCTGGGGCCCAACTCTTATGATGGGGACATTGAAATGCTCCGCAAATGCGTCCAGTCATATTTTTAAGAGTGACATAATTCTTACGTGACAAAAATGTTACGTATATGAGACCGTTTTCTTACGTTTACCTGTTGCTGTAAATGGAATTTAATCTCCAGTACCTGAACAAATAACTGTCGGTAGCAGAGGCCGGTTGATTTTCATTTAATTCCTAAACGGGGGAGCTAAAAGTGAAAGCTAAGACCAGTAAGCAACGGAATCGTATTCCGCAACTGCGCCGCAATGCTGTATCGCATGCGGTGAAGACCCACATTCAAGCCAGAGGAAACCAGTACCTGGTAGCTGCCCTTGTATCCGGAGCACTGGCCATGCCACAGCAGGCGCCCGCTCAGGAAGATATGACGCTGGAGGAAATCATCGTCACTGCCACAAAGCGCGAAGAAAGTCTGCAGGAAGTTGCTATTAGTGTTACGGCGCTGGGTAGCGACCAGCTTGAAGAACTGGGTATTGCGGATTTCGAAAGCTATGCGCAAATGCTGCCAAGCCTTTCCTACAAGAGCGTCGGGCCGGGAACAGCAACACTAATCATGCGCGGCGCTGCCGACGGTGGTGACGGCAACGCTTCAGGTTCACAACCAAGTGTCGGCTTGTATCTCGATGAGGCGCCGGTCACGACTATCGCGTCGAATCTCGATATTCATATCTATGATATGGCACGAATAGAGGCTTTGGGTGGTCCGCAGGGAACCTTGTATGGAGCCAGTTCCCAGTCCGGCAACCTGCGCATCATTACGAACAAGCCCAATGCCGAACAGTTTTCCGGCGGCATGGATGTCACCGGTTTCGGCACCGCAGAAGGCGATCCGAGCTACTCGGTGGAAGGATTTGTCAATGTGCCGTTGAGCGACAAAGCCGCGATTCGGCTTGTTGGCTGGTACCTGGACGAGGGTGGCTACATAGACAATGTAGCGGGCTCGCGAACCTATCAACTGGAGGGTGGCTATGGTTATAACCCTGATCCAAATGCCCCCTATGGAAGAACCAATACCATAGACAACGCCAGCCTGGTTAAGGAGGACTTTAACGAACTCACCAAGATTGGCGCACGCGCCGCCCTGCGTATCGAACTCAACGATAACTGGACAGCGGATGCCAGCGTCATTTACCAGGACCTGGAAACAGATGGCACCTGGGATCACGACCCATCAAACGTGGGTGACGGTAATATCCAGCGGTTTTTCGCGGATTTCAGCGATGACCAGTTTGTGCAGGCCAACATCACGCTGCAAGGCGAGATTGGTAATAATCTGCTCGTGTATTCGGGCACGTACATGGATCGGGACGTCCAGTATCAGGCAGATTACACGGCCTACGGAGAAGACGCTTACTGGGTGCCCTACTATGTCTGCGACTACAGCGCAACAGGCCCCGACCTCGCGACTCAGACGAACGCCGATTGCACCAGCCTCGAACAGTATTACCAGGAAGATAATCAGTACGAGCGGAACACCCACGAATTGCGCCTGCAATCACTGGGTGACAGCGCTCTGCAATACACAATCGGTGCGTTCTACACCGAAATCACCCATACGTACTTGCAGGAGTGGATCCAGCCTGGCATATCCCCTAACCGGGTGGTTCCAGGAGGCGCAGTAAATAGATTTTTCCGTACCGATCAGGAGCGCACCGATGAGCAAACAGCCCTGTTTGCCGAGGTGACCTATGATTTGACTGAGTCGTTCAGCGCAACCGTCGGGCTTCGATATTTCGAGAACGATTCACGTTTAGTAGGCGTTGTTGGCTGGGGACCCGTGCTTTTTGGTGATGCGGACACAGCTGTCGATGCGACATACAATGACGATGACACTATTTTCAAAGCAAATCTAACATGGAGGATCGACGACGATCGCATGGTCTACGTCACGGTCTCGGAAGGTTATCGACCCGGCGGATTGAACCGGGACCCGGGTCTCGCGACCACTGTTGGAACTGTTGAGTTTACGCCAGACGTCCTGACAAACTACGAGTTTGGCTGGAAGACAATGCTGATGGATCAACGTGTGCGATTCAACGGTGCGTTCTATTTCTCCGACTGGGAAGACGTGCAGTACACCATTTACGATTTCACCTTATCGCGATGCTGCGGCACCGTTTACAATCTAGCCGACGCAGAAATCATGGGTTTCGAGGCAAGCCTTACTGCGCTGGCCTCGGATCAGTTGACGTTGACGGCGGCTCTGGCCTACAACGACGGCGAGACCAAAGGTGACTTTGTTCTGTTTAACGGGCGGCTGGCAGTACCGGATGGAACCCAGTTGCCGAATGTGCCGGAGTGGAAGGCTAACGCCTCGGCGCGATACGAGTTCAATGTGTCGAATTTCGATGCCTATTGGCAGGCCGTCTTGACATTCACCGGCGATAGTTTCAATGAAATACGGCCGGATGTAAGGGCGCCGCAGGACTCTTACACTATTTTGAACCTGCGCGCAGGAATCGCCCGTGGTAAATGGGGCGTGGATGCCTTCGTCAACAATGTGACTGACGAGGTTGCCGATATATATGTCAGCGCAAGGCCGTACGAACCTTCGACCACGACCAATCGCCCTCTAAGTTATGGCTTGAAGTACTGGAGACGGTTTTAATTACGTTTCTTCATTAACTCTGAAGGGGGTGGCGAGAGCCACCCCTTTTTTTCGGATCCCGCATACCTGCCGGGTGCATTTGCCAGCAAGCGGTCCTTCGTGTGAAGATAAATTCGAAAACCTGTAGTCCGGATCATCAAAAGAACAAATGACCGCAGAATCCGAAGCCCAAACCGGCGATTTGAAGACGGCTGTCAAACATGCCCTGGCATTGCTCAGTGCCGGCGAATCAGGGCTGGCAATGGAGCAGGCAGAAGAAATCCTGCGGCGTTTTCCAGACGAAACTAACAGCCTATTCGTCGTTGCGGCCGCTGTGCGAGCTCAGGGCCACAAGGAAGATGCACTACAACGTTTGCAGGCGTTGGTAGAACGCGCGCCCGACTTCGCCCTGGCACAGCAGGAACTCGGCTTCGCGTACGCTGAAGCAGGGAAATTAATACCGGCTATCGAGGCACTGCAAAGTGCCGTGAATATAGAACCGAAATTGCCGGCCAGCTGGAAACTGATGGGTGAGCTGTTTCTCGTTGATGGCGATGAAGATTCCGCTAATGAAGCATTCCGCCAGCATCTGCTGGCATCGAACGAAGACCCAGACCTGGTACGCGCCGTTGACCTCTTCAGAGCAGGCAAATTCGGCCGGGCGGAACGACTGTGTCGAGATTTTCTCAAAGAAAACCCGACGAATGTCACAGCAATCAGACTGCTGGCGGAAATAGGTATAAAAGTCGGTGTTTATAGCGACGCAGAGAATCTATTGGAGCGATGTTTGCAGTTGGCACCCGATTTCCGCCTGGCGCGACTTAATTATGCCAATGTGCTCGGTAAACGAGAGAAGCTAGAAGAGGCGTTGACACAAATTGATCAGTTACTGGAGGCCGAGCCGGACACAAAGCCGGCCTATTTGGCACAACGGGCGGCAATACTCGTCAGGATGGGAGACTTTGCGGAGGCGATCCCGTGTTACGAGTATTTGCTGTCCCATTTTCCCGCCCAGCCGAAGATCGCGCTGAGTTATGGTCATGCGCTGAAGACCGTCGGCCAGCAGGAGAAAGCGATCGAAGCATATCGCCAGGCAATCAAACTGCGGCCGAGCTTTGGAGATGGTTATTGGAGCCTGGCTAATCTCAAGACGTTCCGCTTCGAGGACAGCGCCATCGAGGCGATGCGCGCGGAAATCGACAAGAGTAGCTGTTCGCGCACGGACTATTTTCATCTTTGTTTTGCTCTGGGAAAAGCGCTGGAGGATCAGCAGCAGTACGACGAAGCGTTTCATTACTATCAGCTCGGCAATCAGACGAAGGAAAAGCTTGAAGGATACGACGCGGATACGACCGAGCGTATCGTTCGGGAAACAAAGTCCGTGTGTGCCACTGAATTGTTTCAGGTATCGCAAGGCCACGGATGCCCGGCACCAGATCCGATTTTCATTGTCGGTTTGCCGCGCTCGGGATCGACTCTGCTTGAACAAATACTGGCAAGCCACTCACAGATCGATGGTACCAAGGAACTGGTCCACATACTTTCTTTTGTCCGACGACTGGGCGGCAGGCGAAAAAAATCTGAAGCTTCCCGCTACCCTGCAATCCTGCCAGAACTTGGTGCCGAGGTGCTAGGAAAACTCGGGCAGGAATATATGGATAGAAGCCGAATTCAGAGAGGATCTGCGCCGTTATTTATCGACAAGATGCCCAATAATTTTTTCCACATCGGGTTGATCAGCCTGATACTTCCGAACGCAAAGATTATCGATTCGCGCCGACACCCGATGGCAGCATGTTTTAGCGGCTACACTCAGCTATTCGCCCGCGGGCAGCCTTTTACTTATAGTCTTCTCGATATCGGGCGCTATTATCGTGACTATGTTGACGTAATGGATCACTGGGATCAGGTTCTGCCATGCAAGGTTCTGCGAGTGCAATATGAAGATGTTGTCGCAGATACCGAAACACAGGTGCGGCGAATGCTCGACTATTGTGAGCTGCCGTTCGAAGAAAGTTGTTTGCAATTTCACCAGACCGAACGAGCGGTTCGAACGGCAAGCTCCGAACAGGTTCGTCAGCCGATTTACAGCGGCGCGTTAGAGCACTGGCGGAATTACGAGGAGCATCTCGACGAGCTCAAGGATAGCCTTGGGCCGGTGCTGGACAGGTATCCGATAGACTAGATTTTTTGGCCTGGGCGCCAAAACGCGGATCATCGCACAGTCGAACGGGATCACCGGTGTTACTCACTCGATGTGTAGCATGGCCTGCTGCCGTTGCTCATCGGAAAGTGGCACTGCTTTTCGACCTTTCAAATCAAACAGCACGCAAACGCATTCCAGACTTGCGGCCAGTTCGTCTTTGGTGAGATGGAACATTTCGTAACGAATGGTAATTGACTTGGTGCCGACTTTGCTTATGCAGGCACGTATCTCGAGCAGGTCTCCTGCACAGACCTCGGCCTGATACTCGATGACGTGTCGCACATCGACCCAGCCCTGCCCGCCACTGGTGTTCTGGTTGCCCGACCAGCCGAAAACCTCGAACAGTAGTTGATACGAGGCCTCGTCGAACATGGCCATGTAGTGGCGGATGTTCATGTGGCCCATTACATCGCAAAACCAGGGATGGGCCGTGCCCTTGTAGCAGTTCAGCATATCGCTCTCCGAGCGGCCTCAGCCAGGTGTTCTGAGTCCCAGGGTCTCGCGGGCCTCGGCCGGGGTCTGCACGCTTCCACCCAATAAGTTAATGATATTACAGGTTTTTTCAACGAGCTGGCCGTTCGAGGCAAACACGCCCCTCTCCAGGTAGAGATTGTCCTCGAGACCGACCCGAGTATTGCCGCCGAGTAACATTGCCTGGGCGACCATGGGCATCTCCCACTGCGAGACGCCGAAACCGGCCCAGTTACAGTCCGGTGGCAGGTGATCGACCATGGCTTTGAAGGCAGCCGTGTTTGCTTCTGCAGACCAACGGATGCCGAGACACACCTGAAACAAGAGCGGGCTGTCGAGCAGACCCTGGTCCATGAGGTGCCTCGCATAGGAAATGTGGCCCATCTCGAACACCTCCAGTTCCGGTTTGACGCCGATTTCCTGCAAACGCCTGGCGCCGATAGCCAGCATATCCGGGGTCGAGATATAAACGTAATTGCCGCCACCGTAATTGAATGAGCCGCAGTCCATAGAGCAGATCTCCGGCAGCAGTTCCTCGACGTGAGCGATTCGTTCCATCTGGCCGACGCAATCCGTCGGTTCCTGAAAATCCAGTGGCTTGTCATCAGGCCCGAAGAACAGGTCGCCACCCATTCCGGTCGTGAGGTTGATGATGACGTCCGTATCGGATTCCCGGATGCGCTCGACGACTTCGCGAAACAGGTCCACGCGTCGACTCGGCTTGCCGGTGTCCGGTTCACGAACATGGATGTGCGCGACTGCGGCGCCGGCTTTTGCTGCTTCGATCGCGGCACCTGCAATCTGCGCCGGCGTGACGGGAATGTCGGGATGTTTGCCGACGCTATCGCCGGATCCGGTGACCGCACAAGTGATGATGACGTTCTTGTTCATTTCCTTGTTCCTGCATGATGATTGTCTGCCTGATCATTCAAATCGTATCCGCTGGTTGTCCGGATCGTAAACCGGCTCCGCCAGGACGGTCGCTGCACATCGTTCGCCCAGTAAATCGACTTCCAGGCAGGTGCCGGGGACTGACTGATCCGGACCGACGTAAGCAAAAGCCAGGCTCTTTCCGACG
>Ga0255052_10000896_pt1 | contig 23162 bp, 22 predicted proteins | sample JV7_2_21_MG_FD_188632 | JGI IMG/M metagenome (GOLD analysis project Ga0255052, IMG submission 188632) | Seawater microbial communities from Jervis Inlet, British Columbia, Canada - JV7_2_21 | ecosystem: Environmental > Aquatic > Marine > Inlet | place: Canada: British Columbia | collected... | reverse complement strand
GGTCTCGATGGTGAGATCCACCCGTATCTTTCCACCGCGACCAAACACAACACCGCCTCGATTGCGGCCCTGGCTCTCTGGCAGGCACATGGCGATTCCTCCGGCCTCGAGCTCGTCGTCAGAAAAGGCGTGCCGCTGCAGTCCGGTATGGGCAGTTCGGCGGCATCCGCTGTCGCCGCCGCGGTCGCTGTGAATGCCTTATTGCCGGAGCCGCTTGCACACGAGGACCTGTTACCGTACGCGCTCGAGGGTGAGGCCTACGCGAGTGGCGGGGCGCATGCCGACAATGTCGCGCCAAGTCTCATCGGAGGATTGGTGCTGTGCCCACCCGTTTTGCTGCCGAAAGCGATCGAACTGCCGACGCCCACCGGCATCGCCAGCGTCCTGGTCCACCCCGAGTTGCAGATACATACTGCACAATCCCGAAAGGGGCTGGCCAAAGGATATTCACAGGAGCAATGGCTGTCGCAACAAGGCTACCTGGCCGGATTTATCGCGGGCTGCGCAGCGGATGATCACGATTTGATACGGCAAAGTTTCCACGACGTCATCATCGAACCACAACGTTCGGTGTCGATCGCATGTTTCGATCAAGTCAAGGAAGCAGCATTAAGGGCGAATGCGCTGGGCGCATCGATATCGGGCAGCGGACCGAGCCTCTTTGCATTGTGCAAGGAATCGAATGCATCCAATGTCGCCTCTGCGATGGAACAGGCCTGCAGGGCGTCCGGCCTCGAATGCCAGTCGTGGGTCAGCCCCATGACTACACCCGGTGCTCACGTGGAAGACAGTCAATGAAATTCTTCAGCACGCGCGGCGCTGCGGCGGTATCTCTCGACGAAGCGCTGTTAAGCGGTATCGCTGCCGATGGCGGCCTCTTCGTGCCCGAGACGCTGCCGGCATTCGTCGTCGAGGATTTCGACGGCGCGGAGTCCACGCTCGACATCGCGAAGATCCTGCTTGCGCCGTTTTTCGAAGGCTCGGGGCTCGAATCGGACCTCGACGCCATCCTCGCCGAGACCTTCGGTTTCCCAATCCCGCTGACGCCTTTGCCCGTCGACAGCGGTAGTGCGGCGTTGCTCGAACTCTTTCATGGTCCGACGGCGGCGTTCAAGGACGTCGGTGCAGGATTTCTTGCAGCTTGCCTGTGCCGTCTCGATGAGCAAGCCAAATCGCCGCTGACGATTCTTGTGGCTACCTCGGGTGACACCGGCGGGGCTGTCGCTGCGGCATTCGATCAGCGGCCGGGCATCCAGGTAGTCGTTCTGTTTCCGGACGGCCGCGTATCGGAGCGGCAGGCACATCAGCTGACTTGCTGGAGCGACAATGTCCTGTCGCTGGCGGTGCAGGGATCCTTCGATGATTGTCAGGCACTGGTCAAAGCGGCAATGGCGGACAAATCCCTGTCAGATATCTATCGTTTCAGCTCGGCCAACAGCATAAATATCGGTCGGTTGTTGCCGCAATCGACCTACTACGCCGCGAGCAGCCTGCAACACTTGCGAACGACCGGCCACAAACCCGGATTCGTCGTTCCGACAGGCAACCTGGGCAACGCATTGGCCTGCATCATGGCTCGCGAGATGGGCTTGCCAATCGGCGAGATTGTCCTCGCGACCAATGCAAACCGTATCATCGCGGACTTTCTTGCAGGGTCAGAATGGCTGCCTCGTGACAGTATCGCAACGCTTGCATCGGCAATGGATGTCGGCGACCCGAGCAATATGGAACGGCTCAGAAACCTCATTGGCGAAGCCGACGAACTGAACGAGCGTCTGCGCGTTTTTACGGTCAGCGACGATGAGATCGAGGCACAGATCAGACTGGTTTATAACGACTACGGAACAGCGATCTGCCCGCACACGGCGACGGCAAGCCATGCATATCATCAACTGAGCGAGGCTGAGCGACATGACCACGACTGGATACTGGTTGCAACCGCACACCCGGCGAAGTTCGAGTCAATCGTCGAACCGCTGATCGGGACTGAAGTGCCCCTGCCTGAGCCATTGCTGGCGATTCAATCGAAGCCCAGCCGCTCCGTAAGCATCGCTCCGGATATGTATGCGCTTAAGGACGCACTTCATGAACGATTTCACCTTGACGCGGCGTAGCTGCCACGACATAAATAACGCCGAATGACAGACATCCTTCCATTCGATTCTCCCGAAGCCTATTTGCTGCCACTCTTGCTGGTCGCACTGCTCCTGGCACTGCTCGCCGTCTATCAGCGTCGCTTCGGAAAATCCCGAAAGTTGCATAGAGTCCTCGGTGCTATTGCTTACGACAGGATCGACGAACTGATCATTCCGAGTGCAGACGAAGGCGAGATTCAGATCGATCATCTGCTGCTGACTGCCGAGGGTCTATTGATCGTGGACATCAAGGACGTCGATGGCGCTGTGTTCGGCAGCGACAAAATGCAGGATTGGACCGTGATCGCCGACGACCACCGATATACGTTTTCCAACCCGCAACACGGTTTGTATGACCGCATCGCGGCTGTGCGCGAGATCGTGCGTCAGGTACCGGTTACGGGCCGAATCCTGTTTCTCGATGGGGCGGAGTTCAAGAAAGGCGTGCCAGGGCTGGTTTGTACGCTCGACTCCATGCTGACGGAGTTCTCGGAGACGGACAGGGCGGTTGGCAAGTCCAAAATCGAGGCATTCAAGCCGCACTGGGACCTGATTCGTGGGAAGTCACTGGGCCCAGCGCCAGGACGGCGCCTCAAACGCAACCGTCTCTAGATGCCGAAGAATCGCTCCGCGTTAGCGGTCGTCGCCTCAGCGACTACCTCTTCCGATTCCTGCATTGCTTCTGCGACGCCACGCAGCACTTCAGCCAGGTACAGCGGTTCGTTGCGCCGTGACTTCGGTTTCGGCGCCAGCGTTCTGGGCAGCAGATAGGGCGAGTCGGTCTCGATCATCAGACGGTCCAACGGAATCTCGGCAACGATTTCCTTGAGTATCTGTCCGCGCCGTTCATCGCATATCCAGCCGGTTACGCCGATATAAAGTCCCATCGACAGATATTCGTGCAACGCATCGCGATCGCCGGTGAAACAGTGCGCGATACCTGACTTTATGTCGCCGATCACCGGATTCAATATCGCGACAAAATCTTCATGCGCATCGCGCTGGTGCAGGAAAACCGGTTTCCCACAGGACACCGCTAGCTCCAGTTGTGATTCGAAGGCCTTGCGTTGGTCTTCCTGCGGCGAGAAATTGCGAAAGTAGTCGAGGCCACACTCACCGGCAGCGACGACGACAGCATCTTCTAACAATTTGGCAAATGTCTGCCCGACCTCCGTCGAGAAGTCGCTGGCGTGGTGCGGGTGCATGCCCGCAGTCGAGTACAAAATCCCCGGACGGGTCTTTGCAAGCGCGAGCGCATCCCGACTGCTCACCACGTCGGTACCGGTCAAAATGATACGCGTGATTCCGGCCTCTGCCGCACGGGCGATGACCTGATCGCGGTCGTCGTCAAAACTGTCGTGCGTCAGGTTGGCACCGATGTCGATCAGTCTATGGCTCATTGCAGCGCTGACAATCAGCTCGCTCGCCAGCGGAACATTGCTGCCCCGAGGCCGAGGAAAACGACGCTCATCAGCAACAGCGACAGTAGCGCTGGCGCGACGTCGACCAGCGTAGCACCATCCAGCATTATGGCCCGTGCCGATTCGAGTACGTGGGTCAGCGGAAATACGTTTGCAACGTTGCGAACCCAGGTATCGGCGCCTTCCAGCGAAAACCAGACACCGGACAGGAGCATCATCGGCCAGGTGACGAGGTTCAGCAATCCACCGGCGAGTTCCTCACTCGTCACTCTTGCCGCAACCAGAAGCCCCATCGACAGCAACGCGATCGCACCAATGAGGGCGACCAGGAAAAGCGCCAGGTAGGAGCCGTCCATTCTCGTGCCGAGAAAGTACTTGGTGCCAATGTATACAAAACTCGTGATCAGCATGATCAACATGAGACGCGAGGCGACCTGCGCGATTACAAACTCGATCGGACGCAGCGGCGTCGCTCGCAGGCGTTTGAGAAAACCGTTCTTGCGATATCGGACAACGACATATCCGACGCCGAACAGGCAACTGAACATCATATTCATGCCGAGAATGCCAGGTAGTACCCAGTCGACGTAGCGCACTGCATCACCCGTGATCTGCGACTTCTGCATCCCGTGGTCGGCCGGCTGGTCGGACTGCAACAGAGCGAACTCGACGAAATAGCCTTTCGATGAATCCGGGTTGATCCAGTAGCGGCCGGGCGTGCCGAATTGCACCAGCAGATCGATTTGATGCCGGGCGATCTTGCGAACGGCTTCGGCCTCGTCGTTGACGACGACGAAGCGGATAAAGCGTGTCTCCAGGAACGGATGCTGCTCCGTGTCCAGCTCCTCCGCTGACTGCAGGACGCCGACCGTATATTGAGTCCGGCCTTCACCGCCGAAAATGAAGGAAAGGCCAAACATCAATGCGACCGGCAAGACGAGATTCCAGCTCATCGAACTTCTGTCGCGCACGAATTCGAGATTTCTGGCGCGGAAGATTGCGTAGATTCGTTTCAGCATCAGGCGCGCAAGGAGTGGCCGGTGAGATCGAGGAACAGATCTTCGAGATTCGGTTGACGTATTTTCATGCGATTCAGGCCGCTGACGTGCGTCGCGAGTACTTCGAGACTCGTATTGACGTCGTCGGTGCTGATTTCGATAAGGCCCTGTGTTTCCAGTACACGGTGCTCGATACTGTCGAGGTCGCCGCTGACATCTTCCAGCGGTATCTCGATGATCACGCTCTGGTATCGCTGTCGCAGCAGCTCGGCTGGGCTGCCCTGTGTAATTATTTTGCCGAAATCCATGATCGCAATCTCATCACAAAGAATCTGCGCCTCATCCATGTAATGCGTGGTCAGGATGACGGTAGTGCCGTCCGAGCGTATCCGGTTGACGAGATCCCAGAAATTTCTGCGGGCCTGTGGATCGAGACCGGTCGTGGGTTCATCGAGAAAGACCAGGCGTGGCTTGTTGACCAGAGCAACCGCAAGAAACAGGCGCTGGCGCTGCCCGCCCGACAACTTCCGGTTATCCCGGTCCTGCAGATCCTCGAGCGAGCACTCACGAATGATGTGCTCGAGATCCGCCCGCCGGTTGTACAGGCTCTGAAACATCTCGAGCGATTCCCGAACCGTCAGGTAGTCCTGCAGCGCCGTGTTCTGAAATTGAATTCCGGCTTCCTCACGAAACCTGTTGCCGGCCGGCTTCCCGAAGTAGTAGACCTCGCCCGATGTAGCCGGCGTAACTCCCTCGATGATCTCTACCGTAGTTGTCTTGCCGGCGCCATTCGGCCCCAGCAGGCCGAAGCAGATGCCCGCTTCTACCTGAAAGCTGACGTCGTCGACGGCCAGTACGCCGGGGTAGTGCTTCACCAGATGTCGGGCTTCCAGGGCGATCTCCATGCCGCAAGGTTACCCTCTGACCCGCACAGGGCATAGAATTTTGCTGGCCGATTCCAACCTTTTTGTGTCCGGGGGTATCAAATCAGTACGATCAAGCGTAAGGACAGCAAAATGCCCAAGAACCTGAGAATCGCAGCGCTAGGCGCTGGCTTACTGGCCCTCATTCTGGCCGCTCCGGCAAATGCCTTTGGCGTCAACAAGAGTATCAATATAGAGGCCGGCAGCGAGGCCGATGGCGCGTCGACCGTCAACGGCAGCATTACCGTCGGCAGTGGCGCCACGGTTACAGGCGGCCTGGAGACTGTAAACGGGGCGATTCGCGTCGAGAACGATGCGGTCGTGAAAGACCTCGAGACCGTCAATGGCAGTATCAAGGTGGGATCCGGCGCACAGGCCGGGGACATCGACGGTGTTAACGGCGGCATTCGAGTCGGTGAAAACGTCTCTATCAACGGCGAGATATCGGTCGTCAACGGCAAGATTGGCGTCGATGCCGGCAGTACGGTCAGCGAGGACCTCAGCAATGTCAACGGCGAGATCTCGATTACGGGCGCCGAGATCGGTGGCAACCTGTCTACCGTCAATGGCGATGTCTCTCTGCTGGGTGGCGCCAACTTGCACGGAGACCTGACCATCGAGAAGCCCGGCGGCATCAACTGGAGCAGCAAGAATTCTCGCATACCGAGAATCGTCATCGGCCCGGGATCGAAAGTCGGCGGCAACATCATCGTCGAGCGTGAAGTTGAGCTCTACATCAGTGAGACAGCCGAGGTCGGTGGCGTATCCGGCGTCATGGATATGGATCAGGCGGTTCGCTTTAAAGGCGACCGTCCGTAGCCCGGAAATTACGCAGCAACTGATCCAATATCCGGGCTAGAATAAGGCTGTGCGAGGCGCAGCCCCCCAATTATCACTCTTCCCCGAACACGACGAGCCCGGCTTCGAGCCGGGCTTCGACGTTCGCGAGAGCGCCCGGGCGCGAAATCTGTCGATCAAGGTCTATCCGCGCGGCCGTGTCGAGGTTGTCGTTCCAAAGCGTACCCGGCCGAATGAGGTTCAGTCCTTCGTCAAGGAAAACAGCGAATGGATCAGAAAAGCGCGCGAGTCCTTTGCTCTCACGCATCCGCCCGAACCTTTCAGACTCCCGGACAAAATAGACCTCGGGGGAATTGGCCAGCGCGTTCTGGTCCGCTACGAGCACAGACACAATGCAAAATCCGTGCGCTGTCGATCCGGCAAGCAGCTCGTCGTCCTCACGGGACAGATCGGCAACGACAAGCTCTGCGTCAAGGCATTGAAGCGCTGGCTGGCATGTGTCGCCAAAAAGGAGTTCGAACCAAGGCTCAGGGCGCTATCCGGGCTGACCGAGACACCCTACGGCAAGCTGCAGGTGAGGGCACAGCGCACCTGCTGGGGCAGTCGCAGCAGCACCGGTACCATCAGCCTGAACCTCTGCCTGCTGTTTCTCGAACCGGCGCTGCTTCGCTACCTGATGATCCACGAGCTCTGCCATGGGCGACATATGAATCATTCGAAGAGCTTCTGGCACTACGTCGGTAAATTCGAGCCGAACTACAAGAAGCTCGACCGCGAACTGACTGAGTCCTGGAAACGAGTTCCCAGCTGGATTGGAATATATTAGTTAAATCAATTAATTAATAAAGTAACTTAAACCTATCTATTACCCCTGATCCAGCAGCTCCCGCAGGTTGATCACGGCCGCATTCGCCCTGGCCATGTAATTCGCCATGACCAGTGAATGGTTGGCAAAAAGACCAAATCCACCGCCATTCAGCACGATCGGCGATTTCAGGGGCTCAAGACTGGCCTCCAGCTCACGAATGATCTGCCTGACGCTTGCCTCGGCGTTTTTGTCAGCAATAACCTGCACAAAATCGAACTCAACCGCACGGAAAAAGTGAATCAGCGCCCATGAGGCCCCACGTGCCTCAAAGAAGATATCGTCGATCTCGAACCAGGATGTCCTGACATTGACCCTGTCACCAAGGGACGTATTGGCTTCGGCGGCCGGATCTCCGGCGAGATCGGTATTGATCACATCTGTCGCAACGCTGTCGCCCAGGCGCCGTGACAAACTGCCCAGCCGTTTCTCGACCTGGGCCAACCATTCCCGAAGGTTATCGGCCCGTGCATAGAATTGGGCCGCCGGCTCATCGATACCGGCCAGACGATTCCGGTACTTTATAAATCCCTTGATCGCGTCCCGGTATTCGGATTCTGACGGCGGAAGAAGCCATGAATCACTATCGAAAAAGAACAGAGGTTCCGCGGCAGAGACGTCCGGATCTTCCCTGGACTGGGATTGACTGCGGCTGTAGTCATTTCTAATCACACGCGCAAGATCACGTACCTGCTGCAACACCCCGAATTCCCAATTGGGGATGTTGTCGAGAATCACACTCGGCGGCATCTTGTCGTTGGTCAGATAGCCGCCAGGCTTGTCCAACAGCGTTTCAGCTACGCGAACGAGTGTATCCGTCGTCGGATAGCCGACAACGGTCCTTTCGCCATCGACTTTTTCGTTGACCCAGAAGACGTCCGGTGTTCTCGACCAATACCAGGCAAGAAGAACAAAAAACACGAAAATGCCGGCAAGCACCCAGGCAACGGCCTTGACCCACATCGGCCTGCCAAGCACGCTTTCTGACGCATCAGACCCGCTTCTGTTGAATATCACCTAAATCATTCCCTGTACTGAAACCCCTTAGAGGGCCAGACAGTTTAGCAGTTCCTTAGAGACGCGAGACGTCGCCAGGTTTATCGACGATCAACCGACCATATACTCCAGAATCGGTTGACGTCCGCTGTAGGCGAGGAGGGCCTGACGATCGAAATTGGCATAGCTGTTGTCGGGGCGCGCCGTTCTGATATGTGAGCGAAGTGTCGCCAGCTTGTTCCCCGCTTCGAACATCAACGATTTGGTGGCATTTGCCAGGGCAGGGTCGCTGCATCGAACGACCTGGCCGTATAGATCGAAGTAGTACGCGTATCCTCGCCGGTAATTTTTTAGGAGTCGCTTGCCAAGCGGATCGTACATGACATCAATCAGGTGGTCTGCGGAAAGATCACTCGATACAGCCACCATGTACCGCCGATGTTCCGTCAGGATTGCATCCGTCAGATCTCTGGGTCCGTAAATCGCGGCGAACATTTGATTGCGCTTGCGACCGCGCAGTTTGTGCGTGCGAATGTGGTCGATCAGTGCCCGTCCATGAACAAGCCTCATCTCGATATTGCGTAATGCAAAGACCTGCGGCGTTCTTTTTTTCTGTTCCGCAACCGGTCTGACCAGCTCGGCGTGCCGCACCTCCCAGTTGAGATGCGTTTTGCGATCATTCAGCACATATTTTGCAATCGATGAGTGTCGCCCCGTCTTATCGGCAATCGCATCCAACAGAGCCTGTTCGGACTCATCCATCAGGCGCTTGTGACGACGCGAAAAGTTGTGCGGCATGCCCGATTTTCCTCCTGCGACGAAGATGCTGATATTTTTTTGTTCTGGGAACAGACAAAAAATACGACTAGCCACGTCCATCTTCAAATTGAATTTCTATTACACGCAGAGTATTCGAGAACTCACTTTGCTGGAGCGGCAATATTCGAGCATCCCGGCCCCTGGCCGACACCGAAGTAATGAAATAGAACAGAACGATGCCGAGTTAATCGAGAATTCGATTTAAGTACCTATTGTAAGTACAAGATTATGGTAAGTCGCAATAAAAAAGCCTGTGCTGGTGAGCGCTCATAAAATCTGCGCAAGTTAGTTTGACCATGCAGACAACAATGCCGGCAGCATGGCACCGGCAGGCCCGACGAGACAGAAATCGCTGCTTGAAGACAGGGGTGTTGTATTCGGATTGACCTCAACAATCCCCGCGCCCGATGCGCGGGCAGTTTCAGCGAGACCGGCCGCAGGCCAAACGAGGGACGATGTACCGACGGAGAAAAACAGGTCGCAGTTTGATACCGCGTTCATTGAACGATGCAGCGCACTTCCCGGAATTGCTTCACCGAACCAGACGACACCGGGGCGGAGATTACCGCTGCAGGCCGGGCAGGTTGGGACGCTGTCAGCCTGATGGCTTGTGTCACTGACGGCGCAACCTTCTACAAAGCAGCGGTCCTCGAAAATATTGCCGTGAAACTCGATGACGTCTTTACTTCCTGCACGCTGATGCAGTCCGTCGACGTTCTGCGTGATCAGCGTAAACTCATCGAGCCGTGAAGCGAGATCGACAAGGGCCCGATGTCCGGCATTCGGTTCGGCTTTGGCAACGAGTTCTCTTCGCCATCGGTACCACTTCCATACCAGCGCCGGATCTCTCAGGAAGGCTTCGGGTGTCGCGAGCTCGTGCGGATCGAACTTTTCCCATAGGCCTGTCTGTGCCTCGCGAAAAGTCGGCACGCCGCTTTCGGCAGAAATTCCCGATCCCGTGAGCACACAGACGCGCCGACTCGACCGCAGCGCTTCAATGAGCGCCCCGGGAATCAGCACATCGTCTTTCATCAAGCCGCTTTTTCGCCCGCAGCCAGTTGCCGGAGCACGTAATGCAGAATGCCGCCGTGCTCAAAGTAGTCGCGTTCCTTGGGTGTATCGATACGCACTTTGGCTTCGAACTCGATCGTGCCACCGTCGCCGTTCGTTGCTGTGACCTGCACCGAGGTCGAATCGGCATCCGCGTGACCGACGATATCGAATACTTCTTTGCCGGTGAGCCCCAGCGTGTCCGCGCCCTGGCCGTCCATGAACTGCAAAGGCAATACACCCATACCGATCAGGTTGGAGCGATGAATTCGCTCGAAGCTTTTCGCAATAACGGCTTTGACACCGAGGAGCAGGGTGCCTTTGGCGGCCCAGTCGCGTGAGGATCCTGTTCCGTATTCGGTGCCGGCGAGCACGACCAGCGGGGTACCTTCATCCCTGTACTTCAGAGAGGCATCGTAGATCGACATCTCCTCATCGCCAGGTTGATGCCGGGTCCAGCCCCCCTCGGTGCCCGGAGCGAGCAGGTTGCGTAAGCGGATATTTGCGAATGTGCCGCGCATCATGACTTCGTGATTGCCGCGTCGCGAGCCATAGGAATTGAAATCGACCGGTTCGACACCCTCTGCTTGCAGGTATTCGGCGGCAGGGCTGTCAACGGCAATACTGCCAGCGGGAGAGATGTGATCCGTCGTGACAGAGTCACCGAGCAGGGCGAGTACCCTTGCGCCATTGATGTCCTCTACGGACTTGGTATCGAGCGTCATTCCCTCGAAATACGGCGGGTTCTTGACGTAGGTCGAGTCGGCATCCCAGCTGTAAATCTCTCCGCCGGTCACATCGAGACTGTTCCAGTTCTCATCGCCCGAGAAGACGCTGTCGTAGCTCGACTTGAACATGCCTGAGTCGATGTTCTGTGCGATCGCTTCTTGCACTTCTTTTTGTTCCGGCCAGATATCCTTCAGATAAACCGGAATACCGTCCTTGTCGTTACCTAGCGCATCGTTTTGCAGATTCATATCCATGCGTCCGGCGAGCGCATAAGCGACGACGAGGGGCGGGGAAGCGAGGTAGTTCATTTGTACGAGCGGATGAATGCGGCCTTCGAAGTTGCGGTTGCCGGACAGCACACTGCAGCCGACGATGTTGCCGCTTTGCACGGCCTCGGCGATTTCAGGCTTCAATGGGCCGGAGTTACCGATGCAGGTTGTGCAACCGTAGCCGACCGTATAGAAGCCCATTGCATCGAGGTCGTCCAGAAGATTCGACTTCTCGAGATAATCGGTGACGACCTTGGAGCCCGGCGCGAGGCTCGTCTTGACCCAGGGCTTGGTTTTCAGACCTTTCTCGCGAGCATTTCGTGCCAGCAGCCCCGCCGCGATCATTACGGCCGGGTTGGATGTGTTCGTGCAGCTTGTGATGGCCGCAATCAAGACAGCGCCATCGCTGATCTCGACATCTTCGCCGTCGAGGCTTGCCGTTGCCGAACCACCCTCGGCACGACCTGCTCTGGCAGCTTCAACGTCCCTACCAAATGCCGAATCGGCTTCGCTCAGCGCGATACGGTCTTGCGGTCGTTTAGGCCCGGCAAGGCTCGGCTCGACTTTACTCATATCGAGCTCGAGCACGTCTGAGAAGTCAGCGTCCGCCTGACCTTTGTTGCGCCACAATCCCTGATCCTTTGCATAGGCCTCGATCAGCCTGATGTGTTCAGGATCGCGGCCGGATAATTCGAGATATCGCATTGTCTCGCCGTCAATCGGGAAGATCGCACAGGTGCTGCCGAATTCGGGGGACATGTTGCCGAGTGTCGCGCGATCCGCAAGCGGCAGGTGCTCGAGGCCGTCACCGAAGAATTCGACGAACTTGCCAACGACACCTCGCTCCCTGAGCATCTCGGTGACCGTGAGCACGAGGTCGGTTGCCGTCGTGCCAGGCTTCAGGACACCGGTCAATTTGAATCCGACGACCTGCGGAATCAGCATTGTGATCGGTTGGCCAAGCATCGCCGCCTCGGCTTCGATACCCCCGACGCCCCAACCAAGAATGCCGAGACCGTTAATCATCGTCGTATGCGAGTCCGTGCCAACGAGCGTGTCGGGATAAGCGCTTCGCTGGCCGTTCCTTTCGACATCGAAAACCACGCGTCCAAGATACTCGAGGTTCACCTGGTGAACGATGCCAGTATTTGGGGGCACGACGCGGAAGTTCTCGAACGCCGTCTGGCCCCAGCGCAGAAAGGAATAACGCTCCTTATTGCGCTTGAATTCGATTTTGTTGTTGAGGTCGAGGGCATCCGCGGTTCCGTACTTGTCGACTTGCACGGAATGGTCGATAACGAGTTCTGCCGGCGCCTGGGGATTGATGCTGTCCGCAGAGCCACCGAGGTTCACGACTGCATCGCGCATCGCGGCCAGGTCGACAACGGCCGGCACGCCCGTGAAATCCTGCAGAATCACGCGGCTCGGCGTGAATGATATTTCGGTGCTGGGCTCCGCCTTTGCGTCCCAGTTTGCCAGTGCAAGAATGTCATCTCGCGTGACGTCACGCCCATCCTCGTGCCTGAGCAGGTTCTCGAGCAGGATCTTGAGCGAAAATGGAAGCCTGTCGACGTGTCCGTCGTTGACTGCGTCCAGCCGGTAGATTTCGAATTGATTACCGCCAACATCGAGCATTGATCGGGCGCCGAAGCTGTCCGTCATGAATTCTCTCCGGGAAATATGATTTTCACCCGGCGTCCGACGCCAGGCGGGGCGGCATTATAACGGATTTGCAGTGGGCCGTTAGACCGCGGCGCGGACTGTTTGCGGCTCTGAGATGGTCCTGTCAATCACGGCGCCGCCGAGGCAGCGGTCGCCATCGTAGAACACGGCAAACTGTCCCGGCGCAACGGCTCTCTGCTGTTCTTCGAACGCCACAATGAGCCTGGCGCCACCCGAATGGCTAACGAGGCATGCCTGGTCAGGCTGGCGATAGCGTATCTTGACCATGCAGCGGAACTCCCCGGACTTGATGAGCACTGCGGGTGGCTCGCCAATCCAGCTGGCATTGCTTGCTTCCAACGCATTGCTGTACAGCATCGGATGCTCACCCTGCACGACGATGAGTTCGTTGTCATTCAGATCCTTGTCAGCGACGTACCAGGGTTCATCACCCGAATCCTGCCTGCCGCCAATCCCCAATCCTTCGCGTTGGCCGAGCGTGTAATACATGAGGCCATGGTGCCGGCCGATCTCCGTACCCTCGGTCGTTCTAATGGAACCGGGATTCGCCGGGAGATAGCTCGACAGGAACTCCCGGAACGGCCGCTCGCCGATGAAGCAGATACCCGTGCTGTCTTTCTTGTCATGCACAGCCAGGCCGTGATCATGTGCGATACGCCGCACATCCGATTTCAGCAAGTCACCCAGCGGGAAGACAGTCTCGGCAAGCGCCTCGGCGCTGACTGCGTGCAGGAAGTAGCTTTGGTCCTTATTGCGATCAGCGGCTTTCAGTAAGCGTGCCTCACCATTCGATATTTCGAGGCGGGTGTAATGACCAGTCGCGAGATACTCACCGCCAAGCCGTTTCGCGTAGTCGCGAAAGAAACCGAATTTGATCTCACGGTTGCACAGCACGTCAGGGTTCGGCGTTCGACCGACTCGATACTCGTCGAGAAAATATTCGAACACGCGATCACGGTATTGCCTGGCGAAATTCGCGTGATGCAGCGGAATATCCAGCTGCTCACAAACCCGCCGCGCATCCTGCAGATCGGCAGCCGCCGTGCAATAGCCGTCATCATCTTCCCAGTTGGTCATGTGCAAGGCCTGCACATCGGCACCTTGCTGCTTCAGGAGTATTGCGGCCACCGCCGAATCCACACCACCGGACAAGCCGAGGATGACTTTTTTTCCCTTCAGATTGTCGCTGGATGTCGCCATAGGTCGGCGATTCTAGCAAAGCTTCCGGCCTGTTAGGCGTTCGGCCGGAATGGCAACATTCGACCAGGATTGCGGAATTCGACCGGGAAAAGAGATATCGCTCGACCTCATCGATTTCATCTGGCAGGGTTTGGCCACATATGATCCATAAGTCGAGCATAAAAATAACGGGGACATAAACAATGACCGAAGGTTTCGATCCTGATTTCGTCGCGGACTATGAACGGGAAACGTGGAGCCGTTGCGCGGACGACTACGTAGACACATTTGCCGGGATTACGGGAGAGACGGTTCCAATTCTTATGAACTCAGCTGGAATTCGACCTGGGATCAAGGCCCTCGAAATCGGTTCGGGACCTGGCCATGTTGCTGACATGCTGGCTCAAGCCGGCGCAAGCGTAAGCGGCGTGGATTTTTCAGAAAAAATGGTGCAAGTCGCTCGGGCAAGATATCCCGGGATCACATTCGAGCAGGCGGACGCAGAACAACTCCCTTTCGGGGTGGACTCCTTTGATGCCGTCGTCGCCAATTTCGTGGTGCACCACCTGGCTCGGCCCGAGACCGCATTACGTGAAGTAAGCAGAGTGCTCAGACCAGGCGGTCGTTTCGCGTTTGCGGTGTGGGGTAATCCGGAGGAACAATCCAGCATCGGCGCATTCTTCGGAGCCGTCATGGCTCATCATGACCTCGATGAACTTCCGCACGGACCGTTGTTCGGAGTGACGGAGCGGAGCGTCTACGAACCCTTACTCACGCAGGCCGGGCTCGAAGATTGTCAGCTGTCCACGCATGAGGTGATATGGAAAGCCGATTCGCTGGATCCAATACTCAAGGGATTTTGGGTATGGGGAAATATGGCCGCACTGCCGGTGGAAACTCAGAAGAAAATCGAAGAGACCACACGAGTGAATGCGCAACCATACGAACAGGATGGGCGGTATGCGTTTCCTCATTCAATTCTGTTTGGTAGTGCGTTGAAACCGTAGCTGGCGTGGATAATTGTCCTAGACATCGGTGAGGCCCGAAGATACCTTTTAAGACGTACGATTGATGACAGATCAGGGGAGGATCGGCGAGATGGCTAATCAATGGCTGTTCAAGAGCGAAACTTACGATAACTGCAATTGCGCTGTGAATTGTGGCTGCCAGTTCAACTTGCCGAGCACCTATGGCTATTGTCAGTCGGCCTTCGTCGGTAATATCGTTGAAGGTCATTTCGACGGTACGCCGCTCGCGGGTCTGAATTGGGCCGGGTTGTACAAGTGGCCTGGCGAAATCGCGGAGGGAAACGGCAAACGCCAGATTGTTATCGACGAACGTGCGGATGAAGCTCAACGGGTCGCACTTGAAACAATTATCTCAGGCGGGGCATGCGAGCCACTGAGCAATTTGTTCTCCGTATTCGCATCCACATGCTCGGAATTTTGCGAGACAATGTTCCTGCCAATAAATCTCGAGGCAAACCTGGAACTAAGAACCGCAGAAGTGGACATACCGGGCATCATGAGGAGCACCGGCAAACCGATAATAAACGAGTTCAATGGCCAACCGTTCCACATTGCGTTCGCACGTCCTAGTGGCAGTTTCGAGTTTACCTACGCAGAAATCGGACAGGGTACGACCACGGTGACGGGTGATATCGAGATGGCTTACGAAGATTCATGGGCCCATTTTTGTGTTCACCACTTCAATCAGGATGGGCTGGTCCTCGAAAGATCAAGGCTCACAGCATGGCTTGACGCGTGAGTTCCGATCGGCTGAAAGGGGATGACGGTACCCGTCGACGCCACACTTGAGGCAGTGGTCAGGCGCGATCGCCTGGTCGTCATTACCGCGCTTGTTGTTGTTATCGTTCTGTCGTGGGCGTATTTGCTGGCCGGCGCCGGCATGGCGATGATGACGCCCGCGGTCTGGACGCCCGGCTATGCAATCCTGATGTTCTTCATGTGGTGGGTCATGATGGTGGCGATGATGCTGCCCAGCGCGGCACCGATGATCCTTATTTTCGCAACCGTCAATCGCAAGCAGCGCGAAACCGGCCATCCCCACGTTGACACAAGCATATTCGCGGTCGGCTATCTCGCCGTTTGGGCTGGCTTCAGCCTGCTCGCGGTAATCCTGCAGTGGGGGTTCGAGCGAACCGGCATCCTTTCACCGGTGCTCGTCGGGTCCAACGTGATCTTCGGCGGCGTTCTGCTGCTCGCCGCAGGCGTCTACCAACTCACCCCGATTAAGCATGCCTGTCTGCGCCATTGCCGATCGCCACTTGCATTCCTTAGCGCCCATTGGCGGCAAGACTCCCTTGGCGCGCTACGTATGGGCCTTGTGCACGGCGCTTTCTGCGTCGGCTGCTGCTGGTTTCTGATGGGGCTCCTGTTTTTCGGCGGGGTGATGAATCTCTACTGGATCGCGGGCCTCGCCCTGTTCGTTCTGTTCGAAAAGACTGTCCCCGCCGGCCACTGGCTCGGCTACGCGACCGGTGTCGCTTTGCTCGTCTGGGGTGCCAGGATACTGGCGCTCGCGTTTTAAGAGGGGCACGCGGTCATCACTCCGCATGTCATTTTGAAGTACTGCGCTTAGACCAGTGCTGCGTTGGCCATGACGGCTGCGACATTTTGCTGAACCGGCATGAAGCTCGAGAGGAAACTGTCTGGTTTGCGCTGGCCGGCGAGGTAATCCTCGACGCATCGCATGACCATCGGGGAACGAAGCCTTTCCATGCGGCGCTGGAGATCGGCGGGTGTGAACCAGTGCACGGCATACACGCCATCGTCGAGTACCCGGCTATCGTCATGGGAGAGGTAATCGCCGACGTAGGCAATTCGGAGATACTGCTGCCGGCTCTGTGGGTGAATCCATAGATACACACCCAACAGTTCACCGACAGTAATTTTACAACCGGTCTCCTCCAGCGCTTCGCGAACGACTGCCTGTTCGGGAGACTCACCGGCTTCGATATGACCGCCGGGGTGGTTCATGACGACAACACCTGATGAGCGTTCCTCGACGATGAGAAAGCGACCGTCACGTTCAACAACAGCAGAAACTGTCAGATCAGTTTTATTCATAACGCGGCAACTTCGTTTGAGTGTTTATATGCCGAGTTGACGGAATTCTATTTCGACTTCACTGGCTTGCCAGATTTCGTCAAACATCTTTCCGTAGAGCTTGGCGACTGCGGGTTCATAGGTATCTGCAATGCCTTCCCATCCAGTGGCTTGCAGGCGATAGACGAGGGCGGTCTCGTCGGCTATGCAAAAGGCCTCTGCGTGCGTGCGCAGGTCTTCTCTTACATGGCGAAATTCAATATAGGTATTCAGGCGTCTGCCGAGATGCACGAAGTTATTACCGTTCTTGATGGCCCGTGTCGGGGCAGCGATCAGAACGCGTACGCGCGCATAGGTCTGTGAGAGGCAGAGTCTTTTTACGACTTCGAGAAAATCCGCATCATCATAGATGCCTGGCTCGAGATCGTGCGTAAATATAGATATCTTTCGGGTCGATGCGCTGGCGACATCTATAGCGGCCTGACGCATTTCTTCCCGAGTGGATATGACCCAGCGACGACCCTTTTCCCGAACTTGTTCCATGAAGTACCACGCTACAGATCTAGTCGTGCAACGACATGCGGTATGCCGCCTTCAGAAAAGATTTCTTCGTCACTGACAAAGCCAAATTTCTTATAAAATTCCAGGGCGTGCGTTTGTGCATGTAGGTAAACCTGACTAAAGCCCTGCGTGCGAGCCTCCTCTACCAGCCTGGTCAGAATCATCGTACCCACGCCCTGTCTGCGGTACTCCGCTAATACCGCAAGTCTGGCAATCTTACCGGTCGGTTCAATTCGCCCTGTGCCAACTACGTCACGTTTTTCAGAGTACACAAGCACATGAGAACTATTCTCATCCGCGTCGTCCCACTCCTCAGACTCCGGAATTTTTTGCTCATCGATGAAAACGCTGCGTCGAATGAACTCCAGATCAGTTCGATTTGCCTGCCAGCTCGCCCGTTCGATGGAATACCGCTTATGTCGCATCGCTTTGCTCGTCCGTCTCGAGGTCAATCGCGCCGTGTGCCAAAAGCCATCGGAACAGGCCATTGTCGTCTGCGATTGTTATTCGATCTGTGCATAAGCGGCGAAAGCGGTTGAGCTGATCCGCCGTCACTGTCCTCGCGTGCCCATTGACGAATACCAGATTCTGGTCCGCAACGGTGCAATATGCCAATCGGGCCATGCCGTGAGCAGATACGTTCGCCGTGGGTCGCGCCAGAATCTCATCGATTTCGGAACTAGCTGGTTCTTCCGGCGCGAGCCATGCTTTGACATCGGTAACGACGCTTCCGAACACGGTTGCGAAGTCGGCATCGTCGATGTCCGATGAGAAACAATTGCGGGCTCGCTCGAGCGCGCAATCGGAAATCAATCCCGGCTTCGCCTCGATTGTCGAGAGGTCGGGGTCTTCGTAAAAGCGTTCCTCGCTTCTGTCGTTGTCGATTTCAATATCGAGCACACGGGAGACACCCGCAATGAACTCAGCCAGGGTCGGTGCCCGCATGCCGATGGAGTAGGTCATGGCGGCTTCCCGGGCAATGCCCCAATGCGCGATTCCGGGCGGCAGATAGAGCACATCGCCGCCGCAGGCCTTGACCGGATTGTCGTCGGCGAACGGCTCAAGCAGTGAAAGCCCGCCCGATTCGATGTCTTTCAGTTTGGCATCGACGGCAGCGATCCTCCATTCACGGACGCCGTCAGCCTGGCAGAGGAACACGTCATAATTGTCACGATGCGGGCCGACGCTGCCGCCGGGCGCCGCGAAACTCACCATGAGATCGTCGATGCGCCAGTCGGAAACGAATGAGACTTCCAGCAAAACATTCCTGAAAACAGGCAGATGCTTTTCCACGTCCTGGACGAGCAAGGTCCAGTTTTTATCAGGCAGCGAGGTGAGCTGCTGTTCGTCGAACGGGCCGTGCTCAACACGATAGGTCGTGGTTCCGTCTTTTTCTTCCGTGAAGACCAGACGAGACTCAACGTCGTCCAGTGTCGCCAGCCATCCGAGTTCGTCGGCACTCAGTTCCGGCAGTGCATCCGGTAAGGCCCGTGGCATGAACAAAGGCGATTTTTGCCAATGGCGGTCGAGGAATTCCTCCGCCGATATCGATTCCGGAAACTGAAACACGCGTATTGAGAATATGTTTTAGGGAATGTCTTTTGCGAGATCGCCGGCAAGACCGGTGTAGGTCGCAGGTGTCAGTTCGAGCAGCCGCTGTTTGGCGTCGTCCGGGATTTCGAGCGTCTGTACGAACTCGTGCAGCAGCTCCATGGTCACCGGCTCACCCCGAGTCAGCGCCTTTAGTTTTTCATAGGGCTCCGGAATGCCATATTTGCGCATGACGGTCTGCACGGCTTCGCCGAGGACCTCCCAGCTCCGATCGATATCCTCTTTAATGGCACGCGGGTCAGCCTGTAACTTCTCGAGGCCCTTTATGGAGGAGTCGATCGCAATCAATACATGGGCAACGGCGACGCCGAAATTTCTCTGCACCGTCGAATCAGTGAGGTCGCGCTGCCACCTCGAGATAGGCAGCTTGCCAGCGAAATGGCTCAGCAGGGCGTTCGACAATCCGAGGTTGCCCTCGGCATTTTCGAAATCAATCGGATTGACCTTGTGCGGCATCGTTGACGAACCGACTTCGTCCTTTGCGATGCGCTGCCGAAAATAGCCGAGTGAGATGTATGCCCAGATGTCGCGACACAGATCCAGCAGTACCGTATTTAAGCGGAAAAGGGCGTGCGCGTACTCTGCGGTCCAGTCATGCGGCTCGATCTGCGTCGTGTGCAGGTTCGGGTGCAAGCCCAGCGAACTGACGAAACGCAGGCTGATATCCGGCCAGTCGACATCCGGATAGGCGGCAACATGCGCATTGAAGTTACCCACAGCGCCGTTGAATTTTCCCCGTACCTCGACGGCCGCCAGCTGATCACGCGCCCTTGCGAGCCGTGCGACGACGTTCGCAAATTCCTTGCCAACAGTTGTCGGGCTCGCAGTCTGACCATGCGTGCGGGACAGCATCGGAAGGTCCGCGTGTTCCTGCGCCATTTTTCCGAGCCTCGCCAGCAGGCCTTTGATTTTGGGAAGCAACACGTCATCGCGGGCGTTTCTGAGCATCAAAGCATAAGCGAGGTTATTGATGTCTTCCGAGGTGCAGGCGAAATGGATGAAATCGGCGACGGGGCCGACATCGGCACCGCTGCCGATCCTGTCTCTGAGGTAGTACTCGACCGCTTTCACATCGTGATTGGTCGTCGCCTCGAATTTTTTGACGCGTTTGGCATCGTCGATAGAGAACTTGTCAACGACGCGATTGAGCAGGTCTTTCATGACCGACGTCAGTGGAGGGAATTCCGCGATGCCGGGTTCATCGGCGAGCCATTGCAGCCAGCGAACTTCTACCAGTGTGCGGTAGCGTATGAGTCCGGACTCGCTGAAAATATCCCTGAGCGCGTCAGCTTTGCCCGCATATCGGCCATCGACCGGTGACAGAGCTCTGAGGTCCGACTGTTCCATTGGGTACTGCTCGCAACTGGACTTAGGCGCACAAAGCGCGAATCATACACCATCAGCCAGCAGGCCGAATCAGGCCTGAAAGCCTATACGGCCCATCAATATAAAGGTGTGATTTTGATGAGTGAGAAGTCTTTTCGTACGGAACACGACAGCATGGGCGAGTTGCAGGTACCCGCCGATGCCCTTTGGGGCGCGCAGACCCAGAGAGCGGTGGAGAATTTTCCGATTAGCCGACTGCCGATGCCCAGGCAGTTCATCGCCGCACTGGGTCTGGTCAAATGGGCGGCCGCCGGCGCCAATGCCGAGCTCGGTCTTCTTACGTCAGACAAGGCTGTCGCAATCCAAAATGCAGCGCTCCAGGTCGCGGGCGGAGCCCATGACGAGCATTTCCCGATCGACGTGTTCCAGACCGGCTCCGGCACCAGTTCAAACATGAACGCGAACGAGGTCATCGCGAGACTGGCCACCGAAGACCTTGGTTCCGAAGTACATCCCAACGATGACGTCAACATGAGTCAGAGCAGTAATGACGTTATCCCGACCTGCGTTCATCTCAGCGCCGCAAGAAGTATTCACGACCAGTTAGTGCCGGCATTACGCCACCTGGCAAAAGCGTTGCAGAAGAAGAGCGAAGAATGCGCCTCGATCGTCAAGACGGGCCGCACTCATCTCATGGACGCGATGCCGGTGACACTGGGACAGGAACTCGGTAGCTGGCGTGCGCAGGTCGTGCACGGCATCGATCGGCTGAACAGCTCGATGAAGCGACTGTGCGCTCTTGCCCAGGGGGGCACCGCGGTCGGAACCGGCATCAATGCGCATGCCAAGTTCGGCACGAAGGTTGCCGTCCTTCTGAGCGAGCATTGCGGCATCGAGTTCACTCAGGCCGAATCATTGTTTGAGGGTCTGTCCAGCCAGGACGCTGCCGTCGAAACCTCGGGCCAGCTGAAAGTGCTCGCTGTCAGCCTGACGAAGATCGCCAATGATCTCAGATGGATGAATTCCGGGCCGTTGGCGGGCCTCGGCGAGATCGAGTTGCCGGCATTGCAGCCCGGTTCCAGCATCATGCCCGGCAAGGTCAATCCGGTCATTCCCGAGGCGGTCGCGATGGTCAGCGCCCAGGTAATCGGCAATGACGCGACGATCACGGTGGCCGGGCAATCCGGCAATTTCCAGCTCAACGTCATGTTGCACGTGGTCGCCCATAACCTGTTGCAGAGCATCGAATTGCTCGCCAACGCGTCGGTCTGTCTCGCCGACAAGGCAATCGCAGGATTTACGGTGAACCAGACCAATCTGGATCGTGCGCTCGATCGAAACCCGATCCTCGTTACGGCGCTGAACCCGGTCATCGGCTATGAGAAGGGGGCTGCAGTTGCCAAGAAAGCCTACAAGGAAGGCCGTCCGGTAAAGGACGTGGCCCGCGAGATGACCGATCTCAGCGACGAGGAGCTCGATCGTCTGCTGGACCCGGCCTCGCTGACCGAAGGCGGCATCAAGAACTGATGTCCGGCATCATTGAGCCGGCCCAGCTAACCGCCGGACACATACGCGAGAGCCTGTCGGGCACGCAGATGCCCGCCGATCCACTGGCGGTCGCGATGCCTCCACGCAGTCAGGAATGGCCGGACGATTTGCGCCGCATAATGTGCGAGGACCTGAAACCGGCGGGCGTGCTCATCCCCATACTCGATTACGCCGATGGCCTGATGGTATTGCTGACGCAAAGATCTCCGGACCTCAAGACCCATGCAGGGCAGGTCAGCTTTCCCGGAGGCAGCATGGAAACGGTCGATGCCGACATAAGGGCAACCGCCTTGCGGGAAACCCATGAGGAAGTCGGCATCAGGCCCGATCAGGTGGATATCGCCGGATTCCTTAACCCGATGTTGACGGTGACCGGCTTTGCCGTGACGCCGGTGGTTGGCCTCGTTCCGGCGGATGTCAGCCTGACGCTCGACAAGAGCGAGGTTCAGCACGCTTTCGAGGTACCGCTGTCATTCCTGCTGGACGAGAGCAATCAGGAATTGTCCGAACGGGAACTTCACGGCGTGACGGTGCCGATTGTCGAGTTCAACTACGCAGAGCAGCGTATCTGGGGTGCGACCGCCAACATACTCATTGAATTTCGAAAACTTCTTTTTAAAAACATTAAGTTATGATATCTATTAAGAAATTACTTGAAGTTGTGGCCGGCCTGCGTCATCCCGAAGACGGCTGCCCCTGGGACCTCGGCCAGGACTTCGCAAGCATTGCACCCTATACCGTGGAAGAGGCCTACGAGGTTGCTGACGCCATCGCAAGAAATGACATGCCCGGGCTTTGCGACGAACTGGGTGATTTGCTGTTCCAGGTAGTGCTTCATGCACAGATGGCGACCGAGGCCGGTGAATTCGACTTCGAGGACGTGGCATCGGCCATTTGCGACAAGATGGTCCGGCGTCATCCGCATGTATTCGGCAGCGCGGAGGAACGGGCGCAAGGCGCGGTGCCGGGCAGCTGGGAACGGATCAAGGCGTCCGAACGTACGGAAAAAGCGGCGACGGCGGCCAGTGCTCTGGACGGGGTCGCGCAATCGCTGCCGGCTTTGAAACGCGCCCAGAAACTGGGCAAGCGGGCGGCTGGCACGGGTTTCGACTGGCCGGACCCGGGCGGCGTGCGGGACAAGGTCGATGAGGAACTCAATGAGCTGGATGCGGCGCTGCATGGT
>Ga0255052_10000895_pt1 | contig 23193 bp, 25 predicted proteins | sample JV7_2_21_MG_FD_188632 | JGI IMG/M metagenome (GOLD analysis project Ga0255052, IMG submission 188632) | Seawater microbial communities from Jervis Inlet, British Columbia, Canada - JV7_2_21 | ecosystem: Environmental > Aquatic > Marine > Inlet | place: Canada: British Columbia | collected... | reverse complement strand
GCCCTCTTCGGCGAGGCATACGAAGACTATCGTTCCAAAGTTCGCCGATGGGTCTGAGCAGGTACCTGGGATGACGGACAAAAGAATCAGTCGATTCCCGGTCCCCGAGCTAAAAGACCTGCCTGAAGATATTCGCGAGAGAATTCTCGCCGTGCAGGAAAAGAGCGGCTTCGTGCCGAACGTCTTCCTGGCGCTCGCTCACCGTCCAGACGAATTCAGGGCTTTCTTCGCGTATCACGATGCCTTGATGGAAAAAGAGGAGGGGCTCACGAAGGGCGAGCGCGAGATGATCGTCGTGGCCACGTCCGGCCTCAATCAGTGCATCTACTGTGTCGTGGCCCACGGGGCAATCCTGCGAATTCGAGAAAAAAATCCCCATCTGGCCGAGCAGATAGCGACGAACTATCGCAAAGCCGACATCACGGATCGGCAAAAAGCCATGCTAGATTTCGCGGCCAAAGTCTCGCTAAATGCACAGGAAGTGGGCGACCGTGACTTCGAAGTCCTGCGGGAGCAGGGATTCTCGGACGAGGAGATCTGGGATATCGGTGCGATCACGGCCTTCTTCTCCCTGTCGAATCGCATGGCAAATGTGACCACGATGCGGCCGAACGACGAGTTTTACCTGTTGGGACGCGTGCCCAAAGAGTAGATGAGTATCTCTGTCGAGGCAGTGAAGGCGGATATCACGACGCTTGCTGTGGACGCGATCGTCAACGCGGCAAACTCGTCGTTATTGGGTGGCGGCGGCGTCGATGGTGCGATTCACCGCGCCGCAGGGTCGGAACTACTGGATGAATGCAGATCCCTGGGAGGTTGCGAGACCGGTGACGCGAAAGTAACGGCCGGCTATCGACTGACGGCGAAACATGTCATTCATACGGTCGGTCCGGTGTGGTCGGACGGGCGAAGCGGCGAGCCCGAACAACTCGCATCCTGTTACCGGCGTTGCATGGAAATCGCGCACGGTCTCGACATTGCATCCATCGCTTTTCCGGGCATCAGCACTGGCATCTACGCTTTTCCACCGGAACTCGCAGCACCGATTGCCATCCGTATCGTCAGTGAAGCCGCATCTACCCCCACCGCGATCGAGTCGGTGACATTTTGCTGTTTCTCGGACGGCGACCTGTCACTTTACAGAGACCTCCTGACCTGAAATCGATATGGATTGTTCGACGGGATTCCCGCCCATCGTTGATGCGCACGCGAAGGTGCTGATACTCGGCAGCCTACCGAGCGCCAAGTCCATCGAGGCATTCGAATATTATGCCCATCCACAGAACGTGTTCTGGCGCATTATGGGGAAGCTGTTCGCTGCAGGGCCCGATACACCTTATAAAAGGAGAACGGAAATTTTGAAGCAAAATCGGATCGCGGTCTGGGACGTGCTGGCGTCATCGGTCCGGCCGGGCAGCATGGATTCGGATATCGATCAGTCCACAGCGAGGGTGAACGATTTTTCTTCGTTTCTCAGTGCCCACGCGGACATTCAGCTCGTGTGCTTCAACGGGCAGAAGGCGGCCGCAATGTTCGGGAAATTGGTTTTGTCCGGGAATGAGAGTATGCAGCAGAATTTTCGGTTCGAAACATTGCCATCGACGAGCCCGGCCTACGCGTCCATGTCCTTCGAGGACAAACTCGCAAAATGGTCTATAGTGTCGCGATGCAAATAGACGGCCTGCATCAAATCGCGCTGACAACGGCAGATCTCGAACGCTCGACCGGTTTTTATCGGGATGTACTCGGCCTGGAACTCATTGCAAGTTTCGATCCGCCGGGGCTGGCATTCTTCCGGGTCGGCAATACCAGGCTCTCCGTGCAGAATGTGGGCGAAGTGGAGGCAACGTCTTCCGTCATCTACTTCCGTACATCGGATATCAATGCGGCGGCCCAATCCCTGGAAAAAAATTCGATAGAACTCGAGCAGGAACCCCATGTCGTATTCCGTGACGACGAGGGACAATTCGGCGAAGCCGGCGAAGAAGAGTGGATGGCATTTTTCCGCGATCCTGACGGACACCTTCTGGCGTTCGCGTCTCGAACAGAATCATAAGGAGAAGAAAATGATTGGTTATGTAACGCTTGGTACGAATGATCACGAAAAAGCAGCAGCGTTCTATGACGCGTTGCTGGCTGAGATTGGCGCTGGCCGGTTCATGGAATCGGATACATTCATCGCTTGGGGCGTCAGTGCAGACAAACCGGCGTTGTCGATCACCAAGCCGGCGGACGGCAACGCGGCCACTGTTGGCAACGGTGTCATGGTTGGACTCGCGATGGACTCGACCGACAAAGTCGACGCATTTCACGCCAGGGCATTGGAACTGGGCGCGACAGACGAGGGTGCGCCGGGCCCACGCGGCGATGGCGGATTCTACGCCGGCTATTTCCGGGACCCGGACGGCAACAAGCTGAACGCATTCTGCATGAGCAAATAAGAGACCGGGATTCCGCATGCAGGACGCCGCGATTTTCGCGCCGGTTCTCGGCATGATGATTTTGACGCTCGCCGTCTGGTTGTACATGTATACGAAACGGCTGTCATTTCTGTACCGAAACAAAGTCGATCTTCGCATAATCAACACCCGGGACAAGGCGGCCGGCCTTGCCCCGGAAGAGATCAGTTACGCATCAGACAATTTCAAAAATCTGTTCGAACTGCCGATACTCTTTTACGCGATCTGCATTTACCTGTACGTCACCAGCAGCGTCGATACGCCATATGTCGTTGCAGCATGGTGGTTTCTCGCATTCCGAATCGCACACAGCTATATCCACTGCACGACGAATGTCGTGCAGTGGCGGTTCGGCGCCTACATATTCTCCGCGATCGGTCTCTGGTTCATGGTCCTTCGCGCAGCGATACAGGGCATCAGCTAGATATCGTAGCCCCGCTCTTCGTGCAGGACGAGGTCGAGACCTTCCGTTTCCTGCTCTTCCGTGACCCGCAATGGAACAATTGCATTGACGAGCTTCAAGAGAACAAAAGTCACGACACCGCACCAGACCAGTGTCGCCACCAGACCGGTCAATTGAACGACGAGTTGCTGGCCGATACTTACGCCTTCGGGCAGTCCCATGCCACCAAACTTGCTGCTGACGAAGACACCCGTGAGGAGAAGGCCGAGCATACCGCCGACGCCGTGCACCGGAAAGACATCCAGTGAATCGTCGATCTGCAACTTGCGCTTCATGATCTGGGTCGCCGTGAAGCATACGAATCCGGCGGCCAGGCCGATCACTATCGCACCGCCCGGGCCAACGAAGCCCGAGGCGGGCGTGATCGTTCCGAGGCCGGCAACCATGCCGGTTACGATACCGAGTACGCTCGGCTTGCCGAACTTGACCCACTCTGCCGTCATCCAGGCGAGGGAACCACAGGCGGCGCCCAGGTGTGTGACAAGCATGGCCATGCCGGCGGCGCCGTTTGATGCGATCGCGCTGCCCGCGTTAAAGCCGAACCAACCGACCCAAAGCATGCAGGCACCGGCAACGGTAATCGGCAGATTGTGAGGCGGCATCGGGGTGTCCGGAAAACCCTTGCGGTTTCCCATGACGAGAGCCGCGACCAGGGCAGCAACGCCGGCGTTCAGGTGCACGACTGCACCGCCGGCAAAATCCATGAAGCCTCTCTCTGCGAGCCAGCCGCCGCCCCAGACCCAATGCGCGACCGGCGCATATACAAGGAGCAGCCAGAGCATGCAAAACATGAGCATCGACGAAAACCGGATGCGCTCTGCAAATGCGCCGACGATGAGCGCCGGGGTAATGATGGCAAACGTCATCTGAAACATGATGAAGACAGATTCGGGAATGGTGCCCGAGACGGATTCGGTGCCGACGCCGGCCAGGAATGCTTTGCCGAGTCCGCCCGTCAACCCGCCCAGTAGTGACCCTTCGCCAAATGCCAGTGTGTAACCGCAGATGACCCAGACGAGCGATGCCGCGCATGCAATCGCGAAACACTGCATCAGGACCGACAGCACATTTCGCTTGCGGACGAGACCGGAGTAGAAAAACGCGAGGCCTGGCAATGTCATGAAAAGAACCAGGACAGTGGACGTAAGCATCCATGCCGTATCGCCGGTGTCCAGCCCTTCCGCCAGGGCCGAGGCCGGGAGTAAGGCTGATATTGATATTAGAATTCTTCGAAGAATCATTGTCCGGTCCCCCTTACAGTGCGCTGTCGCCGGTCTCACCGGTTCGTATGCGCCAAACCTGATCGAGCTGCGTGACGAAAATTTTGCCGTCGCCGACCTTGCCGGTCTTCGCGCTGTTGGTGATCGCTTCAATAATCTGATCGACAATGTCGTCGGATACCGCGACCTCGATCTTTGCTTTCGGCAAGAAATCGACCACGTATTCGGCGCCCCGATAGAGTTCCGTGTGTCCGCGTTGACGGCCGAATCCTTTGACCTCGGTGACCGTCATTCCCTGAATGCCGACTTCACCCAGCGCGTTACGTACGTCATCGAGCCGGAACGGCTTGATGATTGCTGTTACTAACTTCATGCTCCTGTCCCCTTATTGATGTTCTAAATCAATTTCCTGACCGTCATAAGAATACGGTTCCACCGTCGACCATAATCGTCTGACCGGTCGTCAATCTGCTGTGGTCACTTGCGAGGAACAACACCGCACCGACAATGTCACCGGTCTCGAGTGGGCTCCTGATCGCCTGCTGCGATAGCGTGACCTCCAGAATCTTGTCCTTCTTGTCCCCGAATACCTCAGCCGTCGCGTCTGTGTTGACGACGTTTGGCGCCACAGCATTCACGCGAATCTGGTACCTGCCAAGCTCCCGTGCAAGCCCGCGTGTCGCGCCGATTACTGCCGCTTTCGATGCGGTGTAGTGCAGCCCATTCGGCATGCCGTAGGTAGCTGCAAGCGAACTGATATTGATGATTGATCCGCTCTTCTGCGTCTTCATGGCGGGCAACACGGCTTTTGAACATTGCCAGATCCCTTTGACGTTGACGTTCATCGCCGCATCCCATTCGGCTTCGTCGAGCTTGTCGAACGGGGCAAAGGTGAGACTGCCATAGAGAGCGGCGTTGTTGACGAGTACGTCCACCCTGCCGAATGCCTTGACCGCAACCTCGGCCATTTCGCTCGCACTTTCGGCACTGGTCACATCGGTTTTGGTGGCGAGGCCCTGTCCGCCTTCCTGCTCGATGACTTCAAGTGTCTCGCTGCAGTCCCGGAGATCGCTGACGGCGACCGATGCGCCACGGCGTGCAAACTGACGTGCGTATTGCTGGCCGAGACCGCGTGCGGCCCCGGTCACTATGACCACTTTGTCAGTGAAGTCCATGCGATAGGCTTGATTTGACTGTAATTATCGTTCTTATCGGGCCCGCGGCCGCTTGTGCCTATGCTAGCAAGACCAGCCTGACTTGTGTACAGATGGGGTAGAATTGCGTGTCCCGGAGTCGGCAAATGCACGCGATCGGTAAACAGATTTATGAGCCTGAGGGCCTGCGATATAACGGCGGCGCACTTGCCTACACCGTGCTCGGCTATATGGTGGGTTTTGCCGGCCTTTTTCACGGCCACTGGGCCGTAAATTTCTGCGCGACGATCCTGTTGGCTCACGCGATGACCATCGCGGCGTATATGATCCACGAATGCGGCCACAATCTTGTCTTCGATAGCATCAACGACAACGCGAAACTCGGCAGGTTTCTAAGCTGGCTGTGCGGCGCGGCTTATGGCACTTACGAGGACATACGCTACAAGCATTTCAGGCATCACGTCGATGTCGACGATGTCGTCTGGTTCGACTATGAGGGTTTTTTCGAAAAACACCCGCTCATCCTGAAGCTCACGAAGTTCCTCGAGTGGTTCTACATCCCCGCTCACGACCTGATCATGCACACGATCATGGTATTTACCTCGTTCATCATTCCGCAGCGGCGCAAACAGCGTCGGCGCAATGTCACCGTGATCATGATTCGCGGCGGCATATTCCTGGGACTGGTCGTCTATATTCCGAAAGTCGCGCTGCTGTATGCGATCGCTTACATTCTGATGATGACGATTCTGCGGTTCATGGACAGCCTGCAGCATGATTTCAGTTACAACACGACCTTGTTCGTGTTCGAAAAGCCGCCCAGAAAAGGCGATTTCGAGTGGGAGCAGGAGCACACGTTCAGCAATCCGCAAACTTATAAGGACAGTGTCCTAAATTGGTTCACGCTGAATTTTGGGTTTCACAACGCGCACCACTCGGATATGACGGTCCCCTGGTATCGTTTGCCCGCGAAACATCGCGAGCTTTTTGGCGATGATCCGACCTGGGTCATTCCGCTGTCGGCGCAATTGAAAATCTTTCACAGGCAGCGCGTCAATCGCATCGTCGGAAATCACGTCGGCGGTGAGCCCTTCGGTCATGACTTTCTCGTCGCAGCACGACATTCGGAAGTGTACGGCGGCAATGCCGCATCTTTCCTGACCTCGTTCTGAAACGGACAGATCACAGCTGATGCAAAAGCTCGAAGTGTTTCAGTCGCTTTGGGGAATGGAGCAACGAATACCCGATATGCCCGAACCCTCAATGGACGAGAATTTCGCTAAGGCGGCGGAGGCCGGCTTCGATGGCATGTGTATCGATCTCGGGGCAGACCAGATCGATCAGTTCAGGGAGGCAAGCAGGTACTACCAAGAGTATGGCCTGGGCTGCATGGTAAATGCGTTTCCCGCTCAGGTCGACGAACTGCAACCGGTCCTTGATCTTGCGAAAAATTTCGATGCCTGCATGGTCAATGTCATCGGCGGGGTTATGCCGATCAAGCCGGAGGACGCCGTTCCGGTTATCTACCGCTGGATCGAGGATGCCGACGAGACGGGAATGCCGCTCTTGTTCGAGACGCATCGCGACGGCATGCTGAACGATCTCTATTACACGCTTCAGGTCATCGATCTGGTGCCGGAAATCCGGCTTTGTGCCGATCTGTCGCATTTCGTCGTCGACAGGGAATTTCGTTCGCCGATACCCGACATCGATCAGGCATATGTTCACCGTGTGCTGGAACGATCGGACTGCTTTCAGGGTCGAATCGCGAATCGCGAGCAGGTACAAATCCAGATCAATTTTCCACAACACCAGGAATGGGTGGATATCTTCAAAGACTGGTGGCAGAAAGGGATGCGCATGTGGCGGGATCGAAACGATGACGATGCGACACTGGTTTTTCTCTGCGAGCTGGGGCCGAGGCCGTATGCCATCACGGATGGCGAGCAGCGCGAGTTGTCCGATCGCTGGGAGGAAGCGCTGCAGATCCGGCAATGGGTAAGGGACATCTGGGTTGAACTGGAAGCCGAATAAGGAGAGGAAATGGCAAGTGATATCGGAAAAATCGGCTGGTTCGATCTGACGGTCGAGGATGCGCCGGCGATCCGGGACTTCTATACGAAGGTGGTCGGATGGAAGCCGGAAGACGTGAGCATGGGGGACTATAGCGACTACAATATGACCATGCCGGAATCTGGAGATCCTGCCGCCGGTATCTGTCACGCCAGGGGCGACAATGCCGGCTTGCCCCCGCAATGGCTCATCTATATCACGATCGAAGACCTTGATAAGAGCGCCGAAGCCTGCCAGCAATCGGGCGGCAAGGTTCTGGTCGGACCGAAAGCAATGGGCGATGCCAGATTCTGCGTCATCGAAGATCCCAACGGCTCCGTCGCGGCGCTTTATCAAGCCGGCTGACTTTTGTAATCCGCGATGCGTCACCGACTGGACTCACCCGACTGGCATACGGCAGTTGCCGCAATTATTTCTGCGACAGGCGATCAGTCGACCGCCGACGCCATGATCGACGCGATCGGGTCGACGGTCGGGCATGAGGGGACCTGTCTGATCGCCTTCCATGAGCATGCCAGTCCTGAAGTTCTGCACCACACGCTGGAGCCCGCCGGCGAGAAACATTACCTCGGCCGTTACCTCGCCGGGCCTTATCTTCTCGATCCTCTTTATCAACTGGCGATCAGAAAGGATAAGCCGACGCTCTGCAGGTTCCGTGATGAACTGCCCGACCGGTTCAGATCGAGTGAGTACTACCGGCAGTATTGCGAGCGTACGCATTTGCTCGATGAAATGGATTTCCTGAGCGATGTTTCTGATGGCACTACACTCGCGCTCGTCGTCGGCCGCCGAAAACGCAGGTTTAGCAAGTCCGAGCTGACGCGTCTCAGACACATGGAACCCGTCATCCAGGCCGCAATGAAAAAAATCTGGTCAAGCTGGGCAGCAGGACAACGGGTGTCGGGCAGAAATGACGGCATGCATCAGCGACTGACGCAATGCTTCGGTAATTTCGGGCAAGGGGTTTTGACCAAACGCGAGCGCGAGATCAGTCAGCTTCTGCTACGAGGCCACTCGTCCAAGGCAATTGCCCGGGTTCTCGATATTGCCCCCGGCACGGTCATGGTGCACAAGCGCAACCTGTTCTCCAAGCTCGGCATCACCTCTCAGTACGAGCTCTTCTCGATCTTCATCGACGATCTCGGGAAAACGTGATCCAGGTCCCGAAAAGGGCTTGATAGTCACCTTTCTACCCCTCGAATGGTATTCATTCGAGCCCCTGCAGTACGCAAAATCTGAGCTATTCCGGCTTCCGCCGGGTAGACGACTATCGGGTATTGGGACATGTTTGATTTTGATTTCGGGCTCGGCGAAGACATCGATCTGTTACGTGAGACGGTGCAGAGTTTTGCCACGGACCGCATCGCGCCTCGTGCGCAGGAGATCGATGCAAGCAACACATTTCCAAGGGATCTCTGGCCGGAACTGGGCGAGCTGGGCCTGCTCGGCATCACGGTCGAGGAAGAGTTCGGCGGTTCCGCCCTCGGCTATCTAGCCCACGTAATTGCGATGGAAGAGATCAGCAGGGCCTCGGCCTCGGTCGGACTCTCATACGGCGCGCATTCGAATCTCTGTGTGAATCAAATCCGCCGTTGGGGATCCGATGAGCAGAAGCGCAAGTATTTGCCGAAGCTCATTTCGGGCGAACACGTCGGCGCGTTGGCGATGAGTGAACCGGGTGCCGGTTCTGACGTGCTCGGCATGAAGATGACTGCGGTCATAGACGGTGACGGTTACGTCCTGAACGGCAGCAAGATGTGGATCACGAACGGGCCCGAATCGGACATTTTCGTTGTTTATGCAGTGACCGACTCCGATGCCGGCAGCCGTGGCGTCAGTGCATTCATCGTGGAAGGCGACAGCGAGGGGCTGTCGACGCCACAAAAACTGGACAAACTCGGCATGCGCGGATCCGATACCAGTGAGGTGTTGCTCGAGAACTGTCTTGTCCCCGGGGCGAATATGCTCGCCACACCCGGCAAAGGTGCGGCCATATTGATGAGCGGCCTGGACTACGAGCGCCTCGTCCTCGCGGCCGGCCCCCTTGGCATCATGCGTGCGAGCTTCGATCTGGTGATGCCCTACGTGCACGACCGAAAGCAGTTCGGGCAGGCGATCGGCACTTTCCAGCTCATGCAGGGCAAGATCGCCGACATGTACACGGCAATGAATTCATCAAGAGCGTATGTGTATGCGGTTGCGCAGGCAGCCGATCGGGAACACACGACACGATTCGATGCCGCTGGCTGTATTCTTCTTGCCGCGGAGAAAGCCACCTGGATGGCAGGAGAGGCAATCCAGGCACTCGGCGGCAACGGCTACATTAATGAGTATCCTGCCGGTCGATTGCTGCGGGACGCCAAGCTCTATGAAATTGGTGCCGGGACCAGCGAAATACGCCGCATGTTGATCGGTCGCGAGTTATACAATGCGACTGGCTGAGATCAAGGCCTGACACTGCAATGTCGAAAATAGAATCAAAAATAGATACTAAGTCAGAAGAGTTCGCTGCCAACGCGGGCGCAAACCGTGCGCTGGCCGATAACCTGACACACGTTCTCAACAAGGTCTCACAGGGCGGCAGCAAGAGAGCACGCGACAAGCATCTGTCACGCGGCAAGCTGTTGCCTAGAGATCGGGTCCGGACACTTGTGGATCGTGGCGCCCCGTTCCTGGAAATTGGGCAACTTGCCGCTTACGGTTTGTATGACAACGAGGTGCCATCCGCCGGCGTCATCGCTGGAATCGGACAAATCAGCGACACCGACTGCATGATTGTCGCGAACGACGCCACCGTGAAAGGCGGTACTTATTATCCGCTCACGGTGAAAAAACACCTGCGCGCACAGGAGATCGCCGAGCAAAACGGTTTGCCCTGTGTCTACCTCGTCGATTCGGGTGGCGCGTTCCTGCCCAAACAGGATGAAGTATTTCCGGATCGCGATCATTTCGGACGGATATTCTTTAACCAGGCACGCTTGTCCGCATTGGGCATACCGCAGATCGCCGCAGTAATGGGATCCTGCACGGCCGGTGGTGCTTATGTGCCGGCGATGTGCGACGAGGCCGTTATCGTCAAGAACCAGGGCACGATTTTTTTGGGCGGCCCGCCGCTCGTCAAAGCAGCTACAGGGGAAGTCGTCGATGCAGAGACGCTCGGCGGTGGTAATGTTCATTCGAGGATTTCCGGCGTCACGGACTATCTTGCCGATGACGACACTCACGCACTGACAATGGTTCGCGAGATCGTCTCGAACCTGAACTGGCATAAGGAAAACGGTGTCGAGACACGGGAAACCGTCGGCCCGGCGTATCCGGCCGACGACCTCTACGGCATCATCTCCAGGGAAACAAAGATTCCTTATGAGGTGCGCGAGGTCATCGCACGGGTTGTCGACGGCTCGGACTTCCAGGAGTTCAAGGCGCTGTACGGCACGACGCTCATCTGTGGATTCGCTCATATCTATGGCTACCCGGTCGGCATCGTCGCCAACAATGGCATTCTTTTTTCCGAGTCCGCACAAAAAGGCGCGCATTTCGTCCAGCTTTGTAACCGGCGCGGCATCCCGATCGTGTTCCTGCAGAACATCACCGGATTCATGGTCGGCAAAAAATACGAGCACGGGGGCATCGCCAAAGACGGCGCCAAGATGGTCAACGCCGTGGCCACGGCCTCGGTACCGAAGTTCACGATTATCATCGGCGGCTCGCACGGTGCCGGCAATTACGCCATGTGTGGCCGGGCCTACAGCCCCCGTTTGCTGTGGATGTGGCCGAATGCCCGTATTTCAGTCATGGGTGGTGAGCAGGCATCACTGGTCTTGTCGACGGTCAAGCGCGACGGGCTCGAAGCCAGGGGCGAGGAATGGCCGAAGGCAGAACAAGATGATTTCGAGAAAAATATCCGAGATCAGTATGAGACACAGGGTCACCCGTACTATGCAACTGCCAGGCTCTGGGACGACGGCATAATTGATCCGGTGGATACACGAAATGTCCTGGGCCAGGCGATCTCGGCGTCCATGAATCGCCCGCGCATCACCGATACGCCTCATGGCATCTTTCGAATGTAATGAGCGCGACCAGGAACGGAAGCCAGGGACCGAGACGCCTCGCTTAGGTCGCCCGGCCCGCAGCCACCAATTCCGTTACGGCGTATACCAGATCGGTGATGTGTATGCGCGCTCCTGCGTCGATACTGGTGCTCCCTCGGGAATGTCTATGCCAAAGCGCATCGCGTCGTAGGTGGACCACCTCGGTGTCGGAATTTCGATCACACGAACGTAGTAAAAGGCGCGTTGCTTCGGATCGAAATCCGGGTCGGTCCAGACGACGCCGAGTTCGGCAGCCCCAATAGTATTGGTCCAACTCGCGCTTGCGGCATCGACCGTATTTCCGACTGGCGGCAAATTGCCGTCCGCACCCGGGTTACGGTCGCCTGACCATGCAACATCATAAACTTTCTCGCGGAGTTCCTTACCGTCCCGCCAGCCCTTCACGATCTGGATGCGATCGAGGTTTGCACCGATCGGATCGCGCAGGGCGTAGGCCATGAAACTAGGCACCTTGCCATCGGGAGCCGAAGTCAGGTCACCGCCCATTGGCACACCTTTCGAATAACCGGCAAATGCAGGCTGGCGGTTGTTCATGTCGTCACTCGTAAAATCCCATCCGCCGAAAAAGCGCACCATCATGCGGCTGCCTGTCGTTGCATAGGTCTCCTTTCTCGCCATTGCGTCAAAGATGGATTCCCGCGTGTTCTCGGCCGCCCACACCGCGGCCAGACCCGACGCAACCTGCTGCCAGCCCATGATCTTACCGGCCTCGGTCTCCATGAACGGATGTGACATGCGATGTGGACCGGGTTCCGCGCCCGAGTGCTTGCCGAAGAAATTGTCTTCCTGAGCGGTCGCCAGAGAAGTGTGACTGTCGGTCGAACCAATCATGCCGAACTTGTAGGGATTGGTGCCGAGCCGGCCTTCGATCTCCAGACCACGCTTCAACGCTTCGCGTGCATACTCGCCGGCCAGCATATCGTCGGTCTTGGCTTGGGAGACGTCCAGATTACCGATATCCCAGGTCTCGTAATCGGCGAACTCATCGTCCGGAGAAAGGAAGGGATGCGTTTCGCCATCACCTTTGATCTGAGTGGCCTCATACAGGGGTTCCCATTTGTCGCGGGATTGCACGTACTCTTTGTCGAGGCGCTTGCCGTCGTACTGTGCGCGGAGCGGGAACATGATGCCGTTGGCGAGATTGCCATTGTGTGCGATTGCCAGCACGTCGCCGCCGGTCTTCGCCTCATACTCTTCGAGCCATTTCCACAGGTCGCGCGGATTGGTGCTACCGAATGGCGAAAGAGTCGTCATGGGCACCATCTGACCGCCCTTGTCACCGCCATCACGATAGATGACGACGCGGTGCATATTGTTGCCGGTAACGAGCGAGGTCCACTCGTAACCGATGAAGGCGGTGAACTGACCAGGGTCGTCATAACGCTCGGCCGCCTCGACCGTCCTGGCCCATGCTGACTTATACGGGGCGGATTCCGGCGCGTAAATTAAACCCGGGGGGACCTGACCCTGTGAGAAGAGGCCGATCAGTTCAAGCGCCACCCCGACACCCTGGCCGGCCTGGATGCGATTGTACCAATCGCGACCGAGGGGCTCGTTCAAAATATGCGCAGCGCCGGCATGCAAATCCGGGAAGAATCCCATGTTATCGGAGTGATCGGCGATCACCAGCCAGTCGAGTGGCCGCGATAGCCGCACCGGTATGCCCGTCGTCGAAGTCACCTGGTCACCGCGGGCGAATCGATAGGCTTCGTCAAGTCCGAGGCGGTTACCGAATGCGCCGGCATCCATGGAGATGTCTGTGTGCAGGTGGCTATCTCCCCAGAGCGGCATTAATGGCGTCTGCCGGGACGCGTATGGTGAATACGACTTGCCCGTATAAGCCTCTGAGAGCACCGCTTCGGCGTCTTGCGGCGGCGGCACCTGGGCCACCGCAGCGTGACCGGCCAACAGACAGACTACGAGCATTATTCTCTTCATTGGATCGCTCCCGACATTAATTGGTCTTGTTCCGGCGACTGACGATCAAACGTCAAGCCGGCTACGAAATATAACAGTCAAGACCGCCGGGCACGATGGCGATTTCTACTGATGGCCGATTGGATAACACTTAATTGCCCACTCTGCTGCCTGAACCAGGAGCACCTGCGATCGCTCGATGAGCAGGTCGGGCAGCTACGGTAGAATGGTTTCGGAGATGTGCAGTTCTTATGTGCCCGGTGGCTACGACTAACATGCGACAAAGCAGCAAAATCGGTTCAATGGTCCAGATCAGACACATACTTTTTCTTAGTCTTTTGCTCGTTATTAGCCCGAAGCTGCTACACGCCCAGGAATCAGCGGATCTGCATCCGTATCTCACCGAGAAGTTTTTTACCGACCTTGGTGTGTTTTTCCCTGAGCGAAGAATAAAGCTGAGCGCGCATGGCTCGACCGGCGACCCTAATCAGCTAATCGATTTCAATAGAGAATTCGGACTGAATGAATCGGACGAGACATTCGCTGTCGATCTGGGCTGGCGAATCGGCGAGAAGTGGGTATTACTTGGACAGTATTTTGATTCAAGTGGTACATCGCGATGGACGCTCGACGAGGACATCGAATGGAAGGATGTTGTCTTCCAGGAAGGCAGCAACATTGCAGCCGGAAGCGATTTCCTGGTCGCGAGACTATTCCTCGGCCGGGCGCTGGATACCAGTGACCGGCACGAATTCGGGCTGGGCGTGGGGTTACACTGGCTCGAGATCAGCGCATTTATGGAAGGGACGATTATTGTCGGGGGAGGTGGAACCGCTTCTCGACGAGAGTCCACTCACTCGGAGCAGCTGCTTCCAAATATCGGTGCCTGGTACAAATACTCCATTACGCCGCGATGGGCAATCAGGGGGCGCCTCGACTGGCTCGATGCCGATGTCGGCAAGTATGACGGCGAGTTGATCAACATCTCGGTTGGCGTCAACTTCCAGATCGCCAAGCATTTCGGGCTGGGTCTGAATTACAACGATTTCGAGCTGGACGTCGTTATTGACAAAGCAGACTGGCGGGGTCGGATCTTTCAGAACTACGAGGGCCTGTATGTGTACTTGAGCGCTTACTGGTAGCGAGCACGACAAATATTCCAGACGTAAGCGCTGGTGGGCCTAATTCATCCAGGACCTGGAGAACCCGGTCGGGATAGTCCGAGATGATCCCGTCGACCCCCCAGGAGATCATTCGGCGTATGGTTTTCGGATCGTTCACGGTCCACGGAATAACGGCGATGCCGCGCTGGTGAATGCGCTCGACGGTCGCGGCCCTCAGGCGATCGTAGCGCGGCGACAGGATCGTGGCCCGGCTACCTTCGACCGAACGGTCGTAGGCACCCGGCGAGCGCACGAGAATTGCGCGGCCCATATCCGGGGCCAGCTCGGCGACGGCAAGCAGAACCTGCGGTTCGAAGGACTGGAAGATTGTCCGATCGTCGAGCCCGGCGGCTCGAACGGTTTCGACTGCCAGCGTCGCCAGCTCCTCTGCGCTACGCCCAGAGCGCGTATCCTTCATCTTGATCTCGATGCTCCACCGGACGGGGTACTCCGCCTGGTCGGCTAGCTCGAGCACCTGGTCCAGCCGCGGGATGCGTTCCCCGGAAACATTGCGCTGATCGGGGAATTTCCGGTTGGATCGGCTGCCGCAGTCGATGTCAGCCAGAGCGGCGAAGTCGATCTGGGACAGGTACAGGTTTTCGACCGGGCTACCATCGTCGCGCACGCAGAGCGAGCGATTCAGGCGCGGATCGTGATGAACCACCAACACGCCGTCGCGTGTGATCTGAACGTCGAGTTCAAGCGTCGGCACTTCGAGCTCGATCGCCGCCCGGAATGCAGCCATCGTATTTTCCGGATACAGGCCGCGAAAACCCCGGTGCCCCTGGACATCGGGCGAGCCTCCATCCAGCGTTGGCCTGAGTTCTAACTGATCGACCGGTGCGCTCGCGCAGCCGCCGAAAAGCGCGAGTAAAACAAGGCTGCAAAGTCGCATCAGCGTCGTGGTACTGGTAATTGTCATCGCTGCAGTTCTTTTCTTAGAATGACTTCCTGACCGCGCCTGTACAAATGGTAAGGCTTGAGTTTTCTTATGAGATCCTAAATAGCATGTGCGCAATGTACGGACAAGGGGCAATAACCGCAGGTATGGGATTCGGCTACGCGAGGGCGTAAGCTTTGACTCCGGGGCCGGATCGGACAAACGACTGGGTAGTCGGAAACTACTCACGGTAATCTCAAAATGCAGGGAAAAATGAACGATCTGAAAAACAAGACAATGTTCGTTTCCGGCGGCAGCCGTGGTATCGGTCTCGCCATCGCAAAGCGTGCCGCACAGGACGGTGCGAACGTCATCATTGCCGCAAAAACCGTCAAGGCACACCCGAAATTGCCGGGTACTATTTATACGGCGGCTGAGGAAATAGAGGCGGTGGGCGGTAATGCGTTACCCGTCGTCTGTGATATTCGTTCCGAGGAACAGGTTATCGCTGCGGTCGAGCAGGGTGTCGAGAAGTTCGGTGGCATCGATATCTGTGTCAATAATGCGAGCGCGATCTCGCTGACGCCGACGTTGCAGACGCCGATGAAACGTTTCGACCTGATGCATCAGATCAACACGCGTGGCACGTTTCTCGTGTCCAAAACCTGTATTCCGCATCTGCTGAAGTCCGACAACCCGCATATTCTGAATCTGTCGGCCCCGCTGAACATGGAAGAGAAATGGTTCGCGCCGCATGTCGCGTACACGATGGCCAAGTTCGGCATGAGCATGTGCGTCCTCGGCATGGCCGGCGAGTTTCGCGAGCAGGGCATTGCCGTGAACGCGCTTTGGCCACGTACGACGATCGCGACGGCCGCGGTTCAGAATTTGCTGGGCGGCGACGAGTTGACGCGCCGCTCGCGCAAGCCGGAGATCATGGGCGACGCGGCACACATCATCCTGACGAAACCAAGCCGGGAGTTCACCGGCAACTTCTGTATCGACGACGAAGTGCTGGAGAGCGCGGGCATTACCGAACTGTCCATTTATTCGGTCGATCCATCTATAGATCCGATGCCGGACTTTTTTGTAGAACCACGAAACTGACGGTCATATGGGCAGCCGCCAGGAGCAATACTCCGGTACCCGCGAAGTTCGTGAAGCGCACCAGTTCGATGTTGGACGGCTCGAAGAGTACATGCTGTCGCACGTCGAGCACTTTCAGGGGCCACTGACTGTCAAGCAGTTCAAAGGCGGCCAGTCCAATCCGACCTACCTGCTTGAGTCGCCGTCCGGCAAATACGTCATGCGGCGAAAGCCGCCGGGCAAACTTCTAAAATCCGCCCATGCCGTCGACCGCGAGTTCAAGGTAATCAGCGCGCTTTATGCCGCCGACTTCCCGGTGCCGCGGCCCTGGGTTCTCTGCAAGGACGAGGAAATTGCCGGCACGATGTTTCTTATCATGGATTTCGTCGAAGGACGCATTTTCTGGGAACCGGATCTGCCGGATCTGGACAAGGACGAAAGGGCCGCGATCTACGACAACGTTGGCCAGACGATCGCGCGATTACACAATTTTGATCATGAGAAAATCGGGCTCGGCGACTACGGCAAACCCGGCAACTATTTCGCACGGCAAATATCCCGTTGGTCGAGACAGTATTACGCTTCCGAGACTGTAAAACTCGGGAAAATGGACAAACTGATCGAGTGGCTGCCGGAAAATATCCCTGAGGACGAGTCAGTCAGCGTCGTGCATGGCGACTTCCGGCTGGATAATCTGATTATCCATCCGACCGAACCAATCGTCATTGCGGTCCTCGACTGGGAACTCTCTACAATCGGCCACCCGCTTGGCGATTTCACCTATCACCTGATGGCCTGGCAGATGCCCGACATCGGCATCGGAGCTTCGGGCCTGGTCGGCAAGGATCTCATGGCACTCGGCATACCGACCGAGGGAGAATATGTTGCGGCCTACTGCGAACGCACGGGTCGATCAGAGGGCATCCATAATCGGGATTTCTATGCGGCGTACAATTTCTTCCGCATTGCCGCGATCCTGCAGGGCATCGAGGGTCGTGTTCGCGATGGCACCGCGGCGAGCGCACATGCGGAGCGCGCGGGAAAGGCGGTCCCCGCGCTCGTCGAGATAGCATGGAGTTATGCCCGGAAAGCTGGTGCGGCCTAGTCAGGTAGTGGTGTCGATTCCCGCAACGTGTGCGCCATGACGACCGCCGCCTCGCGACGGTCGTAGTAGCCGGCAACACGAGCCAGATACCGGTAGCCGAGCTTGCGGTAAAACTTCAGAGCGCTGCGGTTGGTAGCACGAACTTCCAGCCTGACTGCCTGAATACCGGCGGTGCGGCAGGACTTTTCGAGCCACTGCATCATGGATCGGCCGATGCCTGCCCGGCGAAAGTCGGGCTGTACGGCCAGGAGAAAAAGATGTGCCTGGTAGTCGCCGAAGCGCATGATTGCGAACCCGGCGAGCGCGCCGTCCTTGCTGGCGATCAGCACCATCGTGTCTTTGTCCTTGATGTGTCGCTTGACCTTGGCCGGTGTCCAGCGCCAGTTGAGCCCGTATTCGATGTGCAGCCGCGACATCGAGGCGATGGCTCTGGCCTCCGAAGGATGCGCTGCTCTGAGCGTGATGTTGGCAAGTGGATTCAAATCATAACAATTCTATGACAACTTGCCGCCGGTCGACCACCGCAATAGAATGCAGCCCCGATTTCGCAACAGCTATACAGACTAAGGCCAGAAGGACCGTCAAATCATGCCGCTCGATTATGATGCGCTGATGAGCATGCGGATGGACGACAAGCCCACCGCTTATGCTGAAAAGGACACGATGCTGTACGCGCTCGGCGTGGGATTCGGCAGGAATTCACAGGACGAGGCCGAGCTTCCCTTTGTATTCGAAGGCAGATCGCTGAGGACAGTGCCGACGATGGCCAGCGTCCTGACGCCGGGCGATCTGTTGGCCGACTGCGGCTGGGACTACAGTCGCATGGTCCTCGGCGAGCAAAGACTCGAGCTGTTTCGCCCCCTGCCGGTCTCAGGCAGGCTATTGACCAACAGCCGCGTTGTCGATGTATCCGACAAGGGTTCTGAGGTCGGTGCAATCATTCGTGTTGAGTCGGAAATTCGGATGGTCCGGGACGACACGGCCCTGGCGACAGTGGGCAGCACCGTGGTCGCGCGGGGCGACGGCGGCTTCGGCGGAGTGGCCGGCGAAAGTCCTCCAAAGCACAAATTGCCCAGCCGAATGCCCGATATGGCCTGTGATCTCGGGACGCGTGCCGAACAGGCGCTTCTTTTTCGTCTTAACCGCGATCGCAATCCGCTGCACGCGGACCCCGTGCTGGCGCGGCGGGTCGGCTTCGACAAGCCGACGCTTCACGGCCTCGCTACCTACGGAATTGCCTGCCACGCGATTCTAAAAACGATCTGCAATTACGATCACACGCTCATTGCCGGATTCGACGCGCGATTTACGGCGCCGGTCTATCCCGGAGAAGTGATCACGACGGAGATGTGGCAGGATCGCAATATCGTTTCATTTCGATGCATTGCGAAAACCCGCGAGTCGCTTGTCATCGATAACGGCAAGTGCACGCTTGCTGACTGAGCGGCGTTATCAATCGACCGATCGATTCGCAGTTATGCGAAATTTAATTTCCAGTTCGTCGCGTACCCGAATAGTGCCAAGGCCGGCTGTAAAGGGTTTCAGGCCGAGCTGTCCGTGTGTCAACGATAAATTCCCGGTCACGACGATCTGATCTTCGCTCGTGACAACCGACGCGGGGAATTCCAGCACATTGGTCTGATCCCTGACCGTAAACTCCGCACTCACGAGGATTTCCGGCAGCTCGCCTGACCACCGGTTCGATCGCACGCCGATCGTGTTGAAATTGCCGCTGTCCAGCTGCTCCTTACCCAGCATGTTCTTGCGCGTTCCGCGTTTGGCATTGTCAGGAACCGGCTTCTCGAATGCCTGGCCCTCTTCGCGCCGAAGCGCTTCATTGTCGACTTCGAAACTTTCGACCGGAATCATCAGTTCGACGCTGAGAGCGTCCAGGTCGGCAATCTCGATGTGGCCGTCGATGTCCTTAGTCGATATCACATGGCTGTGTCCGAAACCCCCGAGTAAACCCGCCGGGTAAATCAGCACGCGAAGCTCGCTCTGGTCTTTGACGACCTCAAAAACGCCCGCATCAGGTAGCTCTGCAGCTTTTGTCAGCGAAGCCGAACACATCAACGAAACCATGAAAACCCAAATACGCGCACGACTGATACACTGTCGCCCGGATTTTGAGAGTCGCTGCGGGAGCAGGCAATGAGTGAGAGAGTTACAGTTGAATTCGCAAATCATGTTGCTGAGGTTACCCTCAACCGACCCGAAAAACACAATGCTGTCGACCTCGCCATGTTCGAAGCACTCATCGATGCCGGTGAGTCTCTGGCCACAAATGCCGATGTGCGAGCCGTGGTCATGCACGGAGCCGGCGACAACTTCTGTGCCGGCATTGATCTCTCCGTGTTTCAAGGGGGTGGCCTGGACGGCCTCGACAAGAATGCGTTCGAGCCCCGTGAAGGATCACCTGCAAACTTTTTTCAGAGCGCTGCGTACGTCTGGCGTGCCTTGCCGGTTCCGGTAATTGCTGCAATTGAAGGCGTCGCCTTCGGCGCGGGGTTGCAAATAGCACTCGGCGCGGACATTCGCTACGCAACAGCAAACGCCAAGCTCTCCATCATGGAAATCAAGTGGGGCATCATTCCGGACATGGCAATCACGGCGATGCTTCGTGACATTATGCCTGCAGACCGGGTCAAGCAACTTGCATACTCAGGTCGTATCATTGCCGGCAGCGAGGCGGAGATACTCGGCCTCGTTACGACCATTCACGATAAACCGCTTGACGCCGCAAGAAGCCTGGCGGCAGAAATCGCGGGAAAGTCACCGGATGCAATTCGCGCAATCAAGACCTTGGTCAACGAATCATGGCAGGACTCTGTAGAGAGCGCGCTCCAGCGAGAGGCGAGATTGCAATTGAGCCTGCTAGGAAAGCCGAATCAGGTTGAAGCCGTCGCCGCAAATCTCGAAAAGAGGGCACCTGATTTTCAGACGACAGCGTCGTCGGACTAGAATCCCGCGCCTATGAAGAAAACCGGGCCGTGGTGGCGCACCTGGATCACACCCGTAAGATCGTCATCCCTCGAGTCAAGATTCATTCCGTAAAAGTTGTACGCGACACCAATGCTGAAGGTCTCGCCGAAGCGTCGCTGAAATTCGAGCGATGCATAATTCATTAACCCCTTATAGCGGTCGAAGTCCATTCGAAATACCTGCAGGCGGGCTGCCAGGGACGCTTGCCTTCCGATCGCAATCGAACCGTACGCACCAATAACCGGCAACGGAACGGTGGCGTCCGACACATCACGCTGACCCGTCTCGGGAGCAAAAATTTCTGTTCTTAGAGTCGAGTAATGCACGCCGGCCATAAATCCGAGTTCCTTCTGGGCATCGTTAATTAGCGAATACGCATATGCTAGCCTCAATATTCTGGTTTCGGCAGTGCTGTGGACTGTCGTGCCCGCAACAAACAGTTCATCACCGAACATGATCGATTCCTGCAATGTCGCGACTCCGGTACGGTCCACACCGAAGTAGCCAATTTCAATGCGATGAAACTCGCCGATTCTGAAGAATGCATCCATTTGCAAAATAGTTTCGTTATCGGAAAGGCCAAGCAATTCTTCCAGGTCGATCTCCGATCCGGGGAACCCGGCATCTCCATCGCTGATGATCCTGGTATCGATTGAATCGTTGAACGCGGCCACTCTGAGTTCGGCCCGGGCCTGATGCCGGCCCCGGCGCTCGGACTCTCTCGGCATAAAAATATCCGAGTTGTAAGCCACACCTAATCTCGCTGACCAAAGTTCGTCTTTATCGACGATTGGGCTGTTGGTGATCTCGGAGTCCAGAAACTCGATCCCGAGACTGCCGGACAACAGCCATTTTTCCGTGATTTCATAACCCCAACGGACTCTTAACGCGGTATTCAATGCGCTCCCTGCGACATATTCCGGCCGGGTTGGCCTGGCTTCCGGTGCCGAGACGCCGAAATAGTAATTGCTGTAGTCCGAACTGCGATGGATCAGTTCGACACTCGGAATGATGAAGCTCCGCCCACGCTGTAGCGGTAGAGAAAACGCCAGTTGGCTGATCAAGCCATCGTGACGATTCAGAATCTCAGTATAGGTCTTGAAATTAATATGAACCGGCCAGCCGCGATAACCGATTATTGGCGCGAGCTCGAGGGTCCATAGTCGATCGCGCAAACCTTCAAGCTCAGGTGCATCGCTGGCCCCGAATCCCATCGTCTGGATGCGTCCGACAGCGCCCAATTCCCAGCCACCTTCACTGACCCAGCGAAATCCAAGATCTCCCTCGCGAATCAACAACCAGTCATCGGTAAACGCAGAATCGCGAAAACTGGTCAGAACAGGATAGGCAATCCCCGACGCGTCATCACCGACATACGGACTTTGACTTCCGGATACAGTCAGGCCAAGCGCATAGTCATTCAGATCGTATGCCCGGATATAGTCCAGCAAGCCCTGAGCGGCGGCGAGTTCGCCCGTGGATAGTGTGGCCAGCAGTACTAGAAGTGTTACGTATCGGCGCATTCGTTCAAACCATATCGGACTCCACAGGAATGAGCCAGCCCTTCTCCAGTCGGGGTCAAGTCCCTGATAAATAAACAAAAAAACTAAGCTTTCGTAGCTATGTGGTTAATTTTTCAGGAAATGGCTAAGCTAGGCGCACGGCGCGGGAATAAGAACCAAGAACGGTGGCCGATCCGTAATGACAACAACAGACGTCCGTGGCTCATCCTGCGCGGCGCAGAACATACTAATAAGAATGGGGACTGTCATGAATACTGTAAGCACTGTCGACGCCGACCGAAATTTTCAAAAGAATGCGATGGCTTCGTTTATCCAGATCGCAGCCGTCGCGCTCCTGGTCGTATGGTGTTTTCAGATAGTCGCGCCGTTTCTTTCCATCGTTCTCTGGGGATTGATTATCGCGGTTGCGCTCTATCCCGTACACGTCAATCTGAGTAACAAGCTCGGCGGGCGTGAAAAGTTGTCGTCAACGATTTTCGTGTTAGTCGGGCTCGCGATTCTGCTCGTGCCGACCTATATCCTCACGGACTCTTCAATTGCGGCTCTCAGGACTGTCGGTTCCCAACTGGAAGAAGGCTCAATAACGATATCTCCGCCGGACGCGTCGGTAGCCGAATGGCCATTGATCGGCGAACAAGTCCATGAAGTATGGAGTGACGCAGCCACTAATCTGGAAGCGACACTCAACAAGTTCGAGAACCAGCTCAAGGACCTCGGCCGGTCGGTCATCAGTTTCGCCGGTTCGCTGGCGGTCGGTGTTCTTCAGTTCGTAGCGTCATTCATCATTGCAGGCGTATTTTTGGTGAGTGCGGAGGGCGGTTACAGAGTAAGTCAAACTCTTGCGTCGAGTCTCGTTGGCGAGAGCGGCAAAGGCCTGACGGATCTCTCAGTCGCGACGATTCGCAGCGTCGCCAAAGGCGTCCTCGGCGTGGCAATCATCCAGGCATTGCTGTCCGCCGTCGGCCTGGTCGTGGCGGGCATTCCGGCTGCCGGTATCTGGACTTTCGCGGTGTTGATGCTTGCGATCATGCAGTTGCCGCCAATTTTTATCTT
>Ga0255052_10000894_pt1 | contig 23200 bp, 22 predicted proteins | sample JV7_2_21_MG_FD_188632 | JGI IMG/M metagenome (GOLD analysis project Ga0255052, IMG submission 188632) | Seawater microbial communities from Jervis Inlet, British Columbia, Canada - JV7_2_21 | ecosystem: Environmental > Aquatic > Marine > Inlet | place: Canada: British Columbia | collected... | reverse complement strand
GTAAAAAGAGCCAGGAACAGATGGGAGATCTGAACAAACTCATGCAGGAGAGGATCTCGGGAATTGGCCTGGTAAAAGCCTCCGGTGCCGAGGAGTTCGAACTTGAGCGGTTCAAGGAGGACAATGAAAGCCTTGTTGTCACTTTTCTGAAAGTGCAGAAGGTGCGCGCCCTGTCCCAGCCGGTAATGGAGTTTGTGGGTGCTTCATCGGCGGCACTCATCATGTGGGTGGGTGGGACGATGGTCATGAAGGGAAACATGACGGCGGGAGAGTTCTTCTCTTTTCTTACAGCGCTTATTCTAATGTATGAACCGGTGAAGCATATGAACTCCGTAAACAACGTTATCCAACAGGGTCTTGCCGCGGCAGAGAGAGTTTTCGAACTCTTTGACATCGCTCCGGATGTGGCTGACGCTCCAGGGGCTATTGATCTTGAGCGAGTAGAAGGTCGCATCGAATTTGAGAATGTCAGTTTCCGATACGGAAAGGAGTGGGTGCTCAGGGATATAGATCTCAAAATCGATCCGGGAACCAGGCTTGCTATTGTAGGGACCAGCGGCGGAGGTAAAACAACTCTCGTAAACCTGATACCCAGATTTTTCGACGTCAATGAGGGGTCGATAACTATTGACGGTCATGACGTTCGGAGTGTGACGCAGAAGAGTCTGAGAGACCAGATATCTATAGTTTCCCAGGATGTTGTACTCTTCAATGAGTCAGTCCACAGCAATATCTGCTATGGGATGGACGGCGTAGGGGATGAGGAGATAAAGAAGGCTCTCGAAACCGCTTACGCCTCCGATTTTGTCAAATCCCTCCCTGATGGTATTGAGACAATAGTGGGTGAAAGGGGAACGCGTCTGTCAGGAGGCCAGCGTCAAAGGCTGTCCATCGCCCGGGCTATCCTTAAGGATTCTCCGATCCTTATCCTGGACGAGGCAACCTCCTCCCTGGATACCGAGTCAGAATACCTTGTATCTAAGGCACTTGCAAACTTGATGAAAGGCAGGACAACTTTGATAATCGCACACAGGATATCCACCGTGCGTAACGCCGACAGGATTATCGTTATCACTGACAGAAAGATAGTTGAATCCGGAAAACACACTGAACTCCTGGAACATGGCGGCGAATACTCCCGCCTATATTCTCTCCTTGTTGAGGAGAGCGGCTAAACTCCCAGTAACCTTAATGGCGATTATGATGCCCTGTTCCCGAGGTGTCGGGTAAAGGCAAGATCGGTTAAGGCAGGCATTTGCTCAGCTGGCAGGAATAACTCTTTATTGGTGACATCTACTTTCCGAAAGAATTTGTGATGCAGGTCATCCCCTGCAACTCGTACGATAAGTACATACCCGCTGTACAGGAGGGTTGATATTGCCGAAGGGAAAAACTGCAGATGAACTGGGGTTTGCGGGCTGGGCGATTCCACGGCTGGTCAGAACTCTCATAAGAACTATCTCCTCCCTGGTATCCAAAACGGTGACAGGTGTTGAGGCTTTCGATGATCTGGAGTCAACAGGTCAGGAGGCTGTAATAGTCTTTTTTCACGGCAGGCAGTTCCTCCTTGTTAGTCATATGAGGGGTCGGAAACTGGGCGTAATGGCCAGCCTGAGCCGAGATGGTGAACTCCAGACGAGAACATTATCGGGTCTGGGATTTGAGGTTGTGAGAGGATCAGCCTCAAGAGGTGGAGCAGGCGGGCTGATTGGTCTGAAGAAACTCATGGAGAGAGGTTATCACTCTACGTTTGCCGTGGATGGACCGAAAGGTCCCATCCATGAAGTTAAGTCAGGAGCTATCTACCTGGCGAAGAAGGTTGGTGCACCCTTGATCCCATTGATATCCTCTGCAAAACCGGCACATATTTTTCAAAAAGCATGGGATCGGTATATGCTGCCCTTACCGTTCAGCCGCGGGGTGATCCTTTATGGTGAACCTATATACATGGACAGCGACCTCAGTGAGGAAGCGGTCGAGCGTGATCGCATCATGCTTCAGGAAGTACTTTTAAAACTGCAGGAGGAAGCGGATAGGATGGTAGGATATTAGGCGAGTTCCAGGTTTCAAGTTCCATGTATTACCATATATCCTAAAATACTTGATTAGGCCTGGAACCTGGAACCTGGATCTTGGAACAATAGGTAACGGTCGAAATAAAACAGTTCAAAAGAGATACATTACTAAAGGGAGAATAACATGACGGTTAGCAAGGAATTGATGGATATACTGGCCTGCCCGAAGTGCAAAGGTGTGGTTGAGTTGGAAGAGGACGGCAATGGAATTATCTGCGGGGCCTGTCGCATAAGGTATCGGGTTGAGGACGATATACCGATAATGCTTATTGATGAAGCAGAACCCCTGGATTCTTAGAATAGTTGAAAGTTGAAGGTTGAAAGTTACACGGGAAATCAGCCGACAGAAAAAAGACGATTATTAATCAAATTTGAGGGAATGCTGCTTTGGACAGGAGAGGCATAGAGAAGTACACACAGAACCCGGGGCCGGTGGTGGCCATCATGTTCACTGTCCTGTCCCTGCTTTATGGTGCTGTTGTCTTATTGAACCGGCTGCTGTTCTCCATGGGAATAAGAAAAAGCAGGTCTGTTGGTCCCCCTGTAGTGAGTGTGGGCAATATCGCGTTGGGCGGTGGAGGTAAAACGCCGATTGTTATGTGGATCGCCGCCATCCTGAAAAACAGGGGGATTAAGGTAGCTGTTTTAAGCAGAGGTTACAGCAGGAAGGGAAGAGGGACCCTGATCCTTGGGGGGCGAACGGGGAAAAATGATCCGGAGCCGGAACAATATGGAGATGAGCCTTGCTTAATCTTCAAGCGTACGGGGCTGCCTGTTTACATATCTGCCAACAGATACGATGCGGCGGCAGCTGCCCAGAGCGACGGTGAGGTGGATATATTCTTAATGGATGACGGATTTCAGCATTACCCTTTGAAAAGGAACCTCGATATTGTCACTATTGACAACAGGAGACGGTTGGGAAACGGAAAATTAATTCCAGCAGGGATTCTGAGAGAACCTGCCAGCAGGCTGGCTGATGCCGATCTCGTAATGGTCACCAAGGCCGGCAATGTGGACGATACTTTTTCTGATCATATATCAGCGTTCACAGATGCCCCGGTCTGTTGGACGGATTATCGCGTCACGGGTCTGATCCGTGGGACGTCAGAGACATTACTTTCTGCAAACCAGCTAACCGGTCGGCGATTTATAGCCTTTTCGGGAATCGCTGATCCTGCATCCTTCGAGAACCTGGCAGGAAACCTTCCCGGTGAGATGGTAGAGTCTGTCCGGTTCAGGGATCATCATCTCTACACCCTAGATGATGTAAATGAGCTAAATCGCTTCGCAATATCTCTTGATGCTAATGCCCTTGTGACTACCGAAAAAGACATGGTGAGGTGGCCGGGACAAGACTCGGGAATCGAATGCTTTGCTCTGATCGCGGACCCGGTTTTCCTGAAAGGTGAAGAGGTCGTTCTGGGGAAAATATTCTCTCTCCTGGAGAAAGAGTTTGACTGAAAACAGGTTAACATACGGATTAGCCTCGTTAACATTGAGTTTGATGGGTGCTACTTTCAGGATATTGCCGGATGCTGCCAGCTACAGGCTTGGCAGATGGATAGGGCTTGCCGGTTTCCGTCTTTCGGCCGGAAGAAGGGGGATTGCGTTAAATAACCTCAAGCATGCCATGGGGGCGGAGTTATCATCAGATCAGTTGAAAATGCTGGCCAGAGAGTCCTTTGCGAATCTGGGAGTAGGGTTAGCGGAGTTCTTCAACTTACCATCCCTTGACGCTGAAAAGCTTTTTGAGCTGGTAGAGTTTGCCGGAGAGGAAAACCTGAAGTCAGCTGTTTCGGAGGGAAAGGGAGTGCTGATCCTGTCAGCGCATCTGGGCAACTGGGATTTGTTGGCAGCTTCTCTGGCAGCGAAGGGATACCCCTTTTCACTTATAACCAAGGTGTCAAGGAGTAGTGCCCTGAACAGAGTGTGGATGGGATATCGGGAGGCTGCAGGTATAAAAATTTTCATCAGCTCAGGTTCCATGAGCGGGATACTCAGACAACTGAAATCAGGTGGAATAGTTGGTTTTGTTCTTGACCAGAACGCTCTGTCCGAAGATGGTGTGTTCGTTCCCTTCTTTGGAAAGGCAGCATGTACATTGAGCAGCCTGGCTGTTTTAGCGCGACGCACTGGAGCTCCTGTCATCCCTGTGTATACCTTCAGGAAGGGTAGACGGCATCGCGTTGTTGTTGAAGGACCGGTTGTAACGCCCGATATAGAGGACAGGGATCTGGATGTTTTAAAACGAACTGAAGCATATAGTTCATGGACCGAGAAAGTGATCAGAGAACACCCGGAGCAATGGACCTGGCTTCACGACAGGTGGAGGACGAGACCGGTTGGTGAAAGTAATGACCGCGTCCAAGGTCCAACGTCCAATGTCCAAGGTGAATAAGAATATGGTTAGACATTGGAGAGTCAGGATGAGGTGCAATGCTGTTTCATAAAATGCCGGATGTTTCCCTTTTTTATGAGTAAGAATAAGAGTGAGTCAAATATATTGAATCATGACGTTGGACGTTGGACATTGGATGTTGGACCTGAAAAACGCCCTGCCGTTTTTCTCGACCGGGACGGAACGATCATCGATGAGCTTGGGTATCTTGGTGACCCGGATAAGGTGGTTCTCTACCCCGGAGTACACGATGCCCTGATGCTGCTCAAGGAGGCTGGTTACCTCCTGCTGATAGTTACCAATCAATCAGGAATAGCCAGAGGCTATTTTTCCCTGGAGGATTCAGTAGCCGTAAATCTTAAGTTGCTCCAGATACTGTCAGATCTTGGGGTAGCTCTTGACGGTTTCTATTTTTGCCCGCATCTGCCGGATGACGGATGCCCCTGCAGAAAACCAGCTCCGGGAATGGTTCAAAAGGCCGAAACAGATTTCAATATAAACCTGTCAAATTCGTGGATAATCGGTGACACGGACAAGGACGTTCTCCTTGGCTATGAAGCAGGGATCAGACCCTTGCTTGTGAAGACCGGTAAGCAGGATAAGGGCACTGTCCCTTTGGGTGTCCCAGCCATGGCTGATCTTCGGGAGGCGGCCCGGCATATTATGGAGACGTAAAGTTGATGACTTCGTACGAAGTCATCAATGCGCCCATTGAAGGGCGCCCGAATCAATGACTTGCAGAGCAAGTTATTGATTTGTGAGGAAAGTGAAAATGACATTTTTCTCTTTCCGTGGAGTAAAAAGCCATGGATGGACTTTTTACAACCCTGTCAAAATTGAAGAGGACTCATATTGCTGCGTTGTCGGCGATAATAGCTCTTATTCATGTCGGTTTGATCACCGGCTGTTCACTCTTAAGTGGAGGAGTAAAGACATCTGCAAATGAGATCGTGTTGGCCAGGATCATGTCAGTTACTGCCGTGGAGCAGGTAGACAAGGTTAGTGTGATCATTGAAAGTGATATCTCCCTGTCCTACTCCGAAACCAAACTTATCAACCCCATCAGGCTGGTAGTGGACTTCCCTGATGCCGAACTGTCTGTTCTTGAAGGTCAACCTGAAACACCTTTAGGATTGGTTACTTCGGTCAGGGCCGTACAGTTTGATGAGTATGCAGGCAGGATTGCCAGGGTCGAGATCACCCTGAAGGAGATCCCGGAATATGAAATATCGAGTCACGGCAACAATACTGTTATCGATTTTTTCAAGCCGGTACCTGCCGAAAAAATAATGGAGATCTCAATACCTTCAGATGGGGAATCTGAGGATGTGAGCGAAAGGAAAGTAGAGTCTCCTGAAGCCGTCGCAGTAGAACAGGAACAGACAGAAACTGTGATCAGCAGACATTCCGAACGTGTTACTGAACCCGAGATCCAGCGCCCAACTCTTTCGGGTGAGAAACCAGAGGCTCATAAGCGGTGGATCGGCAAACCTGAACCTGAAAAAACAGGGGAAGCAGCCGAAAAAGCAGAGATAGCATCTGAAGACGAAAAGGAGCAAGATGTAATATCGGCCAAGACAGGGCCGGTAGGTGCTTACGGTCCAGGTGAGTACCTTGAATTCGTGCTCAAATGGGCAGGAATCGTAGCAGGTGACTCAACAATGAGTGTAGAAGCTTACGCAGGGGAAGGGAAAGAGAAGGCCTACAGGATAGTATCCAAAGCGAAATCCAGACCCTATCTGGATATTTTTTATAAAGTCAGGAACCGTATAGAATCCTACATTGAACCTGCAAGCGGCCTGACTCACAAATATGTAGTCAATTCCAGGGAGGGTGGCAGGAGGAAGGAAAGGGTGCTTGTTTTCGACCAGAACAGGCATCTGGTGACGCGCATTGTCAGGGAAAAGGGCAAAACCACCAGCGATCTTTATGAGATTCCTGAATCTGTACACGATTCCCTGTCTTCATTCTACGCCATCAGGGACGAAGAATTGAATGTTGGCGACAGGATACAGTTCATGGTTTTTGAAGGCAGAAAAAACTGGGAGCTCATCGTGGATGTGCTTGCCAGGGAGGAGATCACAGTTCGAGCCGGAACGTTCAATACTATCAAGATACACCCGTTGTTGAAATACGAAGGGATCTTCCGGCGCAAAGGAGAACTCTTTGTGTGGGTCACCGATGATGAAGTGAGGATGCCCGTACTCATGAAGAGCAAAGTGAAGGTAGGTTCTATAGTGGCAGAACTTGCCCGATACAGCTTCAGCGGCCCTCCTGCAGATGCCCTGGAGATGGAGGCCCCGTAAGTTGTCAGGTATTTTCCCTCGTATCATACTCTATAATACGCTCATGTTTCTGACTGCCCTTGTAATGTTTCCCTGGACGGCTGCGCAGCTGCTGTTTGTTCCCAGAAGGAGGATAGGCCTTTCCCAGAGGCTGGGAGGGGTACCGGAAAGTGGAGACAGACCCCTCTGGATACATGCTGTTTCGGTAGGTGAGGTAAGGGCTGTAACACCCATGCTGGATCTTCTCTCCAGGCAGCTTGAAGATAAAGGCGGGCTTTTTCTCTCAACAGTGACTGTTACCGGACAGGATACAGCTCTGGCAGAGTGTGGGGTTGCTGATGAGATCTTCTACTTCCCCATGGACCTCCCATTTGCGGTGGGAAGAGCCCTCGACAGGGTCAGACCTTCTGTATTTGTAACGGCTGAAACGGAGATCTGGCCTAATTTCCTTTACTCCTGTATTCGGAGGGGCATTCCCATTGTCATGGTAAATGGCCGTATCTCTGACCGATCCTTTAAAAGATACCGCAGTTTTCGGTGGTTCTTCAGGCCGCTCCTTGACGGGATAAACGTATTTCTAATGCAGAGCGAGGAGGATGCCAGAAGAATCATAGAAATAGGGGCACCCGCAGACAGGGTATTTTCCACAGGTAATACAAAGCACGACAGGAAGCCGGCTCCAGTTGATCTGCCGGAAGAGGTAAAAGGATGGGCTGACGGCCGTTTTCTGCTTGTGGCCGGCAGTACTCACAGGACAGAGGAGGAGGCCGTCCTCAGTCTCCTGTCCCGGAAAGGTTCCCACGATCTGCTCATCGCCCTGGTACCACGACACCCTGAGCGATTCGAGGAAGTTGCAATGTTGTTGAAGGACTCGGGAGTTTCATTCTTCCGCTACAGCAATGTCCAGAAGGGAAAAGCTGCTGTCGGCAACGTTATTCTTGTTGATGCAATGGGAGTCCTGGAGTCATTCTACTCGATCGCTGATGCGGCCTTTGTCGGCGGCAGCCTCGTGCCGGTGGGAGGCCACAATCTGCTGGAGCCAGCTGCCTTCGGCATACCGGTTGTTTCTGGACCACACCTTGAGAATTTCCGTGAAATATCTGATGTCCTCATTAAATCGGGAGGCTGTATAGTAATAGAGGATTCAGATGCCCTGGCAGAAATCATCCAGAGGTTTTCAGCTGATGAGGATTATCGCCAGGGAGTCGGCGCGTCAGCCAAAGGCGCATCGGAGGGGAAAACGGGAGCGTCAGCAAGGAATGTCGACAGGATACTCCCACTGACAGGACGGACTCTGTGAGATCATCTCTGTCAGAAGATCTCAGACAGAGGACACCCAAGCCCAGGATCATGGTGCGTTTTCCTAACTGGGTTGGAGATGCCGTAATGGCGCTGCCGGGGCTGGATGCCCTTCGACGATCGGTTCCCGGAGCGTTACTGGTAGTGCTTGCAAAGCCGTGGGTCGCCGATGTGATCAGGATGTCGCCTTCGGCCGATGCGATCATGGAGTATTTGGATCCCGGAGAGCATTCCGGCATGAAGGGCAAGTACCGGCTGGCAGGGGAGTTGAAAAAGGAACAGTTCGACTGCGCTGTTCTCTTTCAGAATGCATTTGAGGCAGCGCTTATAGCCGGTGTGGCACGAATTCCCCTTCGCGGGGGATATGATACTGATATGAGGCGTATTTTGCTGACCCATCCGGTTAGCAGGCCGGAAAAGAAAGGGGGCGAGGCTCATCAGGTAGGCTATTACATGAACCTGGTCCGTTCCCTGGGATTTTCCGCTGAAGTGGATCTTGCTCCCCGTCTTGTTCCGAAATCTCCGGTGGGTTTTGAGAAAAGAACCGTTGTCCTGGCTCCGGGGGCCAGTTACGGTCCCGCCAAAATGTGGCCCTCGGTCTGCTACGTGCAATTGGGGAAGCGGTTTTCAGAGAGGGGTTACTCAATTCTGGTAGTGGGAAGTGAGGCAGAATCTACCGTGTGCGGTATGGTAGCGGAAGGTATTGGGGACTCGGCTACAGACCTTTCAGGGCGGACGTCACTGGTCGAAGCGGGAGGAATCCTCGCTGTATCGCAGCTGGTAGTATGCAACGACTCGGGCCTCATGCATCTGGCTGCGGCAGTAGGTGCTAAAGTAGTCGCTCTCTTCGGTTCAACTGACCCTGAGGCTACAGGCCCTTTTTCGGAATCGGCTGTAGTCATTAGGGGGAAAGCACCGTGCGCGCCGTGTTTTCTCAGGGACTGTCCTACAGAGCTGGAGTGTTTCGATGATGTGACAGTTGATGTGGTACTTGCCCAGTGCAATAGAATCCTCGAGGGACCAGGATGAAGGTGCTCGTAGTAAAACTTTCGGCCCTGGGCGATATACTGCATGCCATGCCGGCCGTGAGAAGCCTGATGCTTTCCAGGCCTGATCTGGAGACAGGATGGGCGGTGGACAGTCGTTATTCCAGTGTCATGGAGCTCTATGAAGGTCTTTCACATTTACACGTTGTGGATCCCAAGAGGTGGGGCAGAAATTTTACTGCCGGAAGCTTTAAAAAAGCCACTGGTGACCTCTGGCATCAGGTTGAGGATATCCGAAGGGTCAAGTATGATATTGCCTTGGATATCCAGGGTCTGATCAAGAGTGCCCTGCTCTCGAGATTTTCCGGAGCTGGGCTTGTTGTAGGGTTTTCTAAGGAGATCTGCCGGGAGCCTTTAAGTACCAGATTTTACCGTGACAAGGTACGTGTCGATGTCAGCCTTCCGGTCTCAAGCCAGATAATGTCACTGGTGGCAGAGGTGCTGGATGTCCCCGATAAGCTTGCTGATCCCGGTCTGACCGTGCCGGAAGGCGCTGGGAAAAAGGCTGCGGAGATTCTCGCAGGTTTCGGAGCCAGCAGCCCCGTCGTTTTAGTTGTTGGTGCCGGCTGGCCTACCAAGGTTCTCCCGCCTGATTCATTCAGGAAGGTAGCGCAGACTCTAGCAAAGCAGGCACCTGTAATAGCCCTCGCAGGCAATGAGGAAGAAAAGGTCAGGGCGGAATTGATAACAGATGGTATTAACGAGGGAGGCGTTATTTACAGGGAGGAAATACCAGTCCTTGCAGGTGTCTTCGAAAGAGCCAGGTTGGTTATAGGAGGTGATACAGGTCTGGTTCACCTGGCTGCTCATGTGGGGACACCTACGGTTTCATTTTATGGAGCAAGCCTGGGAGCGAGGAGTGGACCGGAAGGCCCTAACCACAGGCGCGTCCAGTCGGATGAGGATTGCAGCCCATGCTTTGCCAGGGAGTGCGAGAACATTGTGTGCATGGACAATCTGGACTCAGACACCATCACAGAAGCTGCTCTCGAGGTGATGAGATGAGCGAAAGCGACAGAGGGCCTCTACCTGTTTTACCGACCCTGGCAAGCAAGTACAGGACCGGGCTTTCGGCCATAGGCGCGGTGGCCTTTCTTGTATATGCGACCCCGTCACCAGTTTCGCTTAAGTGGGGAATGATAATTATCCTTTTGGGTGAGGTGCTGAGAGTCTGGGCATCAGGACATATTGTGAAGAATGACGGAATTACCAGAGAGGGGCCCTACAGTCTGAGCAGAAATCCCCTGTACGTGGGTAATTTTATCATCGGTACCGGTTTTGTTGTCGCTGCGGGCAATTCGTGGATCGTACCTTTTTTTCTGGTGTTCTTTGTCGTACTTTACTCTTTTACTATCAGCTATGAGGAACAGTTCCTCCAGATGATGTTTCCGGAGGAGTGGGAGAGTTACAGGAAATCTGTTCCGCGGTTTTTCTCACCCGGGATCCTGTTGGACTACGTACCAGGAGAGTTCAGTTGGGAGCTGGTTGTAAAGCACCGGGAAGTCAGGAACCTGCCGGCCCTCCTGATAGCTGCCATTATCCTCTGGTTAAAGTATGTGTTGTTAAGATAAGTTTGATATTTATAGAAATTGGAAACTGGAAATTAGAGATTGGAAATTAGTATTGTGCTGTGAGCTATGTGCATTGAACTGTGGGCTAAAGGTAATTTATTTAAAAGATTAAATGCACTTGTTTTTTGCCCAAAGCCCATAGCCCAATGCCCATAGCCTATCAATGTGAGGTTCCCTTGAACGGAAAAGATAAAAGCGTCTGGCTTGTTTTTGGTACAAGGCCGGAGGCTATTAAGATGGCACCTGTTTACAGGGCTCTTATGGAGGCTGAAGGGATTAAGCCGGTGACATGTGTTACGGCTCAGCACCGTGAGATGCTGGACCACGTCCTTGATGTTTTTGATATCAGGCCCGAGTTCGATCTGGATCTGATGGTAAGGGAACAGACGACTTACGAACTGGGAGGTAGGGCACTGGCAGGCCTGGGAAGGCTTTTTGATGACCACAGACCGGATATGGTCCTGGTGCAGGGGGATACAACGACAACTTTTGTAGCTGCTCTTGCAGCTTTTTACAACAGGATCCCAGTGGGCCATGTGGAAGCCGGTCTGCGCACAGGGCGGCTTGATGCTCCTTTTCCCGAAGAGGCCAACAGGGTGTTGACGACCCGCCTTGCGTCCCTCCATTTTGCTCCTACCCGAAGGTCAGCTGAAGCTCTGGCTGCAGAGGGTGTCCCGGTTAACAGTGTCAGTGTTACCGGCAATACTGTTGTTGACGCACTTCAAATGGCCCTTGAAGTCCCCCTGGCAGGATCGGCGCTGTGGAAAGAACCTGAAGAGGGCCGCAAGCTGATTCTCGTCACTGCCCATCGGAGAGAGAGCTTTGGTCATACTATGGATGGGATATTCAGGGCGCTGAAAAGAATCTCCCAGCGGGGAGATGTGGAGATTGTCATCCCGCTCCATCTCAATCCTAATGTAAAACGCTCAGCAAGGAAGATCCTTGACGGGGCAGAGGGCATCCAGATCATTAAGCCTCTGGAGTATCTGCCTTTTATTCACCTGATGAGCAGGGCTCATCTGATCCTCACCGATTCCGGAGGCATCCAGGAAGAAGCTCCATCTTTGGGTATTCCTGTGCTGGTTCTGCGTGAAGTGACCGAGAGGCCTGAGGCAGCCGAAGCAGGGGTGGCCAGGGTAGTGGGTACTTGTGAGGAAGAAATCTATCAAAAAGCGTGTGAGTTGCTGGATAACGTCGAATTGTACGACCAGATGGCCAAAAAGGAAAATCCTTTCGGAGATGGCTTCGCAGGGATCAGGATCGTTGAAGAAATAATCAGATACTTGAATGCCGGACAAAATGATGAGGAGGCATTCTGAACCGCATTAATAAAGTGAGATCAGAGGATTTTCCGAAAATATCAATCGTAACGCCCTCACTCAATCAATCCAGGTTCCTTGAGGCGGCGATCAACTCCGTTGTAAGCCAAAAATACCCTGATTTCCAGTACTTCGTAATGGATGGCGGGAGCAGTGACGGCTCTGTGGAAATAATAAGGAAATATTCCGACAGGATCGATTTCTGGAGGAGCGGTGATGACCGGGGACAGGCGGATGCAATTTATCAGGGGTTCGAACGCTCTTCAGGAGATATTCTTGGATGGTTGAACTCCGATGACCTTCTGCTGCCGGGCTGCCTGGAAAAGGTTGGATCGTATTTCGCCAAACACCCTGAAATTGACTGTGTTGTGGGAGGCAGTATTCTGATTGATGAAAGTGGCACTTCACTTGGTATTGTGGATGGGAAACCGGCCTTCAACCTTGGGACCGTACAGAATTTCAGGAAGCTGCTTCTCTGGGAATGCGGCGGTTTCTACCAGCCTGCTTCTTTCTGGCGAAGGAACGCTTTTTTTGACGAGGGGGGCTTTGACAGAGAGCTTTCGTTCTGTTTCGATTACGATATGTATCTCCGGTTAGCCAGGCGCGGGCCATTTGGTCTTATAGAGGATTTTCTGGCCAGCTTCCGGGTGCACTCAACATCGAAAACCAACACCATGTCCGATGTCTGGAGAACCGAGAGAGATGCCGTATTGAAACAGCACGGCAGGAATAAAGTTCCTGCTCTGGCCAGATATATAATACGACGCTGCTACGTTCTTGCTGATAGCATCAGGAAAAAGAGGCTTAAATCGGGTTTAAAGTCCGGGAGAATAGTCCTGCCGGGAGCCTCTCTGAACTAACAGTACTGATGCTTTTCGAACCAGTTTGATTGTGAATCACATGGAGCCTTAAATGTCCAGGATATCTGTTTACATACTGACCTATAACGAGGAGGAGAAGATCGAAGAAGCTATTCAGACTGTGACGTGGGCAGATGAGATCGTTATTATCGATTCCTTCTCCACTGATAGTACCGTAGAAATATGCCGACGCTATACGGACAAAATAGTTCAACTTGAATTCGAGGGCTTCGGAAAACTGAGAATTGACGCTCTTGCAAATACAAGTTTTGGCTGGATTTTCAGCCTGGATGCAGATGAACGTTGTACACCGGAGGCAGCTGATGAGATAAAGAGGATCATTTCAGGATCAGACTCGGCGGATGCTTACTATGTCCCCAGGCGAAACTACTTCATGGGCCGCTGGATAAAGCACAGTGGATGGTATCCTGATTACAGACAACCGCAGCTCTTCAGACGGGGTGCTGTGGAGTACCACGACGATATGGTACATGAAGGATATACAGTTCATGGCAGCGTGGGTTATTTAAAGAGCGATATCTGGCAGTTTCCCTACCGTGATCTTTCACAGTTGATTGACAAGATGCAGAACTACACTACACTGGGAGCGCAGAAACTGGCAGACAAGGGCAGAAAATCTGGAATGGGCTCTGCTTTCATCCATGGATCCTGGGCATTTGTTCGCACCTATTTTTTCAAGCTTGGGATCCTTGATGGATGGCCGGGTTTTATAATTGCGCTTAGCGGTTTTGAGGGGACTTTCTACAGGTATGCAAAACTGGCTGAGAGGGAGCGTAACAAAGATCCACATAGAAAAGATAGGAGCTGATTCCTTCAGAGGGATATATATGATTTCCGGTAGCGCTTCTTGAAATAATCTGCATATGGGACGAGTTCTTCATATTGTTGAGCCGACTCTGGAGTCAGAAGCAGGTCACTGCTTCAGTTTTGTAGAGAGCCTGTGCGCGGCACGAAACTATGCGGATTTCGAGTTCTCGCTCTGGGCGGATCGGCGGGCGAAACTTGGTACCATCGAAGAATATGGTGCAAGAATTCACCCCTATTTTCTTCGTCGCATAAGGCGAATTCAGGAACTCTTTCTTCTCAGGAAGCTCCTCTTGCAGCCGGGCCGAATTTTCATATCCACTTCTGGCAGGACGGACCTCATACTTGTTGATCTCGCAACAAGAGGTGATATACCCCCGAAGAAAGTGTTCATGTATTTTCACTGGCTGCGTCTTTCGCAGGCAAAAGCGTCCCTTTTCCGCAAAGTCGCCCGGCGCCATCCGCATATCGAGGTGCTTGGTCCCACAGAGACAGTCGTAAGGGATCTAAGGGATTGTGGTTTTTCCCGGGCTTTCGTTGTTCCTTATCCCATCAGCTCTAGCAGGGCGTCCATGCCGTCAGACGAGTTTTCCAGCCTTCTGTATGCAGGTGCTGCCAGACAAGATAAAGGATTCGGCCTGATCGTGGACCTTGTGGAGATGTTGTCATCAAGCAATGACCAAACCCCCATCAAAGTTCAGACTTCGCCCGACCATTATCATCGCCACGATACAAAAACAAAGGAGGATCTGGAAAGATTAAGGAGAATCGGATACCCATGGCTGGAGGAATATCCAGAGACATTAAGCGAGAAGGCCTACGAGGGGATCTTCAAGGGAGCTATTTGCCTGCAGCCGTATGACCGCGAAGATTTTCTTGACAGGATCAGCGGTGTGACTCTGGATGCACTGTCCATGGGCTGTCCTGTTATAGTACCTTCAGGTACCTGGATGGCACACACAGTCCAACGTTTCGAAGCAGGGATAGCTGTGGACGATCTTTCAGCAAAGTCCCTGAAGAAAGCTATAGAGGTTATCCGGGCGAATTACAGTCTGTTTTCGGCGTGCGCAGTTGAGGCAGGCATCGTTTTGCACAAGGAGCTCAGTTCTGATCATCTTATGGAACACCTGACTGCGGATGAGCCGTCCGGTGGATAAAACCCGGTCTGTGTTGTGATAAGGAAGAAAGGCGCTACGTAAATGGGTGAGCGTTGGCTTGTGATCTCTTACTTCACGGGAGTGGATGGAATGGCTGCTTCGATCCATGCTGACATGCGGATAAAGGAACTGCAGTCAAGGTCTGTTGAAGTTCAGGTGCTGTCTTCCCTGGCCGCGAAAAATGACCATGGGCTGGTCCGGCGCGTTATCTCATTATTTCCGTCCGGGATCCGCTTCGAAGTCCGGCATGTCTTCAGAAAGAGGAAAAAAAATGCTGTTAACATTCTACTAAAGTCTTGTTTCATTCTTTTACTATTTCCCTTTTATGCCCTTGAAAAGATTTTTTTACGCTTTGATCCCACCTGGTCATGGTATCTTACTGCTTCAAGGGAAGGCAGAAAAATTGTCCGGGAGTTCAACCCGGAAATCATCTACTCCACTGGTGGGCCGGCAAGCGCCCACCTGGTTGCCTGGGCGGCAAAAAAAGCCAGCGGTGCAAAGTGGATCGCCGAATTTCAGGATCCCCTTCTACACCCCACCACATACAGGAGTGATTCAGAGAGAAAGCATTTTGTCAGGATCGAGGATGCCGTCGCACAGCATGCTGATGCTGCTGTGTACGTTACTGAGAGAGCCAGAAAGAGAGCCTTAGACAGAGTCAGCTTCAAAGGAAGGACGGCAGTTATCTATCCTGGAGCAGACTCCACCCAGACAATAAATACAAACTTTCCTCCGGACAACGGAGTTATTATCGCTCACATTGGTACACTGGCTGGGACGAGGAATCTTGATGCGATGATATCAGGTCTGAACCTCTTGAGAGAACGGGATCCTGATTCCGAGTCTCTGATAAAGGTTATACAATACGGTTTTACTTCCAGAGAAGTCATGACGGGTTCCGGGTCGGCTGGGGACCGGATAGTGTTTGCAGGAAGAGTTCCGCATGATGAGGCCCTCAGGAGAATGGAGGATGCCCACGTTCTCCTCCTGATCCAGAACGCCGATGATGTCTCGCAGGAAACTGTCCCCTCAAAGATTTACGAGTATTTTCTGACTGGAAAGCCGATTCTGGGTTTGGTGTTCCGGAACCCTGAACTTACCGGTATCCTGAGGTCCCACGGTCACCTTGCAGCCGATATAGAGGATCCATCTTCTATCGCCTCCGCTCTGATGAAAATAGTCAAAGATTTCAGGGGAGGTAAAATAACGGAAACAGCAGGAACTGAGCCCTCGATTACCCTTTCTTCTTCCGTAGATCGATTGATGGAACTTGTCCGATGAGTTTCGGGAGTGACCGGTTTCATGCTGTTATCAATCTTGCTTCATGGGGGAAAGGGCATTAACGGACTGTTGGTCAACCCCAGACTGCATATTCTGTTTATTATCGCCATATTCCTGTTAAGCGCTCTGACTATGGGAAGTGTCCATGAGTGGGCGGAGGATGAACCTTACTATATGATCGCTGCTGATCATATGGAGCAGGGAGGATCGCTCCTCGTGCCTACTTATGCCCATGGTTTCCCCCGTTTCCCAAAGCCAATTCTCTTCTACTGGCTTGTGCTGCTCTCCTACAAGATTTTCGGGGTAAGTGTTTTTGCCTCCCGTGTACCGGCCCTTATTTCCTCTGCAGTTGTCCTGTATTTTACTTACCGGCTCTCAAGCGAAAGGGGTAGCAGGCCAGCCGAGGGTATAACAGCTGTCTATATTCTCGCCAGTTTCTACCTTTTCTATTTCCACGGCAAGGCAAGCACTACAGACATGACCTTGACAGCTTTCATGATATCAGGGTTCTGCCTTCTTTCAGAATTTCTCCAGGAAAAGGGATCATCCAAGAGTATATACCTTGGTGCCCTCGCTTTCGGTCTGGCAGGGCTTACAAAAGGACCCGTGGCATTGGTTCTAGTAGCTTTAACAGTTATACCATTCTTCGTAATAGGAAAACGGCGAGGAGATACCATTCCTTCAACAGGACAGATACTGGTTTCAGTGTTAATAATGTCAGCTGTCAGTGGATGGTGGTATATGTATATGACAGCAAAATTTTGGCCCGGTTTCATAGAACACCAGCTAGGACATGAAGTTGTCAGCAGAATGGATGGCTTCTTTTGGGTCAGGTTGAAACAGATTATCTGGTATTTCAGGAGAATAGTTGAAGCCGGATATCCGTGGACACTCCTTGTGTTATTTACTGTTTCAATGCGAGTCAGGCCGACTGACAGCAGAATCCCTCGAATTCTGGCCTGGTGCGGGCTAATTGCGACGATCCTTTTCTATGGGCTTCTTATTGATACCAAGCGCAGTAGATATTTGGAACCAGTACTTCCTCTCATAGCATTAATTCTTTCCGATTATATTACTGCTGCGTTCAGATCTGTAAAACTCGAACGCCTCGCAAAAAATATCCTGAGGGCATTGGTTGTGTTTACTTTTATTATTACCATAATAGTCAGTGTTATCCTGCTTGCAGCTGCGCGACAGGATATTACAGTTGGTCTCTATTTGAAAGTAGGCTTATTTACTCTAATAAGCATAGGATTGACAATCCTGCTATGGAATCGAAGACTTCTGATAAATTCCGAAGTCCTGACAGCTGTCGTCGCAATATCCATGGTGTTTACATACACTTATTCAACCCTGGTTTTTCTGGGAACTCTGAAGAGAACACCGATGATAGAGCTGGCTGAACAGACCTACCGTCTTCCAGAGGACTCCAGGGTGAATTATTCTGTCATCATGCGAAGAGATCTTTTTTCGGGCCTAATGTATTTTTTTGGAAATCGAAATGTTCTAATGGCAGAAAACGATTCAAGGGATGAAACTCACCGAATAATCAGCGATAAGGAATTTGATGGTCTGAAGGCGACGGACGAAATTGTTGCTGAAGCATATAACTATTCACGCGGAATAAATGTAAACCTGAAAGAATCCATACGAAACGGTGACCTCTTCAGAAAACTGCCGAGGGATAACTACTACCTGGTTCGTGTTTCGCAATGAAATTGAGGATTATACATACGGAGTCCCAGATGGAGTTTGGCGGTCAGGAGATCGGCACTGTCAGGGAGGCGAAGTACCTTTTGGAGAAAGGTCATGATGTCGTTATTGCCTGTCAGCCGGGAAGCAGGATCGCCGAAAGATGTATGAACGAGAATATCCCCTTCAGAAGTGTGTCGGGCATGAGGAAGGCCTTTCTGGCACCCTTTACAGTGGCTAAAGCTCTCCTTCTGCTTCTTGGATACCGCCCCCATGTTGTACACTGCCATAGTGCCCACGACCACTGGATATTCGGGCCAGCAGCCAGGGTTCTGGGCATCCCGATTGTCAGGACCAGGCACAACAGCGTTGAACCAAAGAAGATCTGGGCAGTCACCTTCCTGTACAACAGACTGACTGACAGGCTCATAACCAGGGGGGAGATTGTAAGAGAGCAGCTCATCGAGGGAGCAGGCTGCAGGCCGGATAGAGTTTCATCAATACCACTTGGTGTGGATGTTGATGAGTTCTCAATAAAGGAATCACCAGAAAGGACAAAGGAAAAACTGGATCTTGAGGGCCGACGCATTATCCTGTGTGTGGCGATCCTCCGTGCATGGAAGGGACAGGAAGATCTTATTCGAGCTTGTTCACTGCTGAAAAGTACGTACCCGGATCTAACTCTGCTCTTGGTGGGAGATGGTGTTGAAAAGTTAAGGCTGGAGAGGATTGCTGAGGACGTTGCAATGACTGAAAACGTTGTGTTTGCCGGTTTCAGGGATGACATTCCTGAGTTAATGAGCTGCTCCGATGTAATGGTCCTGGCCTCTCGGAATTTTGAAGGCGCTCCCCAGGTCATACCTCAGGCGTGGGCAGCCGGAACACCCGTCATCTCAACTCCAGTGGGTGGTATCGGAGAGATGGTAATTGACGGCGTGAATGGCATACTCACTGCTCCTGGTCATCCTGAAGAACTTGCTTCAGCGATAGGCAGGGTGCTCGAAAACAGAGATTATGCCGAGAACCTTGTTTCCGGAGGGAGAAAGTCCCTGGAAGAAGGCTTCACGTTAGAGTGGTCTATGCAAGGTACTATTGATATTTACAGGGAAGTGGCTTCCTGAGCAGTTATTGCTGCCGAAGGTCTTGCAAAGACTTTACTAATGAATGTAAATTAAAAGATCAATAGTGATGGCTTTGCAAGAAGTCATCACCGCGCCCATTGAGGGCGCCCAAATCAATAACTTGCACCGCATTACAATCGCGCCCGAGCATGGGCGCCCGAATCCATAACTTTAATACATAGTTATGGATTCGTGAGGGGAGGGAAAACGACGCTTTTCCCTTCCCGGGGAGCAAAAAGCCGCTCATGGACTTTTTGCGACAATAACAAAATCTTGTGAGGAAAGTGAAAATGACACTTTTCTCTTTCCGCGAAGTAAAAAGCCATGGATGGACTTTTTACGACCATATCCATGGACAAGTAGAGCGTTTTTTCAGGTTTTAGCTTTTCAATCTACTGGCATATCTGAAAGGGTTTGTATGGACAGGATCATGGTTAACGGAGAAAAGTTTCTCTCTGCGATGAAGGGGAAAAAGGTCCTCGTGGTGGGAGATCTCATGATCGACCAGTACATCTGGGGAGACGTATCCCGTGTTTCCCCTGAGGCTCCTGTACCGGTTGTAGGAGTCAAGCAGGAGACACTGCGCCTTGGCGGGGCAGCCAATGTGGCCAATAATATCATCTCTCTCGATGGTGCAGTGGAGATCTGCGGAATAGCGGGAGACGACCAGATGGGCCGATGGCTCGTCCGTGACTTCAAGAATCAGAATGTCGGGGTAAGGGGAGTGATACTGGACAGTGAGCGCCCCACGACCCTAAAGACAAGGATTATAGCCCACAGCCAGCAGGTGGTTCGCTTCGACAGGGAAGTAACATCTCCTGTGACGAGGGAGATGGAGGATACAATACTGGGTATGGTTACATCGCTTCTGCCCGAATGCAGAGCCATGGTCATTTCTGATTATGCAAAGGGGGTTATTACTCCGACTCTGCTCAAGCAGGTAGTCGGGGCGGCCAATGGTGCCGGTGTCCCCATAGCGGTGGATCCCAAAAGTAACCACTTTGCCATGTACAGGGGGGTCACGGTTCTTACTCCAAACCTCTTTGAAGCCGCGGCGGGTGCCGGGATGGTTATTGGAAGCATCAAGGACCTGGAGGAGGCCGGTCGCAGGATCATATCCAACCTTGATTGTCCTTACCTCATTATCACCAGGGGGGACCAGGGGATGACCCTGTTCACCAGGGGACAGGAGCCTCAGCATATCCCTGCAGTGAGCAGGGAGGTATTTGATGTGACCGGTGCCGGTGATACTGTTGTTGCTACTTTAGCTCTTGCCCTGGCAGCTGGACTGTCGATGGTGGAAGGTGCCATACTCGCCAATGTTGCGGCTGGTGTGGTAGTTGGGGAAGTGGGAACGGTTCCCATAACCAGAGAGCTGATGAAAACAAGGTTTCGCGAACTTGGGAGATCGTGAGGTAACATTCAATCCATGAAGGTGATTGCCGTCATCCCGGCCCGGTTCGGATCAAGCAGATTTCCGGGAAAACCCCTTGCTCCCTTGGCCGGAAAGCCCATTATCGAGCATGTTTTTGAAAGAGCGAGCATGTGTTCGTCTCTCGATGATGTCATCGTAGCTACGGACGACAGGAGAATACTGGAAACAGTCGAGGGCTTCGGCGGAAAGGCTGTAATGACCTCTGTGGATCATAGAAGTGGTTCTGACAGGCTGGGGGAAGCCGTAAAGAATCTGGATGCCGATATCATAGTAAATATTCAGGGAGACGAGCCCCTTCTGGAGTCGGCTGTGATCGAGGCTGTTTTAGAGCCCATGAAAGCCACCGACCCACCCGATATTGCAACTGTGGCAGCACCACTTACTTCAATGGAGGACTATCTGAATCCGGATGTGGTAAAGGTATTGATTGACGCAACCGGATGCGCTGTATATTTTTCCCGTTCATCCATACCCCATGGTTGGGCTCCAGGTATGAAAGGGTTGCGGCACATTGGAATATATGCCTATTTACGTGAATCGCTACTGCGCTTCGTCTCGTTGCCGGAAAGCTACCTGGAAAGTGTCGAAAAACTAGAACAACTACGGGCCATCGAGAACGGTATGAGAATAGATGTTATCCAGATCGAAGATTTTACCGGTATAGGAGTTGACAGGCCGGAAGACCTCGAAAAGGCGGAGACAATGATAAAAGGTGGAACCGACACCGCGGATCCGGGTGTCAGGGAGTCATTAAAGGAGGGGTCATGAAGACCAAGTTCATCTTTGTTACGGGAGGGGTTGTTTCATCCCTTGGTAAGGGGCTGGCCTCCGCAGCGATAGGAGCCCTCATGGAATCCAGAGGTCTTACGGTAAGCCTCCAGAAGATGGATCCATATATAAATGTTGATCCTGGCACAATGAGTCCTTTTCAGCATGGTGAAGTCTTTGTAACTGACGATGGAGCGGAAACAGATCTTGATCTGGGACACTATGAGAGATTTACGCATGCGCCAATGTCCAGAAAAAACAACTTCACAACTGGCCAGATATACGATTCGGTTATAAATAAGGAAAGACAGGGTGAATACCTGGGCGGCACCGTGCAGGTCATCCCCCATATTACCGATGAGATCAAGTCGATGATCTGCTCGGCAGCCGATGGTGTGGATGTTCTGATCTGCGAAGTCGGCGGGACAGTAGGTGATATTGAGAGTCTGCCTTTCCTCGAAGCTATAAGGCAGTTCAAGGGAGATGTGGGAGGGGACAATGTCCTTTATGTACACCTTACCCTTGTACCTTATTTAGACACGGCGGGTGAGCTGAAGACGAAACCGACCCAACACTCGGTCCAGAAGTTGAGGGAGATAGGAATTCAGCCGGATATACTCCTGTGCAGGACCGACAGGAGCCTTTCGAAAGAGATAAAAGATAAAATAGCCCTTTTCTGTAATGTCGAATCCCGCGCGGTGATCACGGCAAAAGATGTCAAGAGCATATATGAAGTTCCACTTGTCTATAATCGCGAAGGTCTGGACGCTTTGATAGTTGAAGGGCTTAGCATGTGGACCAGGGCTCCTGAGCTTTCGGTCTGGGAGGAGATCCTGGATGGGGTGAAAAATCCCGAGCATGAAGTGAATATAGCGGTCGTGGGTAAGTACGTTGGTCTTATTGAATCATACAAGAGCTTGAACGAAGCCCTTGTTCACGGCGGGCTTGCGAACAGGGCCAGTGTCAATCTTCATTTTGTTGACTCGGAAGAGCTGGAGAAAACCGACGTCGATTCCCTCGTGATAGCTGACGGGATCCTGGTCCCTGGCGGATTTGGACACAGGGGCACCGAGGGCAAGATAAAGGCTATAAAATATGCCAGGGAGAAGGGAAAGCCCTTCCTCGGTATCTGCCTGGGTATGCAGCTCTTCGTTGTTGAGTATGCCAGGCATGTTTCAGGGTTGGAGGGGGCCAACAGTTCCGAATTCGATCCGAAGACGCCCCATCCTGTTATCGACCTCCTGCCGGAACAGCGGGATATCACGGATAAGGGCGGCACTATGCGTCTGGGCGCCTATCCCTGTGTACTTGCCGAGGGTTCACAGGCAAGGTCCGCATATAAAAAACCTGAGATATCGGAAAGACACAGACATCGATATGAATTCAATCCCGAGTATCAGGATGCCATGGAAAGCAGCGGTCTGAAGATCTCCGGTGCCTCGCCGGATGGACGTCTGGTTGAAATGGTTGAACTCGATGACCATCCTTTCTTCCTGGGCTGCCAGTTCCATCCCGAGTTCAAATCCAGGCCCTGGGCCCCGCATCCCCTGTTTGCCGGGTTCATAAAGGCAAGCCTGAATTCAAAGGATTCCTGAAAAGTGACATCTCCTGAGCTGAGGGAGGCAGTGGATGTGGTCAAGGTAGGAAAGGTAACGGTGGGCGGCTCTTTCCCCCTGGTACTTATAGCGGGGCCGTGTGTGATCGAGAGCCGCGATGACACACTCCGGATCGCCGAATCGCTTGCGACTGTCTGCTCTGATACGGGGATCCCTCTTATCTTCAAGTCATCCTTCGATAAGGCCAACAGGACCTCGGTGGAATCGTTCAGAGGCCCCGGCATCGAGGCGGGACTTGAGGTGCTCGCCGCTGTAAAGGATGAGTTCAATATTCCCGTTACGTCTGACATTCACGAAGCCGGCCAGGTAGATTCTGCAGTTCAGGTCCTGGATCTTCTCCAGGTACCGGCTTTTCTGAGCCGCCAGACGGATCTCCTTGCTGCGGTGTCGGAAACCGGGCTGCCGGTGAACGTTAAAAAAGGACAGTTCATGTCACCATGGGAGGTGGA
>Ga0255052_10000893_pt1 | contig 23205 bp, 22 predicted proteins | sample JV7_2_21_MG_FD_188632 | JGI IMG/M metagenome (GOLD analysis project Ga0255052, IMG submission 188632) | Seawater microbial communities from Jervis Inlet, British Columbia, Canada - JV7_2_21 | ecosystem: Environmental > Aquatic > Marine > Inlet | place: Canada: British Columbia | collected... | reverse complement strand
GAGCGCTGATACAGGATCCACATCGGGCGATGGCCGCACAGCGTGGCATCGATCCGCACGGAGTCTACGTTGCGTTCTTTAGTTACGGTTCGCCAGCGACGCGGTACGGCCTGTGGGCAGGGCGCCGTGTCGTCGAGGTTGACGAGATGCCGACACCAGACCTTGAGGCGTTTGTCGACGCCGTGGCTGACAAGCAGGATCAGGCGTCGGTACGCGTGAAGACCGTAACCTGGAATGGCGCGGTTGAAGTAATTACCCTAAAACTGGATAACCAGTATTGGCCAGCATATGAGATTCAACGAACAGAGGACGGTTGGCGGCGATCGCGGATCGGTTCCTGATCGATTGCCGGGCTTGAGCAGCAAAGCGCTGTTTGTCGCGCTGCTTGTGTTGCTGGCCGCGGGCGGGCTTAGTTCTGCACAGTCCTTATACAAGTACCGTGGAACGGATGGTGAGTGGATTTATTCAGACCGTCCGCCCGACGACGGCAGCATGGTCGAGATTCGCAATCTCGAGAAAGGTGAGGCAGACACCGCGCTTTCAGTTACGCACAGTTTTGCAGGGCGGACTGTTGTACTGACCGCGAACAATGATTTCTTTGCGCCGGTTGAAATCGAACTCGAGATTAAGAGCATTCGCGGATTGCAGTATCCGGATCCCGATTCGGAGTTGCGCTGGGTCGTTGCGCCGCGCAGCGAGATTACGCTGATCACTGTCGACCTACTGGAAGACGGGTCCACGCCATATCTCGAATACGAGTACCAGTATCTTGCTGGCGACCCTGATTCCTTCCACCGGCCAACTGATGCTTACCGAGCGCCGTTCGCTATTGCAACAAATTACCCGGTGACGCAGGCCTTCCCGGAGGTTGCGACGCACACGACGCCGGACAGCTATTACGCCATTGATCTGGCAATGCCGATTGGCACTGATATTTTCGCTGCACGGGATGGGGTGGTCTTCGACGTGGCGAGCAGCAATTTTCGGGGCGGCCTCGATCCGGAACGCGATGGACCGGCCGCCAATGTTGTTCGCATCATGCATGATGATGGTACCTATGCCCTTTATGCACACCTGAACACCAACACGATTCGCGTCCGGCCTGGCGATGTGGTGAAACGCGGTGAATACATTGCCGATTCAGGCAACACCGGTTTCTCCAGTGGGCCACACCTGCATTTCGCCGTCTTGCGGAACGCTGGCATGCGCATCGAATCTGTGTCGGTAATGTTCAAGGGCGCCGATGCGAATCTTATCGTGCCGGCGGTGGGAATGGCGTTGACCGCTTATTGAAGGTGCCTACAGGAATGCGGTTAATGCTTTCCAGGTCGTGACCGGTAACTCGCAGTGTGTGCCCACGCAACGGTAGGCAACGGTCTCACCGGGCACGGCCGTACGCTCCGCGAGTAATCCCGGCAATCCTTGTTCTTTTTCATCGATGGCAAACACGAGCCGCGATGGGGCATATAGTCTTGCTGCCGAGTCGCGCCAACTATTGATCTCCTTCGAATCACCACGAATTACAATGATCTCGGGCGGCGTCAGGTACTCTTCCAGCGCGGTCAGCAGCGTGACATGACCGTGCGGGTATTCGGCCATCGCTTGCCAGGCATTTCGTAGCGCTCTTTCGGCAGCATCAATGTAGCGTTGCTCGCCAAGCAGATGCCCCAGGCGTTGCAAGGCGAATGCCGCAGTGCCATTACCCGAAGGCATCGCCTCGTCAGCGAGCGGCTTCGGCCGGTGCATCAATGCCTCATGGTCATCCGCGGTGAAGTAAAAGCCGCCACTTTCTGTGTCTTCGAAGTGCTCGAGCAACAGGTCGGCGACTTGTATTGCGAATTCAAGCTGCGCGCTATTCCAACGTGCCTGCAATTGCTCGAGCAAGGCGTCGATCAAGAACGCGTGATCGTCAAGGTATGCCGGGAATCGCGCTTTGCCGTCCTTGTAACTTGCGAGCAAGCGACCTTCGACCATGAGTTTGTCGTGAATAGCGGTGCTCGCATCGACGGCAGCATCGATCAGGTCATCCCGTTCGAGGGCGCGCCCGGCAATTGCCAGTCCGCGAATCGCCAGGGCATTCCAGGACGTCAGTTGCTTTTCGTCACGACCTGGCGCAATACGATTGTTGCGCTCTGCAAGAAGTATTGATTGCGCCTGATCGATCGCGGCACCTGGGTCGTCGACTTCCTCTTGTACAGTCAGGTGCCACTCGCCTTCGAAGTTGGGGTCCTTGTCCAGGCCGAATCTGCGCGCGAACAAAGCAAAGTCACCGGGCTCGAGGAGCGCAGCGACCTTGTCTGGAGTCCAGACGTAAAACTTACCTTCCTCGCCCTCGGAGTCGGCGTCGCGCGATGAATAGAAGCTGCCGGTGGGCGAACGCATGTCGGCAAGCATCCAGTCGGCGGTCTGGTTTGCAGTGCCTGCAAACAGTTTCTCACCGGTTGCGAGAAACGCTTGTGCGTAGATGGCGAGCAGCGGCCCGTTGTCGTACAGCATCTTTTCGAAATGCGGAATCTGCCAGTAGCGGTCGACGGAGTAGCGGCAGAACCCGCCGCCGATATGATCGTAGATGCCGCCTTCGGCCATCCGTGTCAGTGTCAACGTCGCCATGAACAGGGCATCGAGATCGGGTTCTGCATGGCTGGCGGAGCTTCGCCAGGTTCGGAGAAGTCGGTCGATTGTAGTCGGATGCGGAAATTTCGGAGCGCTGCCAAAGCCACCGTAGTCCTGATCGAAGTTACCTGCCAGCTGCTTGCGAACCTTGGCAATTGGCTTCGGAGTCATCAAGTGCCCGGCTGAGGCCGCGGGCGGATCGAGGCGCGCCAGAACATCGGAAAGCCTCATACCCTGTTCGCGGATTTCACCGCCATTCTTAGCGAAATAGTCTGCAACTTTAGCCAGAAGTTCTTTAAAACCCGGCAAGCCTTGGTGAGCATCATTTGGGAAGTAGGTGCCTGCGAAGAATGGGCGTTGGTCTTCGGCGTTGAGAAACATGGTTAGTGGCCAGCCGCCGCCACGTTGCATCAGTAACTGGTGTGCGGTCTGGTAAATCTTGTCCACATCCGGTCGTTCCTCCCGATCAACCTTGATGTTGACGAAAAGACGATTCATCAGCGCTGCTGTGTCCTCATCCTCAAACGATTCGTGCGCCATGACGTGGCACCAATGGCAGGCCGAGTAGCCGATTGATAGCAGCACCGGTTTGCCGGTGCTACGCGCGAGCTCAAATGCCTCTTCTCCCCACGGGTACCATTCGACAGGGTTGTTGGCGTGTTGCAGCAGGTACGGGCTGGTTTCTTTGGCGAGGCGATTGGTCATGGTTTGCTATGATACAGACCCTTTCCAAACCGAAGAATTTCATGTTCGTCTACCCTGAGATCGACCCGGTCATTTTCTCGATCGGTTTCGTCAAAATTCGCTGGTACGGGTTGATGTATGTCCTGGCTTTCGTCTTCGCCTGGTGGCTCGCACGGCGGCGTTGTCAGCAAGCGCATTCACCGGTCAGTCCCAAGGACGTCGATGATCTGATCTTCAATGGCATGCTGGGCGTCATCGTTGGCGGCCGCGTCGGCTACTGCATCGTCTATGGCTGGGAGTATCTGATCTCGGATCCGCTGTATCTGTTCAAGATCACCGAAGGTGGGATGTCGTTCCATGGTGGTCTCGTCGGTGTCATGTTTGCCATGTGGCTGTTTGGCCGCAGTCGCGGCAAGACGATGTGGCAGATTACGGACTTCGTCGCGCCGATAATCCCACTCGGCCTTGGTGTTGGTCGTATCGGCAACTTCATCAACGGCGAACTCTGGGGCAAACCGACTGATGTCGCTTGGGGCGTGTTGTATCGAGGCGAGGTCCTGCACCCGTCGCAGCTATACGAGTCGGCTCTCGAAGGGTTCATCCTGTTCGGGATCCTGTGGTGGTTCTCCTCACGACCGCGGCCGTACATGGCCGTATCAGGACTGTTCCTGGCGTTGTACGGCGTGTTCAGATTTTTCATCGAGTTTTACCGCGTCCCGGATGCGGATCTTGGCTATCTTGCATTGGACTGGGTAACGATGGGCCAGATCCTGAGTGCGCCAATGATGATTATTGGTGCTACGATGCTGATCATGGCGTACGGCTCAAACAACAAGGAGGCAGCTGCCTGATATGCATCAATACCTGTCCCTGATGCGCGAAGTTCGCGAAAAAGGTATTCGTAAAGAAGACAGAACCGGCACCGGTACGCTGAGCATGTTCGGCTACCAGATGCGCTTCGACCTGAGCGAGGGTTTTCCGGTCATCACGACTAAGAAACTACACCTGCGATCCATCATCCATGAGCTGCTGTGGTTTCTCAGGGGCGACAGCAACATCAAGTATCTCAAAGATAACGGCGTGTCGATCTGGGATGAGTGGGCTGACGATGATGGCGAGTTGGGCCCGGTTTACGGCGTGCAGTGGCGAAATTGGCCAACGCCGGACGGCCGGAGCGTCGATCAAATATCGCAAATCATGCAACAATTGCGCGAGAATCCGGACTCGCGACGCATCATTTTGAGCGCCTGGAACGTCGGTGAGATCGACAACATGGCATTGCCTCCATGCCATTGCCTGTTTCAGTTCTGGGTTGCTGAGGGCAAGCTCTCGTGCCAGCTGTATCAGCGCAGCTGCGATATCTTTATCGGGGTTCCGTTCAACATCGCATCCTATGCACTATTGACGCACATGCTTGCGCAACAGGCCGACCTCGGTGTTGGCGACTTTGTCTGGACGGGCGGGGACTGCCATCTCTACAACAACCATCTCGTACAGGCAGATGAGCAATTGCAGCGTGAGCCGTTGCCGCTTCCGCGTCTTGCAATCAAGCGTCGGCCGCCGAGTATCTTTGATTACGAGTTCGAAGACTTCGAAATCCTGAACTACGAATCGCATCCGCACATCCGTGCCGCGGTCGCTGTTTAAGAGCGGTTTACTTCCCTGTGGGAGCGGCTTCAGCCGCGATCGGGCATGCCCGTGATCTCCCTCATCGTTGCAGCCTCAACCAATAACGTCATCGGCGCAAAAGGCAAGCTGCCGTGGCATCTCTCCAGAGACCTGAAGCGCTTCAAAGCACTGACCATGGGTAAACCGATAATCATGGGTCGCCTGACCTATGAGTCGATCAGCCGGCCTCTACCGGGGCGTCAGAACATCGTGATTACTCGCCAGGCGGGTTACGAGGCCGACGGCTGCGATGTTGTGCAGTCGATTGATGCTGCAATTGAAGCAGCTGCCGGCGCCGAGGAGATCATGATTATCGGCGGTAGCCACGTCTATCAGGAATTTCTGCCCCGTGTCGGCCGCATATACCTGACTCGCGTGCAGGCAGATGTGGATGGCGATGTGTTTCTTCCAGATCTGACCGTGGACGTGTGGCGGGAGACGACTCGCGAAGAACGTAGCGCCGACGAGTCGAATGACTACGATGTGCTGTTTATCACTCTCGAACGATTAGAGTCGGCCACGGTTGGTTGATTGCGAGCCGGTGTTCGGACTGGAACTGAATCGCTATATCTGACCCTTTACCTGAAAGATCCGAGGAACCCGTTTATCGAGACGAACGGCAGTTAATTGCCGGCCCCATACGCAACCTGTGTCGAGACTGATCAAGTCAGGTAGCACGATTAGCCCAAGTGCGGACCAATGACCAAACACGACTCGCGTACCTGACCAGGGCGCACCTTCAAAACCGTACCAGGGAATCAGATTGTCGCGCGCACGAAACGGCGAGTTGCTGTGAGTCAGATTCAGTCGCATTTTATTGGTTAGCATGCGCATGCGTGTCAGGCAATTGATGATGAATCGCAGGCGCTTGTAACCGGACAGATCGCCTGACCACTGCGCTGGCGTGTTGCCATACATCTTGCCAAGCAACGCTCTGTGCTTTTCACCCCTGAGGGCTGCTTCGACTTCGGCTGCGCGCGCGAGCGTCTTATTGGTACTCCATAATGGATGTGTGCCAGCGTGAACGAGTAATGTTTTCAGCGACTTATCGTAGTGTGCGAGTGGGCGATGTCGTAGCCAATCAATCAGTTCATCACAATCGCTGGCTTTGAAAACGCTTTGCAGCGTCTCGAATCGACTGCGGTAACGAAGCTTGCCTGCTGCGAGTGCCAGCAAGTGCAAATCGTGATTGCCCAGTACAGTAATCGCAGAGTCGCCAAGAGACTTCACAAACCGTAGTGTTTTAAGAGATTTCGGACCCCGATTTACGAGATCTCCAGTCAGCCAGATGGTGTCCGCATCGGGATCGAATCTGATTGCGTCGAGTAGTTCACGAAACGGGTCGTAGCAGCCCTGTATATCTCCGATCGCGTATACCGCCATGGCTGGCTCGTACGGCTAGTGCAGGACGCCCGGTACCGCGAGCGTAAAGGGCGCGATAGGCGCATCAAAATTGACGCCATTGTCCGCTTCCATGCGATACAGACCTTGCATGGCACCGACCGGCGTTTCGAGAACAGCGCCGGATGAGTAACGAAACTCCTCGCCCGGATGCAGGTACGGCTGCTCTCCAACGACCCCATCGCCGCTGACTTCCTGCACCTTGCCATTCGCATCGGTGATGATCCAGTGACGGCTGATCAACCGTGCCGCCACGTCGCCATTGTTCGAGATCGTTATCGTGTACGCGAACACATAGCGATCCGAGTCCGGTTCGGATTGCTCATCAACGTAGTCGGTAGCGACCCGAATGCGAATATCGCAGCTAGTCTCGTCCATTGGGCTATTCTAACGTATTCGCAAGCCGGACATAGTCAGCGATCGAAATCGCTTCGGCGCGTAATCCCGGATCGATTCCGACCGACTCGAGAATTGCCTCATCAACGAGCTCTCGCAGTGAATTTCGAATCGTCTTGCGTCGCTGACTAAATGCCTGTGCGACGAGTTTTGCAAATCGATCCTCGTCTTCGATGACAAACTTTCCGGCCGGCAACGGCGCGAGGCGCACAACAGCAGATGTCACATCAGGTGAGGGATCGAATGCGAGCCGATCGACGTCAAACAAGGCATCGATCTGAAAATGACAACCGAGCATTATGCTGAGCCGCCCGTATGTTTTGCTTCCGGGAGCGGCTGCCATTCGGTCAACGACTTCTTTTTGCAACATGAAATGCATGTCGACAATGTGTTCACGGTAGCTAATCAAATGAAATAATAATGGTGTCGATATGTTGTACGGCAGGTTGCCAACGATGCGCATGGACCTGCCGAGAGTACCAAAGTCGAACTTGAGTGCGTCCGCTTCATGAATTGTGATGTTCGTACTCGCGTCGAATTCTGTTCTCAGGCCCGCGGCGAGGTCGCGATCGAGTTCGATTGCGTGCAACTCGCCGGCACGCGCAGCCAGAGAACGAGTAATGGCCCCTCGGCCAGGCCCGATCTCCACGATGACGTCATCTTCGCGCGGTGCGATGGCGTTGACTATTGCGCCAATGACACCCGGGTCCATCAGAAAATGCTGCCCGAATCGCTTACGAGGACGGTGCGAGCTCATATCCCCGCCAATTCAGCAGCAAGTCGAATAGCATGCAACAGACTTCCGTTGTCAGCCCGACCGCTCCCTGCGATATCGAGTGCTGTACCGTGATCAACGGATGTGCGAATGATTGGCAGCCCCAAGGTGACATTGACGGCGTGCCCGAATCCAGCGTACTTGAGCACAGGCAGGCCCTGGTCGTGGTACATCGCGAGGATCGCGTCCTTATGACCGGCCGCGGGAGTGAAAGCTGTGTCAGCTGGAAGCGGACCCCGGACCTTGAAGCCGCGCGCCGCGAACTCGCTGGTGACGGGCACGATCACCGCAGCATCTTCAGTACCCAGATGTCCGTCTTCGCCGGCGTGTGGATTGAGACCACAGACAACGATTTCGGGTGCCTCAATGCGGAATTTTCGGTACAGATCGTCGAACAGAACCTGCAGAACCTCGCGCAACCGGTCCCGCGTCAGATAATCCGGAACATCGCGAAGAGGAAGATGGGTGGTGGCGAGCGCCACCCGCAGATCGCCGGCCACCAACAGCATGACCGGCAGTGCCGTGTCGGTGATTTCGGCTAGAAATTCCGTGTGGCCTGTAAATGCAATGCCGGCATCATTAATCACACTTTTTTGCAACGGTGCGGTCACCAGCCCCGAGAATTTCCCATCGACACATCCCGCTACAGCGATTCGAAGTCCATCGAGTAATATCGGAGCATTGGCAGGGTTAAGGCGGCCGCACTCGGGCGTTTCAGCAAAACGAGTCGCGATAACGCGCAATTCGCCGGGCTGCGCCGGCTTTGAAACGGCGTCGTCTGCATCGATCTCGGTGATCGTTACGTCGATGCCGACCATCCTGGCCCGCGACCGCAGCAAGTCCGGATCGGCGACAACGACCACATCAACGGGAAGGCTCTCATAAGCCAGCGACAGACATAGCTCAGGACCGATACCGGCCGGTTCCCCGGCCGTTACGACAAGTGGCTTACTTGGAGTCACGACAGAATACCCTGTCGCTTGCGATCATACTCACATGCGGGTTTCGACGAATGCTTCGTCTCGTAAGCGACGTATCCACAGCTGTGTTTCTTCTTCCAATTTGCCGTTCTGGATTCGAAGCACGCAATTTCTCTCTTTGAGGTCATCGGTATTGTCATAGACTCGCCGATCAAGAACCTCAAGGATATGCCAGCCGAAGGAGGAGCGGAATGGTTTGCTGACTGTTCCGATCTCGGTCTCGCCAAGAGCTTTTTCAAAATCGGGGTCGAATGTGCCGGGATTTGACCAGCCGAGGTTTCCACCGAGCTGTGCAGTACCCGGATCATCCGAAAGCAGTTTAGCAATTTCTCCAAACTCCTCGCCTTCGTCGATCCGCCTGAGCGCGTCGTCAAGCTGCTGCACGGCTGTTTCGTCATCGATGATCTCATTTGGCATAACGAGTATATGGCGGACATTGACCTGGTCTATTTCGCTGCGCTGATCCGCACGGCGCATGTCATTGACTCTGACGAGATGAAAACTGCTCGAGCCGCGAAACGGTTCGGAGAAATCGCCGTTTGCCATCGCCGCAACTACATCAGTGTACAAGGTCGGCAACTGACTTCCCTTCATCCAGCCGAGCATCCCACCTTCGAGCGCCGTTTGCGCATCAGAGTAGCGAATCGCCATTTCGCCAAAATTAGCGCCATCTTGCAGCTGCTTATGGATATCGGCCGCCTTTTCCTGCGCATCTGCGATCTGATCACCCGTCGCGGATTCCGGCAGAGAAATCAGGATGTGCGACAAGTTGTAGTCTGAATTGACGACAACGTTGCCTTCAAGGTCCGCTATGCACTGTTCGATCTCGCGCGGTGAAACCTGAATGCGTCGGCCGACATCGATCTGCCGCAATTGCTCAAGCGTGATTTCATCACGCAACTCGCTACGAAATGTCGCGTAGTCGATACCATCCTGGGCAAGAATGGCCGGCATGTCGTCGAACGCAACGCCGTTTGAGGCGGCGATTCGTCCAATCGCCTCGTTCAGCATTTGATCAGAAATCTGTAGCCCGATGCGCTCCGCGCGTTGCAGCTGAATCTCGGTAACGATCAATCGCTCGAGCAATTGCTCGCGCAGGATATTGGCCGGCGGTAGTGGCATCGGCGGATCGGATTGGCTCGCGCGTTGAATAATCATTGCAGTCTGATCCCGTACCTGGCTCTTGAGGACGACGCCTTCATTGACGATGGCCGCGACGCCATCAAGAAATTCGCCAGTTTCAGAAAGCTCTGCAGATGTCGCGACGGATGCGGCGGACAAAGCGGTCAATGCGCATACGCACGCACGTAACTTATTGATTTTAAACACTATTTCCTACCGGAGATTCGCAGAGTAGCCAAGAATACCACGTTCCAACATCTTGTCAGCTGCGGTGCCAACACTCGACATTCCTTTCAATACCAGTTGCAGACCGATCGATGAATCACGAGTTCCATCGCGCGTCGATATATGTCGACGGGACACCAGGCGAAGTCCCCAACAGCAGCTTTCATATTCAAAGCCGAAAAACTGTTCGAGCGCTTCGTCATCGCGGAATGAGAACTTGTAACGGCCGACGAAGTTCCATTGCGTGCTGACGGGCCAGGACCAGGACAGGTCACCTTGTTCAAGTGTATCGCGACGGAATCGATAGGACAGATTCAGAATCTTGTCTCCGGCAGGTCGGTATTGCAAGCGCGCTTGTGACTGAGTTGTCCCGCGGTCTTCATCACCCCATTGATGCCCCAAATCGAAATTTATGTTCTCGAATAACAGGAAACGCACTTCGGCGATGTAATCAGACGAATCGTTGTCGACAAACGACTCGCCCGGCATCGTTACTCCGCTGGCACTCAGGTATCGCGTCTGGCCGATTGTTGCAGCAACGAGCTCACGACCCGATGATTCATCGAGAATTCGTGATGTAACGCCAACACTAATCTGGTCGGTGTCTGCGATTCGATCAACGCCGAGAAAGCGATTCGTGCGATACAGCGAGACGAGATTCAGATCTGGCGTGATCGTATCGAAAACGGGCAGGTCATCCTGGTCCCGGTGCGGAACATGAACGTACAACATGCGCGGTTCGATCGTCTGAATTCTGCGATCTTGTGATCCGCCCATACTGCGTTCAAGCACCATGCCCATGTCGAGGCTACTGATGGGAACGGTTCGGTACGGGTTGGTTTCCTGGCCGGGCAGGGTGTCGCTCAATTCGTATTGAGTGTGGTCCAGTGTGACTGCGGGAGTAATGAACCAGCCGGGACGAGAAAACGGTATTTCGACTCTTGGCGCTACGTTCAGGCGCCAGCCAGTTACACCAACGTCGCGATCGAAGTTCACGAGCTCTCCGTCGAGACCGAAACGCAGGCCGAGCCACTTGTCAGGCCAGTTACCGTGTACGAGCAGTTGCGGAATGCGGCGATACGGCTCGTCTAACGGCTGAATCCCCTCGGTATTGGTGAACGGGTCAAACTGATCGATAGTCTGAAAGTCCTGCACCTGACCGAAAAAGGACAATGTATCGGTGTGGTAGTCGAAACTGATTCTGCGGTCGAGATGGGTGATACTCGAAATGCTCAGGCTGCCGCCGAGGTCCTCGAAATACTGATTGTCCGATACCTCTTTGAACGCAATCCGATTTCGCCAACCGTTGACGAACATCGTGCGATGTTCAAGCTGCATCATGGTGCGCGAGTCGTTAAACATGTTATCGGTCGCCATGTGCTCGGCGTTAATGCTGCCATCCATCGTATCGGTCAGATAGCGGAATTGCGCTCCGAGTTGAAAACCGCGATCTGTCAATACTCGCGGTGTAATCGTGGCGTCGTAATTGGGTGCGATGTTCCAGTAAAGAGGCACTAGAAATTGATTGCCGCTGCGATTCGTGCTGCCAATTTGTGGGGCGAGGATGCCCGATTTGCGCGCGTCGCCGATTGGGAAGGACACGTACGGTGCCCAGAGAATCGGCACGCCCTGGAAGCGTAACTTGACGTTTTTCGCTGATCCGACACCCTTGCGTGTATCGAGATCGATATCTTTCGCCTGAATGAGCCAGTCATTCGACTCGGGCGGGCAGGTCGTGTAACTCACCCCATCGAGTTCGAGTCGTCCCTCTTGATTGATTTCGATTGCTTCAGCTGCACCGTGAGCGCTGTTAGCACCGATAGTGAATTTTGCGCCTTCAAAACGAATACGGCCAAGAGCGTATGAAAATGCCGCACTGTCCGACCGAACTTGCGAGTCCGGGTCTTCGTAACGCACATTGCCATCGAGTACCAGGGCTTGTTGTGTTGGGTCGTAGCGAGCGTTATCCGAGCCTGCGAGCTTTTCACCCTGGCGCAGCAGGACACCGCCGGTCATCGATGCGCGAGGCTCGCTGCCGAGTTGCGCCTCGAGGGCACCAACTTCAAATACAATCGCCTCAGGGTTGGATGGATCGAGCGTCGATATCGGCCTGTCCACGGCTATGTGCTCGACAGGTGCATGGCATGAGTCTGGCTCTGCGCTGTGCGCATTGGGCAGAACCAGCAAGGCACCGGCGATTGCAAGAAGCGGTCTCGACAATTTCCATGGTCGCGAAGCGGCCCGCGCCGCGCATCCAGGGCCAGTGGCCGCAGAAACGCGACGCACGGAAATTGTTGAGACCGCTTCTGGATATTTCGCAGACAAGATGGTTGTCGGGTTACAGGGGTGTGTTACCTTCGCATAGTTTTGCAGGTGCTTCAACGCGTTACGGAGGTCTCTGATCAACTCTTCGAGTACTCATAGCGACAGTCGTCTGGTTGCATTGGCCGATTGGTTGCGCGAAATCGATGGGCTTGCCGAAGCGGAACCGCAACCGGCTTCCGGCGATGCAAGCTTCCGCCGCTATTTTCGATTGCGTACAGAGCACGAAAGTTTCATCGTGATGGACGCTCCGCCAGAACAGGAGGACTGTAAACCGTTCATTCGAATCGCCGGTTATCTCGAGGCGATGCAGCTCAACGCTCCGCGCGTTCTGGAAGCAAATCTTGATGACGGGTTCTTGTTACTGACGGATCTGGGCTCCACGCAATACCTGGATAAACTACAAAATGATCCGGATGCTGCGACGTCACTCTACGACAATGCACTGCGAGTCCTGAACCTCATGCAATATCGGGGCGCTGCATTTCAGTCGCTACTGCCGCAATATGACAGCGCGTTATTGGATTTCGAGCTATCTCTATTTCGAAACTGGCTATGCGAGGAACATCTGGACATCCAATTCAGCGACGATGATGAATCGAGTTGGCGGCAGGTGTGCGACATGCTCGTCAGCAGCGCTCTCGATCAGCCGCAGGTATTCGTGCATCGTGATTATCACTCTCGCAACCTGATGGTTACCGGAAAGAACGACCCGGGCATTCTGGATTTTCAAGATGCCGTCGAAGGCCCGCTAACTTACGATTTGGTTTCCTTGCTGAAAGACTGCTATGTGCGATGGCCGCAGGCACGAGTATCAGATTGGGCGTACTCATTTTATGGCAATACCGATCAGTCATTGCAGAAGCAGCTGGACGAGAGTCAGTTCATGCGCTACTTCGAACTCATGGGCGTACAACGCCACCTCAAGGCGGCAGGGATATTTGCACGCCTCAATCATCGAGACGGCAAACCCGGCTACATGACGGATGTACCTCGTACCTTGAGTTACGTCGTTGAACTTGGCCCGCGCCATGATGAGCTGGAATTCCTGATAGACCTGATCAAGAATCGTTGTTTGCCTACGCTGCAGGGGTCCTCGTGATTGCAATGATCTTGTCGGCCGGATGCGGCGAACGTTTGCGGCCAGTAACCGATACGATTCCCAAAGCGCTTGTCGAAGTGCGAGGAGAAAGCCTGCTGGAAAGGCATCTTCGTGCTGTTAGTTTGGCAGGTGTGGAGACCGTCGTCATCAATCTGGGTTGGCTCGGTGACCAAATTGTTGAGCAGATCGGGTCAGGGTCGAGTTTTGGACTTAACGTAGTCTACAGTCCCGAAGGCGACGACATTCTTGAGACGGGCGGTGGCATTCATCGCGCACTGCCTGTACTCGGAAGCGACGCATTTCTCGTGATCAATGCAGACATCTACACGGACATGCCGTTTCAGGCCCCGGAGTTGGGCGACAACGATGTTGCTCACCTCGTGCTCGTACCCACGCCGGCTCACAAGTCCGCAGGTGACTTTGACCTGATTGATGGACGCGTGCGCAATGGTGATGCGGCCAGACTCACGTTTAGTGGTGTCGCAGTCTATCGGCCGGAGTTTTTTGCTGCCTGTACGCCGGGACGTTTTCCGCTCGCGCCGATGTTGCACGCCGCCGCGGACGCCGGCCAGTTAGGCGGCAGTATTTACTCCGGGCTCTGGAGAGACGTCGGCGCGCCTGAAAGACTGATCGAACTCAACGCCTGATCCATGCGCAAGTGGCGTAACAGATGTGGCAATAGTCTGTCGCGCACTACAGCCAGTTCGCAGTCCGCACCAAGGTGCGCAAGATCGGTCAATTCGAGATCCTCGAACCCGCAAGGATTAATGCGTGAAAACGGTTCAAGATCCACGCTGACATTTAGTGCCATGCCGTGAAAGCTCGCGCTGCGTCGAATTCTCAATCCGACGCTGGCTAGCTTGATGCCGTCGACGTAGACACCTGGCGCGTCGCATCGGCTGGCTGCCTCGATGCCATATTCGGCCGCAAGGTCAACAACGCTTTGTTCGAGCGCAGTGACCAGGTCGCGTACGCCAAGACCAGCGCGCCGCAGATCGATCAACGGGTAGATCATGAGCTGGCCAGGCCCGTGATACGTAACCTGTCCGCCGCGATCGATCTGAATGACAGGTATGTCACCCGGGTCAAGCAAGTGCTCGGGAGCTGTATTAAGGCCAAGCGTAAATACGCCTTCGTGCTCGGTAAACCAGATTTCGTCAGGTGTTGATTCGGTGCGCGTGTTGGTAAAGTCCTGCATTGCGCGCCACACAGGTTCGTAAACTTGCAAGCCGAGCTCGCGAATGATGACTTGACTCATAGCGCCATGAGGACGTCTTCGTGTGACGAGACGTCACGATAAATGTCGTCGAGTTGTTCCTGGCTCAGTGCATTCACGGTAATCGTAATTGAAACGAAGTTGCCCTTACGGCTCAGCGCATCGTTGATTGCAGCATCGTTAATCGGACCGGTGTGTCTTTCGACGAGAGACCGCGCTGTTTCTCTGAATTCCGGCGTGTCGCGACCCATCATCTTGATCGGAAATGAGCAGGGGAACTTGAGTAATGATTCGTCGCTCATCGCGCCTTACTCGAACCAGAGACTGACGCTGTCACGCGTCCGCTGCCAGACCGATCCGGTGGGATTGTCGGCCAGGGCGAGCAGCGGTTCCCTGAGCAGCTCGGTCTCGTTCAGGCTGACTTTGAGCTCAGCGAGCGGCTGACCTTCTGCGACTGGTGCAACCATTACGGCGGGGATGTTGAGCACCGATTCCAGCGAATCATATGCGCCACGTTGCACGGTAATATACAGATCGTCGAGCACACCCAGCGATGTGAATTCGTTTGCCGATTTCCAGACTCGTGTTCTTGTGATCTCTTCGCCGGCCTTGTAAAGAAGGCGAGTTTCAAAAAAACGAAATGCGTAATTGAGCAGTGCCTGGCTGCCGTCGATCCTTGCTTTGACACTTGATGTTCCGAGTACTACCGAAACGACACGCATGCCATCACGTTGCGCCGATGACACGAGGCAGTAACCCGCTGCGTCGGTGTGGCCGGTCTTCATGCCATCAACCGAGTCGTCACGCCACAGGAGATTATTTCGATTCGGTTGCTTGATGTTGTTGAATGTGAACTCCTTGATCGAATACCACTTGTAGTATTCGGGAAACTCTCCAATGATCGCGCGCGCAAGCGTCGAGAGATCACGAGCTGTCGAGTAGTGATCATCGTCGGGCAGGCCGGTCACGTTAACGAAGTTGCTCGAGAGCATACCGAGTGACCGTGCGTACTGGTTCATGATTTCGGCGAAAACAGATTCGGATCCTGCCACGTGTTCAGCCAACGCGATGCTGGCATCGTTACCGGATTGCACGATCATGCCGAGCAACAGGTCCTGCACCGCCACGCGTTTGCCCACCTCGATGAACATGCGTGATCCTTCGGCACGCCACGCTTTTTCACTGACAGTGACCTCATCGCTTAGCTGTATCTGATTTTCTTGCAGTGAGTTGAAGACGACATAGGCTGTCATCAGTTTGGTCAAACTTGCAGGCGCGACCGCCTTGTCAGGTTCAAGCACTGCAATCTCGTGGCCAGTCCTGCCATCGATAACCAGGAAGCTCGTGGCACCGATGATCGGTGGCGCCGGCATCGGTCGAGGCTCAGCGGCAAACAGACTTGTGGCAATGAGCAGCGCGATAAGCGCAATAAAGCGGACTTTCATGAATTCTCGGACGTATAAGATCAGGGCGCGTATTCTACCCGGATTCCACCAAAACGGTAGCAGCCTCGTCGGCAGGGCGAATTCACACCACGGCCAGCGAACCTCGGCTTCGACGCACAGGCCTGCGACCGTCATCTTTGTTTCCGGCATGGCTCGCTTCGCTGTGCTTTACTGCCGAAAACAAAGATCACGCCCGCGGCCTTTGCGGAGATCGTCGAGGCCCGTTACCGGGTATGTGCTCTCGCTTAACCTCGCTCGCCATCCCTGGCTCGCTCAGATCGTCCTCCGCTTGCTTTGGCGTCCTGCGTCGCGGCGCTACGCACGACGCTCGAGCACACACACCGGTACCGAGCCTCTGCGGAGTTCGTAGGGCCTGCGAGCGGGATGTTTTGTCGAGCGAAGTAAAGCGCAGCGAAGCGAGCTCCCGTCAGGCGGGATCGAGACATGAGCGAGACAATCATCGCGTTCGCTGGCCGCGTACCACTGTCGGACCGATGAGTGCCTATTCAGTGACGAGGTACGGGTCCGTGATGCCGAGGATTTCCAGTTCTTCGACGATGATGTCGTATTGTTCTGCGCCCTTGATCGGTCCTATTCGCACCCGATACAGCATCGGGCTGCTATTGCTATCCTCGAGCACGAATGATGTGCTAATGCCGCGTGACCGCAGCGCCGTCAAACGACGATCCGCGTTTTCGCGTGTGCCAAATGCGCCCACCTGTACGTAAATCCTGTTGCTGGAGACCGGTGCAGTTTCGGTTTCCGGAGATGGTGCTGCGACTGTCTGCCGTGTCGGACGATCGCCGGGCGGTGTGTCGAAGCTAATCGCCTCAACTTCGACGAGGCTGGTGCCATCCCTAATCATGTCGAGCTTCCGGGCGGCTGAGTACGAAAGATCGATGATTCGATTGTGCACAAATGGTCCGCGATCATTGACGCGAACGACTACGCTCCGATTATTACTCAGGTTGCGGACACGAACGTACGATGGCAATGGCAGGGACTTGTGCGCCGCTGTCATCGCGTACATGTCGTAGGATTCGCGATTCGACGTCAGGTTGCCGTGGAATTTTTTGCCGTACCAGGAGGCGACGCCGTGCTCTTTGTAACCACTGCTGCTTGCCATGACTGTGTAGCGCTGGCCGAGTACTTCGTACACCGGGCCATTTCCGTATTTGCTTCGTGGTTCACGTCGCGGCACAGCATCATCCGGTAACTCGGGTATCGAGGCGCTACCCGAACGGGGTGGGCCGTCTTTGGCCTTGTTGGACCCGCAACTCGCGAGCGATGCGAAAAGCAGCATCAAAAGAAGTACCTGAACTGAATTACGGGGCACTACTTTCGACCTCAAGCGCTATCTCCTGCCCGAGCTGGTGCACTGCCAATGCATACATGGCGCTGTGGTTGTAACGCGTAATGACAAAGAAGTTATGAAAGCCAACCCAGTGCTCGTCACCATCGCTACCCTTGAGCGTTAGTAACTGGCCGCTGCTGTCGATGGGCAGGGCGGTCGAGAACATCACGCCCATCTGGCTCAATGAACCGACGGTTTCTTCGGGTTGCAGGATGTTTTCCGGGAATGGACCACTCCAGCGGCTGCCTATCGTTGCCTGTGCCGCTACTTCCTGGCCGGTTTTCCAGCCGTGAGCGTTGAAATAGTTCGCGATACTGGCGGCGACGTCTTCCCAGTCGCTCCAAATGTCGCGTTTGCCATCACCCGTCGAGTCGATAGCGTAGGCTCGGTAGCTGGACGGCATGAACTGTGGTCGGCCCATCGCTCCGGCATATGAGCCGAACGCATTGCCCGGCGGCATGTTCTCTTCACGAACGAGCAACAGAAACTGCTCGAGTTCGCCGCGGAAAAACTTCGCTCTTGGTGGATAGAAGAACGCGAGCGTTGCGAGTGCGTCAAGTACGCGGTGCCCACCCGTTATGCGACCAAAATAGGTTTCGACGCCGATGATGCCGACGAGAATTTCAACGGGTACGCCTGTGCTGGCGCTGATGTTCTCGAGTGGCACGCGGTTTTCTTGCCAGAACGCGGTACCAGCATCGATGCGTTCTTTGGTCATGAAAATGGGTCGGTACTCTGCCCACGTCAGTGTTTTCTCGGCTGGCTTGCTGATTTGATCAATGATCGAACGCCGCATCTCGGCTTGGCTCAGAATGTCTCGGAGTTGGCCACGATCGTAGTCGTGCTCTTTGACCATTGATTTGATGAATGCTTGTACGTCGGGCCGGTCGAGATCGACAGCGTAGGTCGGCGAGACGAATAACAGGAAGGAAGCAATGCCGGCGGCGAATCGGTAAGTCATCAGTGCGGCAACAGTTTCCGGTTGGATTGAATGGACATCAGAATACCGAATCCGGCCATCAGCGTCACCATGGACGTTCCGCCGAAACTGACCAGTGGTAAAGGAATGCCGACGACAGGTACAAGGCCCGTAACCATCGCTGTATTGACGAAAACGTAGACGAAAAATGTCAGACTGATAGTGCCGGCGAGCAACCTCGAGTAGGTGTCCTGTGCCTGCATCGCTATGTAAAGCCCACGACCGATAACGAAAACATACAGGCAAATGAGCGACAGCACGCCGAGCATGCCCAGTTCCTCACCCATGACCGCGAAAATGAAGTCGGTATCACGCTCCGGCAGAAACTCGAGTTGCGCCTGCGATCCATTGGTCCAACCCTTACCAAACAGGCCGCCCGAGCCGATGGCAATTTTCGATTGAATGATGTGGTAGCCGGCGCCGAGCGGGTCGCTGTCTGGATCAAGCAAAGTCAGGACGCGCTGCTTCTGATAATCCTGCATGAAATTCCATAACGCGAGCGCACCAGGAACGGAGAGTACGGCCAGCGCGATCATTAGCCGGACTGGCAGTCCGGCGAGAACAATGACGATCAGTCCCGACGCGGCAATCAACAGCGATGTGCCGAGGTCGGGCTGGCGGGCGATCAGCACGGTCGGTACCGCGATCATTAACGCGAGCAACAGCAACTGTCCCACCCTCGGCGGGATCTGCCGGTCGTGCAAATACCAGGCTGCCATCATTGGCACTGCGAGTTTCATAATTTCCGACGGTTGAAATCGAACGCCGAGATCGAGCCACCTACGGGCACCTTGCCCAACTTCGCCCGTCGTTAGAACTAAAACGAGTAAGACGGTACCTGCGAGGTATCCCCACGGTGTCCAGCGTCGCAGGAAATCGGGCGGCAATTGCGCAACGATGATCATGGCAACCAATGCAACGCCGAGTCTTACTACCTGGTTTAGCCACAGACGCATGTTTTCTCCGACCGCGCTGTAAAGAACGACGAGGCCGAGCGCACAAATCAGTATCAGGCCGCCGAGCAATGGCCCATCGATATTCAGGCGGCGTAGCACGCGCCCGAAGTCGCCAAACGGCGCGGCTTTTCTGGTGATTAGTCGATGTGTGTCACTGAGACGCATTGTCGCCGTATCCCAGGTACTCATCCATGATCGCGCGCGCTATCGGCGCCGCGACGCGACTGCCGCTTGATCCGTTCTCGACGATGACAGCGACGGCGATGCGTGGGTTGTCAAAAGGTGCAAAGGAGATGAACAGTGCGTGATCACGCAAACGTTCCTCGATGTCCTCCTCGTCGTACTCCTCGTCCTGCGACACAGAAAAGACCTGAGCCGTACCGCTCTTGCCGGCCATTTGATACGGAGCATTGCCACCCGTGGCCCAGGCCGTGCCACGAATGCTCTGCATGACGTCATGCATCGCCGTCGTAACACTGTCCCAGTGTTCCTGGTTATCGATGTCGACATCGGCAAGTCGATTGGGTGAGATCAATGTCCGTTTACCGGTCAACGCATCCTCGACTGCAGCAACGAGATGCGGCTCGTAGCGCGTACCGCGCGTCGCCAACGCTGCTGCCGCGCTCGCCAATTGCAATGGCGTGGCGAGCATGTAGCCCTGACCGATTGAGGCAATGACAGTTTCAACATGAAACCAGCGCTGATCTGCCGGTTCGCGAAACGCGGTGCGCTTCCATTCCCGGGATGGCACAAGCCCGGAGTGTTCGCCGCTAATGTCGATGCCTGTCGGGTTCCCCAGACCGAACTGGTCGAGGTAGACGTGCATGTTGTCGATGCCGATGTCGACACTGATCGTGTAGAAATAGACATCGCAGGACTGAGTGATGGCATCGTGCAGGTCCATTTCTCCATGGCCCTCGGGTTTCCAGTCTCGATAACGATGCGTCGTATTCGGTAACACAAAAAAGCCATGGCACACATTTTTTCTTGTCAGGTTCGTAGCACCGGTTTCGAGCGCGGCAAGGGCGAGCATTGGTTTGATGGTCGAACCGGGCGGGTAGGCGCCGCGGATGGCGCGATTGAACAGTGGGCGTGCCAGGTTTTCCTTCAGGCCCGCATACTGGCTCGTCGACATGCCGACGGCGAACAGATTGGGATCGAATGTCGGTGCGCTGACGAGCGCGAGAATCTCCCCGGTCCAGGGGTCGAGTGCAACGACGGCGCCGCGCCGCCCTTCAAGAGCCTTCGTTGCCACCAGCTGCAGATCGAGGTCCAGGCTCAGGTAGACGTTCTGACCTGGTGCCGGTGATTCGTCACCAGGTAGTGAATCTGCAAGTTCACGCGAGTCTGTCGGGATTTGGCGCCCAAGCGCGTTGGACACGATGTGCCGATAACCGACATCGCCATGCAGGTTTGATTCAAAGCTGTTTTCGACGCCGGTCTTGCCTGTGTGGGCCGTGCCTGCGTACGACGAGTAATCTAGTCGCTGCAGGTCGCTTGTTGATAAGGCGCCGACGTAACCCACGGCATGTGCCACCGCTTCGCCGTAACGGTAATGCCGAACAAGTCGCGGCTGAAAATCGACACCCGGGAACCGCGGGCGTTGAATTGCGAAGTTGGCAATTTCCTCGTCGGTCAGACGCAGCTTGAGCGCCACCGGCTTGAAACGGGGCCCGCTTTGGCTGAGGTCCTTGAAGCCAGGAATGTCTCCGGCCTCGATCAGACCGAGCGTCGCGAGGCGTTGCAAGGTGTCGTCGATATCAGCCACTTGTTCCGGTATTAGCTCAAGCTGATAGGCAGGCAGGTTTTCAGCGAGGACCCGGCCCCGGCGATCAAGGACGAGACCGCGGATCGGCGGTACCGCTTCGATTCGGACACGGTTGCCCTGTGCCTGTGCTGCGAATACTTCGTAGTCGAACACTTGCAACTGCACTAGTCGTGCGATGACTGTGCTGAGTAGAAGAAAGCCGATGATTGACGTGAAGATGACCCGTCCGATGAACAGACGACGCTCGGAGTGGTGGTCTTTTATGGAGGAGAGAAGATCCACGCTAATTCTGATGCTGGATCCGCGTGCGCACTCCGCGAAGCAACATTACGGCGACAGGCCAGAGGACTGTCCCTGTAATGACCGGACCCCAATAATTGACAGCGGGCACATCTATACCGGCTACGCCGTTAATCCAGAAGAGAATGAACTGATACAGCGCCAGAATCGCGAAGACTGTGGCCGTGAGTTGCTGCATCGGGAATACGCGCATCAGAAGGTGAAACCGGACCGTGACAAAAACAATGAGGCACAGGGCAAGCGCATGCTGACCGAGGATCGTGGCCTGCGCCACGTCGAGCACGATGCCGATGATCCACGCCGATCCGACACTCCATGTGCGCGGCATCATCATCGCCCAGTAAATAAGTGTCAGTGCGACCCAGTCCGGACGATAGGGCGTTGCCCAGTCTGGGAGCGGTACAACCATTAGCATCAAGGAAAGGACGATCGTCACAATCACCGGTAGCCGCCGTGATCCGCCGCGTCTAATCATCCGACGGTTCCTCCGTGCTGCCTCGTTCCGCGGACGATGGCCAGATCAGCATTACTTCTCGAACCTGGTCGAGTGAGGCTACTGGTGTTGCCGTGACGTCAGCAAATGGTTCTTGTGGAATTCGATTAACCGTCTCGATGAAGGCGACCGGATACCCGGCGGGAAACGCGCCGCCAAGACCTGAAGTTACGAGCAGGTCCCCGGGGCGGATGTCGGCATTGTTCGTTATAAAGGGCAGGTCAAGGCGGCCAAACTCGCCAGTGCCGTTCGCGATAGTACGCAGGCCATTTCGATTAACCTCGACAGGAAGAGAATGGCTCGGATCACTGATTAGCATTGCCTGCGAATTGGTCAGGCCCGTCTCGATGATTTGCCCGATCACACCGACGGCGTCGACAATGGCCTGCCCGTCGTAGGCACCCTCGCGCGTGCCAAGATCGATGACAATGTTGTGACGGTAGGGGTTGGCGTCGACGGCCATGATTTCGGCGACGCGAACTTCATTACGTACCTGTGAGCGCGCTTCGAGAAGGTCGCGAAGGCGCGCGTTTTCAGCCTCCAGCGCAGAGAGTCTTTGCAGTCGGGCGTTTGTCAGCAGCCGTTCCGCACGCAGGCGGCCCAGCTCGAGTTGCAGTGCATTTCGCCCTGCTGTGCCCTCGCGAATCCACTCCCAGAGGCGAAAGGGCGCGTCGACGACGATCTGAATCGGATAGACCGCTGCGCCAATGGTCCGGCGTACCGCACCAAGGTGATCCTGGCGGTGATCGAGCACCATAAGGATGATGCTCACGAACAACAGGACGAGGACCCGAATGCCAAGCGCGGGAATTCTCGCAGGATGTGTATTATCGGCTCGGGAAGCGACCATGAGTGGTTAGCATCCGCTAATCGTCAACCAGGCCCGTATTCTGACTTACTCCAGTCCAAACACTGCGGGCCCATGTTCATCAATAAGCTCGATGACTCGTCCGCCGCCACGTGCAACGCAGGTCATCGGATCGTCGGCGATTACAACGGGCAGCCCCGTTTCTTCCATGAGCAACTTGTCGATGTCCCGCAGCAGGGCGCCACCGCCTGTCAAGACGATGCCTCGTTCGGCAACATCGGCACCGAGCTCCGGCGGGGTCTGCTCAAGCGCCTCTTTGACGGCGCCGACGATGCCTTGCAATGGTTCCTGCAAGGCCTCGAGAATTTCATTGCTGTTCAATGTGAAACTGCGCGGTACACCTTCGGAGAGATTGCGGCCCTTAACCGAAATCTCCAGCACTTCTTGTCCCGGAAACGCCGAGCCAATTTGGTGCGTGATGCGTTCGGCCGTTGCTTCACCGATCAGGATACCGTAATTGCGGCGTACGTAGCTGGTGATCGCTTCATCAAAGCGGTCGCCGCCGATTCTGACCGATGAGGCGTAAACGATACCGTTC
>Ga0255052_10000892_pt1 | contig 23250 bp, 21 predicted proteins | sample JV7_2_21_MG_FD_188632 | JGI IMG/M metagenome (GOLD analysis project Ga0255052, IMG submission 188632) | Seawater microbial communities from Jervis Inlet, British Columbia, Canada - JV7_2_21 | ecosystem: Environmental > Aquatic > Marine > Inlet | place: Canada: British Columbia | collected... | reverse complement strand
GTGCATTAGCCGGGCGGCCAGGTGAAGGCACGACCCCCCAAGAGATGCAGTTGGATATGGAATACGGTCTGCCCGGCGGCCTCGTTGCAATTCATCACGGCCCGGTAGCCGATATCGGAAAACCCTTCCTGGTCAGCAATTGCCCTTGCGGCCGAAAAGAGACTGCCGACGATAGCCTGATCGCCCTCTTCGAGATCATTAATCGTCGCAATGTGTTTGCGAGGGATAATCAGTACATGCGTCGGCGCTTGCGGATTGATATCGCGAAACGCGATGGCCGTATCCGATTCAAAGATGATATCCGCCGGAATATCGCCGGCCAGGATTTTGCAAAATAAACAATCGTGATCTGCCAATGGTCGCTCCTCCTAGTGTCCTGTTCCGCTAATTCGCATGATTTCAGAAACGATGAAATTTTGCGAATTAGCGGAACAGGACACTACTCCAGCGCGCGCCGACCGAAAAACGCGTGCGACAGCGTGCCGCCGTCAACGTATTCGAGCTCGCCACCCAATGGTACGCCGTGCGCAATGCGACTGGCCTGCACGGATCGCCGCTGCGCCAGTTCGGCCAGGTAGTGTGCGGTGGCGTCGCCTTCAACGGTTGGGTTGGTTGCAATAATGAGTTCCTTCACCTCGCCTTGCTGCAGCCATTCCTGCAGCTTGCTGAGACCCAGCTCCTCGGGCCCTATGCCATCCAGTGGCGACAGGTGACCCATCAAAACGAAATAAAGGCCGCGAAAGCCCGTTGCATCTTCGATTGCCATGACGTCGGCTGGTGATTCGACGACGCACAGTTGCGACGCGTCGCGGCCGCTTGCCGAGCAGATCGAGCACAACTCCTGCTCGGTGAACATGCGACAACGCGTGCAGTGGCCGATGCCATCGACGGCTTCGGCAAGCGCCTTGGAAAGACCACTCGCACCCTCACGGTCACGTTCGAGCAGGTGAAATGCAATGCGCTGCGCCGACTTCTGACCGACTCCGGGCATGCAACGGAGGCCGTCGATCAGACGTACAAGCAGCGGTGAATACGACATCGTCAGTTAAATTTCAGAATGGCAGTTTCATACCGGCCGGCAAACCCATGCCGGCGGTCATACCCGAAAACCTTTCTTTCACCGTTTGCTCGACCTTACGTATCGCGTCATTAAAGGCAGCTGTTACCAGGTCCTCGAGCATTTCCTTGTCGTCGCCAAGGAGTGAATCGTCGATCTCAACGCCTTGCACCTGGTGCTGGCAGGTCATGGTAATACGCACCATGCCGGCACCGGATTCACCGGTGACAGTAATCGACGCCATCTCGTCCTGCGCCTTTTGCATGTCGGCCTGCATTTGCTGCGCCTGTTTCATCAATTGACCGATGCCACCTTTCATTCCTGCTCTCCTGCCTCTTTAGTCTGACTGCGCTGGATTAATCAACTCGATCGTATCCGTTTTGATTTCAGCACCAAAAATATCTTTCATCGCCTTCACGTTGGGATCCGCTTCGAGTTGCTGCCGGGCCGCTTCCATGCGTTCGTCTGCCATTCGAGTTTCTTCCTGTGACGGCGTTTCCTGCGTCGCTGCGCCGAGCGTGACGTCGACCGCCAGTGTTTCCCCGAAATGTTGAGACAATCGCTCTGCCAACGCGCTCTTCCTCTGTTTGGTGAGCAAAGACTCGGAACGCGGATCCAACCCCAGGTAGACGGTGTTGCTTTCGCGACGAAGGAACACACAGTTGTTGGCCAGAAGGCCAATGGTGCCGGCGAGGCCAAGCTCAGCAACGAGCGCCTTCCAATCCGGGTCTTCCCATTTCGATGACGCGGCCGCTACTTTCGATTCGGGTTTGGCCACCGCGCGCGCTGCTTTCGGCTCCGCGGCCGTACCAGCTTTTTGCGCGGGCTTCGATCCGCCGCCCGATGTTGCCGCCAATTCGCCTGACGTTGGTCGAAATGCGAGCATCCTTAACAAGGTCATTTCGACGCCACTTCGCGGATCGGGTGCGAGATGCAGATCGCGTCGGCCCATTAGGGAAATCTGATAGAAAAGCTGCACATCGGCGGCGGGCATCGCTCCCGCGAGCTCGGCAAACTGCTGTTCGCTCAGATCGTCGTCGCTGTCGCAGGTTCCGACCAGTTGGTAAACCGCGATGCGTTGCAAGTCACGCGCGAGATCTTCTAGCAATCGTGAGTAATCCGGAAACTGTTCATCGATTTCACGGATAGCGTCGATGATGCCTTTGCCGTCATCGTCGGCCAGTAGTCGCAACAAGCGTACGACATGATCCCGATCAATGGTGCCGAGCATCACAGCGACCTGATCTTCTACGATCTTGCCGCCGCAGTATGCTATCGCCTGGTCGAGCAGGCTCAGAGCATCACGCATGCTGCCATCGGCGGCCCTCGCCAGCATTGCGAGCGCGGCGGGCTCGAACCCAATAGATTCCGCATCACAGATATGCGCCAGCCGATCTGAGATCAGGCGCGGTGTCATGCGCTTCAAATTGAATTGCAGGCAGCGCGACAGCACTGTGACCGGCAACTTTTGCGGATCGGTCGTGGCCAGCAGAAATTTGACGTGCGGTGGCGGTTCTTCCAGCGTCTTCAGCAATGCGTTGAACGAACTCTTCGATAACATGTGTACTTCGTCAATCAGGTACACCTTGTAGCGACCACGAGCCGGCGCGTACTGCACGTTGTCGAGCAGGTCGCGTGTATCGTCGACCTTGGTTTTAGAGGCTGCGTCGACCTCGATCAGGTCCACGAAACGCCCTTCATCGATCTCGCGGCAGGCACTGCACTCATTACACGGCTGCGAGGTTACGCCTTTTTCGCAGTTCAGCGCTTTTGCCAGAATGCGTGCGATCGTGGTCTTGCCCACACCGCGCGTGCCGGTAAAAAGATAGGCGTGGTGTATCCGACCCGAGTCGAGCGCATTGATCAGTGCCTGGAGGACGTGCTCCTGCCCGACCGTATCCGAGAAGTCTTTGGGCCGCCATTTGCGGGCCAGGACGAGATAGCTCATAGAAAGTCAGCAGCCTGGGGCTCGGTGAGAATCGATTAGTGTATCGTAAGTGGCCCGCGCCAGCCGCTTCCCGGCACCCGGTGTCACCGCTACCGTTGCTCCCTTCCGGGCCTGGCGGAATTCACGGCTGACCGTCGCGGAAAAGCCGACGCGGACCGGCGGCGATTATCGCCGCTAGGCGGGTTCAGCACAACGTGGGATTTAGCCCCAGAGGTGGTGGTCTTTTTCGATGACTTGCGAGGACGAACCCACGATCAGGGGATCCGGGCCGTGCAGAACGTGCTCATTCTTGGCCGGGTAGTCGAGTTCCGACAGGAAATGTTGCATGCAATTCAGGCGCGCGCGCTTCTTGTCGTCCGACTTGACGATGGTCCACGGCGCATCGGCGGTGTCTGTGTAGAAAAACATCGCCTCCTTCGCTTCCGTGTACTCAGTCCATTTGCCCTGTGACTCCTGGTCGATGGGACTAAGCTTCCATTGCTTGAGGGGGTCGCCGCTACGCGCATTGAATCGGCGAACTTGCTCCTCATGCGTCACCGAGAACCAGTACTTGAAGAGGCGAATGCCCGAGCGAACCAGCATGCGTTCGAGGTCCGGAACCTGGCGCATGAACTCGAGGTAATCCAGCGATTTGACGAAACCCATGACGCGCTCCACGCCCGCACGGTTGTACCAGGAGCGATCGAAGAACACCATCTCGCCGTCGGTCGGCAGGTGCTGGACATAACGCTGGAAATACCACTGACCCAATTCGTGCTCGGTCGGTTTTTCCAACGCGACGACGCGTGCCGCACGAGGATTCAGGTGTTCCATGAATCGTTTGATCGTGCCACCCTTGCCGGCCGCGTCTCGACCTTCGCAAATCACGACAATTCTCTGCCCTGTTTCCTTGACCCAGCTTTGTACTTTTAGCAGCTCGACCTGCAGCTCTTCTTTGTGCTTCTCGTACACCGCTTTGCGAATTCTGGTTTTGTACGGGTACTTGCCGTTACGAAACAGATCCTTGATCTTCTCGGGATCGTGCCGCATCTGGCCGAAGATATGCGCCGGCGATTCGAAAGTTTCGTCTGCCGCTGGCTCCGCGCCACCGATATCAACGATTGTGTCGGGCTGGCCTGCTTTATTGTCGGTCATGTGCACACTCCCGCCGAAGTTAACATTTTCCATATTTTCCGCTCTTTACGGGGAGCTCAGAATACGGAAAACTGCCTATTGCCACAGATTACAACAAAAAGCCGAAACACCTGTTGAAATATTGCAATTCAAAATCGACCCACCTGGCGCTGATAGTGACCGTTCTCGTCGCCGCGTGCACCACGGAGTCGGAGCCACCACCTGCAGATACCGGCACGACGGACTTCGTGGGCAGCGCCGCCTGCGCGAATTGCCATGAAACACAGCACAAGGACTGGAAGGGTTCCCACCACGAACTTGCCATGCAGATCGCCGACCAATTAACAGTATTGGGCGATTTCTCGGATGCAGAGTTCGACTATTACGGCAAGAAGACTCAATTCACGACACGCAACGACCAGTACTTTGTGCGCACCGAAAACGCCGACGGAGAGGAACAGGACTTCCGGGTTGACTACATATTTGGCATAACACCCTTGCAGCAGTACCTCGTCAAGTTTCCGGGCGGTCGGATGCAAGCCCTACCCTACGCGTGGGACACCCGCGCCAAAGAGATCGGCGGCCAACGCTGGTATCACCTGTACCCCGATGAATACATCGAACCCGATGATGTTTTGCACTGGACCGGACGCTTACAGAACTGGAACTACATGTGCGCGGAGTGCCATTCGACCAACCTCGTGATGGGATACGACGCCGAGACGAAAACCTACGACACCACGTATTCCGAATTATCGGTCGGCTGTGAAGCTTGTCACGGCCCCGCATCCGAGCACCGTGACCAGGCTGTTACGGGGACATTCGACGACAGCTTCGGTCTACCAGTCGACCTCGATGACAGCAACGGGGCCGCGTGGATCATGAATGCCAACACGGGCATCGCCGAACGCAGCAAGCCGGCGCCGGGTTTTTCGCGACAGCCGGAAGCCTGCGGCCGTTGCCACTCAAGACGAGGCGTCATCACGACGGAATACGAATACGGCAAACCACTCGCCGACACGCACAGGCTCGGGCTGCTGGATGAACATCTGTATTTCGCGGATGGCCAAATACTGGACGAGGTCTATGTCTACGGCTCGTTTGTGCAAAGCCGTATGTATCGTGCTGGCGTCACTTGTAGCGATTGCCACAACCCGCACTCGGGCGAACTCAAAACGGGCGGCGAGCCCGGCGACGTCTGTGCGCAATGCCATTTGCCAACGAAGTTCGCGACAGTCGAACATAGTGGACATCAAACAGTCGATGCCGGCTGCGTCGATTGCCACATGGTCCCGCGCACGTACATGGGTGTCGATGAACGACCCGATCACAGCTTCCGTATTCCGCGGCCAGATCTGAGCGCCGGCATCGGTGTGCCAAACGCCTGCAACGGTTGCCATGAGGGTCAAAGTGCCGCCTGGGCCATAGCGAAGATCGCTTCATGGACAGGCACCGTACAGGAGCCCCGACCGCACATTGGTACAGTCATCGCCGCCGGCCGTGACGCGCCAGCGAACGAAGCACTCGTTGCCGCGTCGAAAAACCCGGACTTCCCGGCGATCGGCAGAGCAACCGCATTGACGTTGCTCGCGCCGCCTTTCGGCGAGGCGGAAACCAGTGCAATTGCCAGTGCCCTGGATGACCCAGACCCTCTTGTTCGCACTGCGGCGCTGCGCGCGCTAAATCTCGCCCCGGCGGAAACCCGATTACGCACGGGTACGAAATCGCTGGCCGATCCGGTGCGAAGCGTCCGGCTCGCGGCTGTGTCCGTTTACGCCGACGTCCGCGACCTGCTACCGGCCGCCGAAGCAAGGGCATTCGGCCGAGCAGCCGAGGAGTATCGCGCGACCAACACCATGCTGGCCAATACGCCCGAGGCGCTGGCGAACCTCGCCAGTTTCGAGCTCTCGATGGGCGATGTGAACCAGGCAGTCGGCTACTTCCGCGACGCATTGCAGCTGGAACCTGGCAACGCATTCCTGCGCCACTCGATGGGACTCGTACTCGTACGCTCGGGCCAGCGTGACGAGGCGCTTCTGCAGTTGCGTCAGGCGTACGAGCTTGAGCCATCGAACCCACGTTACGTATACGTGTACGGCGTGGCATTGAATTCGCTCGGCCTGAATGTTGATGCGCTTACCCTGCTGCAAGACGCACGACGGCGGTTTCCGTCTGACTTCGACATCGGCTGGGCGGTTGCAACCATGCTGAGGGATGCCGGCGACATCGAGACCGCACGCGGCGTTGCCACGGAGCTTGCCCAACACTTTCCGAACGACCCGAACATCGCTGCGCTCAGAGAATCGCTCGGTCCGAATTAAGGCGAAGCGAAAACAAACACCTTGACGTTAGAACGCAGCACCGCTATCAATGCGATATGAGTGAACACACCAAAGAAGAAACCTTACTTGCGGAAGACGCCAGCGATATTGAGGCATTCGAAGCCCGGGAAAAGGAACCGGATTATGCGTTCGAGGACGTCGCTAAGGACCTGAAACGACGTGGCAAGATATAGCCTGCCGAAGGAGTAAACCAGACTCATCTCAACAGCCGCCGCTCCAATACAGCCTGGAGACTCCGCCGACCGTCCACAATCAACAGAATGGAAACCTCACGACCGACAAGCTCGTAGATAATCCTGTAGGGCTTGAAGTGAACTTCACGATAGGACTTGATACCCAGTGCCAGAAGTTCGGGGAGGAAGTGACCCCGCGCAGCGTGTTGTTCTAGCCGTTCGCAAACATCAAGCAGCTTTTCCAGTACGTAGTCGGCGCGATCAACCGATTCGTTCTTCGCGACGTACTTGACTAATTCGGCCAGGTCTTCCTCGGCCTCGCGCACGATCTTTACGCGATACTCCGTCACGCTTTTGGCTTGACCAACTCTGCCCGCAGTTCTTTTATTACGCGTCTGAACGGCCGCGATCCTGAATCCTCAACGCTACGCTTTCCTTGCGCCAGCAATTTCAGCAACGCCAGTGTTTCCTGGGTCTCTTCATAGGTGGCGATGTCCTGCACGATAGCCTTGGCCTCACCGTTCTGCGTAATGATAATCGTCTCACGGTTTTCGTTGACGTCCCGAACGACGTCAGCTGTATGAGCCTTCAGGAAACTGATAGGTTTGATTGACTCGCTTGGCTTCATCGTATCGCCTCCGCTTGATTTCTAAATAGTACTATATTCAGTCTAAATTTAGTACTAGTCAATTTAGACAAAAGAGGCAGATTTGGCGACACCTTATCGTCCGTACGCCTTGAAACTTTTCCTGCAATAATGTGCGAATACCAACAACTCATCTCGGGCCATTACGGGTTACGCCAATGAACTTGTTCCACCTCACCATGAAAAAGTCGCTCTGGATCGCCCTGCCCCTCATCGGCTTGCTCACCGCAGCATGCACGACAACAACCACACAAAGTTTCAACGTCAACAAGAACGCCCAGGTGGAAACAAGTTACATCGCAGCTGATGCCGACTTTGGCAAATACGATCGGCTGTTTGCCAGCGACATGGGTATTTTCTTCCCGACAGATGCGGCGCCATCACTTGAAGATCAACGGCGAACCCGGCATATATTTCGCGGGGCTTTCTTAAGCGAGCTGACCGGCTACCTAATAGTCAGGGATAAAAGTCCGTCTGCGTTGGACGTTCAGGCGACGATCATCGATTACCGCAACGCAACGGGCGCCGACGTGCCAAGTGTTCGTCGTGAACTCAGGGACATCGCCCGACCCGGAGCGCTGATGTTCCTCATGGAGCTGAAAGATTCCCAGTCTGGCCAGGTGCTCGCTCGGGCAGCGGACAGCGCGTCGGCACCGGCGTTTTCCACGTCTTCAGATACCGTACTGATTGGCGAGCCGTAGAAACGGCGGCCGCTCGCTGGGCCGGGTTGTTTCGTCAATTTCTTGATGAAAATCTGAACAAGTAATGCCGCTACTATCCCTGCGGTATCCCGTAACTATCCAGGCGCTCGCGCAACAGTCGCGCCCAAGTTCTCGCCATGCGACGAACGTCGGATGCATTATTTACCCGATTTGACCTGGTCATGCCCATGGCGTCTTCAGCAGCGCGCCGGTCAACAGCCCTGACGATGATCGCTTCAGATACAGAATCGCGAATCTCCAGCACCAACGTTGCCTCGCCAACACGGCCCAGGAAAATCTCTGACCGACCAACGGAATCCGGCGGCACGTAGGAAACAACGTCAAGTAAACCACCCCGAATCAGAAGTACGTCCGGACCCGGCTCGTCGACAATGGTGAAGCGCTCGCTCCTACCCAATTCATCCAGAAACGCGGCACGTATAACCTCGACGAATCTTGCTTTCTGTTGGTCCGTAATTTCGAAATGGTCGTCACCAGCTCTTGAGTGGTAGAGCCTCCCCGATTCACCCCCGGGTCGGTATTCGATGCCCACACCTTGCAGCATGATTTTCGAGTACTTTGAAATATCGGCACCGGGCCTGGCCCACGCGGCATCGGCCGAGCCGCCTTTGACCGGGTAAAGGCCATCGAACGTCATTTCCGCTTCGGCGCTGGTGTCTACCGTTGGCGTCGAACTAGCGCAACCAGTTACCAACAGAAAGCAGCCGACCAGCATTACGAATTTCAGTGAATTAGAGCCCGTTTTCTTACGCATTCCCAGTTCTCCCCTCATTAGTTTTTCTGGCTGTCTATAAAGACCCAGCCGCGAAAAATTGTATCAGCTTGCGTCGTGTGGTTTAAGTGCGACGATGTTTGTAGTATTGGATGGATCCTATCCTAGCGCAGAGCGTGCCCTTGATCTCAATGCGACTGATTCCATTGGCCAATATTGCCACCTGTTTCGCACTGTTGTCAGCCTGTGACACGGGCCCGCATGAGCTGCGTCTGGTAACCCCTACCGAGCCTGTTGACGCCAGTATCGTCGAGGAATTCAGTGCCCTGCTCGACGCCGATGCGAGTGTAAGCATCCAGCTCACAGCAACGGCCTTGTCCGAAGAGGCCGCACTGGATGCCGTCGCGTCCGGCGAAGCGGATGTGGCGCTCGTGTCCAACGACCTGCCATTTCGTGGTGACATCGCGACCGTGATGCCCCTGTATCCAACCGTTTTGCATATCGGCCGCCGTGAGGGTGCGAGTTCTTTACCCGGCCTGGAGATGTTTCGTGGTTCCACAATTTACGCAGGGCCCGAGGGATCAGCATCGCGAGTGGTGTTTGAGCGCGTCGCCGCTCGCATGAACCTGGGTAGTGACGAGTATCGCTACGTTAGTGGAATTGAGGACACGCCCGACATCGTGATCGTCTATTCGCCGATCTCGCCCGAGCGAATCGCCGACATCCGCGAGCTGCGGGCCAAATTTCCCGACTTTGAGTTGTCCACGTTGGGCGCGCCAGAGGACATTGGCACGGGGAACATCATTGACGCGGCTGTGTTGATGAACCCGCACTTTCAGCCGTTTGTCATTCCAATAGGCACCTACGGCGAGTTAACTAAGGCGCCGATCGTCACTGTCGCCGTCGACAAAATTCTGGTTGCCAGGAGTGACCTCGACAACACCGTGGTGTACGACCTGATTAACGAGATCCTGCGTTTGCGACCGGCCCTCGCGGCAAAAAGACCGGGGCTGTTTCGGCAACTTTCTGGTGACTTCGATACGAGTCGATCTACGTTCATCGTGCATGCCGGCACACAGGCTTTTCTGCAGCGATCGGAGCCAACTGTTTACGAACGCTATTCCGGCATAGCGGAAGTCGTCGCCACTCTAATCGTCGGACTGGGCAGCGCCATCTATGCCGGCTTTAAGATCTTGCGAATGCGCCGCAAGAATCGAATCGATGAGTTTTACACCAAGACTATTGCGCTCAGACGATCTGTGAACGACTCCACCGGGGCCGAGGAACTTCAGCAAATCATTGTGGAAGTTCGTGATCTGCAGACCACCGCATTCGACATGCTCGTCGACGAAAAGCTCGCTGCCGACGAGAGCTTTCGCATCTTTATAACGCTCTCCAATGACGTACTTCACCAACTTGGCGAGAAATGACCAAATCAACACTGCTCCCAAGCGAAATCTTAAGTCAGCGTTAACTTTAAGTATATTCAGTAACATTCTGAATAACCTTGTTTTTTCATTCATTGACACTCATGACGGAAAGCGGATAGTGATCCTGACTGAGCCGTAGTAAACTGCCTGTTACGAATAACAAATAAAAACCATAAAGCCGAACCCGCCCAAAGACGGGGGCCGATTTGCCACAGGCCAAAGCGATTACCGGAGTGAACATTTGTCTCAATCTGAGGCAGGTCAGTTTTGCGCTCGTTTTTTTGCTCAGCCCTGTGGCGGCATCACACGCGGTCACTAATGCAGAGGGCGACGGCGACGCTGACTATCCGGCAGAACCCTACAATACCGGTTGGGCGTTGGTCCTCGACAATGATGCTGTGTTTTCGAGTTTCGGAGACGAAGACTATACAGGTGGTTTTTCCATTGCCCTCGAAGGACGTAGAGCCAAGGAATATCGTCTGTCCCTAGACCCCGCGCTAACGTGGGTCAGTGAGAAGTTGCATCTGGGTGGCAGGCGGCACCCATCGACGATTGAACATTTGATGCAATTTGGACTGACTATTTTCACACCCGACCTCGGTTCGGCGAGCGACACCATTATCGACGACCGTCCTTTCGCCAATCTGCTGTATCTTGAAAACTCTCAGTTAAGTGTTGACGCAATCAGGAATCGCGCCTACCAGACGACACTAACCCTCGGAGTCCTGGGCTCCGATGCGGGCGAAATTGTGCAAGACGGGGTTCAGGATGTGGGTGGAAACACCAAAGCGCCACATTCCGGCAAGCAGATTTCCGATGGCGGCGAACTCACTGCGCGTTATGCGGTGTCCATGCAGTCTCTGCTGCACTCGAGAATAACGGGCAGGGACAAGAGACTGGAGCTGAAATATCGTGTCGAAGGTGATATTGGTTTCATAACGGAGGGCAGTGCCGCGCTCGCGGCGCGCTGGGGACAGGTCGAGAGTCCGTGGTGGAGTTTTGCACCATCACGAAGTAATTATGTGCCACAACTCGTTTCCAATCCGCGGAATAGGCGCGGGATATCCGACAAGCGCGACTTCTTTTTGTGGTGCGCAGTGACAATTCGCGCAAGAGCCTACAACGCGTTTCTGCAAGGGCAGTTCCGGGACAGCGAGAAGACCTATTCGGGCGGCGAGCTGAACCACATCCTCGGTGAGCTATCGATCGGCGTAAACAAGGGATTCGGTAGCGCAATCGATGCAAGTCTCTCTCTGCACTACCAGACTGACGAGATCAGGAACAATGACCGCTCGAGGGATATTCAGTGGGGCGGACTGACGATTCGGAAGTCCTTCTAAACAGAGCTAAAAGGAACGCTTATCGAACACTACCGGCGGCGCCGACCACCCGCGCGCTGGCCACGGGATCTGCTGCCGCCGTAGCTTCTCTGGCGATTGTTGTAACGATCGTAGCCGCTCGACCTCGCGTTACGATTGCGGTCCAATTCGCTGCGCCGACTCGAGTCATACGTACTTCGATTGCGACTGCTGTCATAGCTCCGACCGGACCACCTGTCAGAGGCCTGACGGCCCTCTGCAAGGGCGAATGCGTCACGGGTGCCAAATGAACGGCTGCGCTCGGAAAAATCGCCGCGCTGGCCGGACCCTTCGCCGCGTTGCTGCGACAACTCGTTACGTCGCTCGGAGGCCTGCCCGCGCGCCTGGTCGAACTGTGCCGCGCGCTCATCAGGGACCTCGATCTTGTCCCAGCCGTCACCGGTATTCTGGTGCCAACCGTCATCGTCGCGTCGATATACGCTGCCATCCTTGCCCGCATAGAAGTCGCCCTCGGCCGAACGGCCGATTACCCCTTGCTGACCGTCGCCTGTCCGGCCTGCGATAACCGTGCCCTGCTCGTTTCGAACCGAACGAGTCTCCAGTGTCTGGTCGCCGCGCTGGAAGTCTCCGGTCCCGTAAACCGTGTCGCCCTGGCGTTCCCGCGTGATCGTTCCAGTGCCACCTTCCGACGTTCGCAAGTCCGAGGTGAACGAGTTGTTAGTCCATTCGCTCTGCGTCTCCACCCATTTGTCGTTATGCGTAATCAGCGACTCGCCCCAACCGCCCGATTCGTTGGCGTAGCGGTTCGTCGCAATACCGGTACCTGTACGCGGGTTGTAAGCAACGCCCCTACCGGCGATTTCGTTGCTGTCCCACACCGCCTCGCCACGCGCGTAGGTGCCGGTCTTCGGGTTATAAGACGCGGCACGCCCGTAGCCGCCGTACGGTCCGTATACGCTGGCCGAACGACCGTACATACCCGTATTCGGGTTGTACCAGGCCGAACCACCATAGCTGTAGGGATATGGGTAGTAATACGGGTAATACGGGTAGCCGTAGTACGGGTAGTAGCCATAATACGGCGGGTAATAGTAACCGCTACCGTATACCACGACACCGTACGAGATGTGCGAACCAAAATATCCACTGGTGTAGCCGGTCGATACCGTACTGTCGTCGCTCTCGTAAACCTGCACGTGCGTGACGTGATACGAAGGCGACGTCGGCGGAATCGAGTAGATCGCTGCAGGGATCGTATCGGCGACGACCCAGGGCCCATCGGTTGTCGTGGCCACGTACCAGACCGCATTGTCACACAGGTAGAACAAATCACCGACCTTGAGGATGTCGTTGTAGCTGTTGGTCGCGCGCTCGACAACGGTACCCGGAATCAACTCGAACTGCGGCTCGCCCTGGAACAATACGTTCACTTTCTCACCGGCGTCGCGGCTTACCGTCGCTTTGCGCGGTATCGAGGCTTCCAACACCGCAAGACGTGCCTCGTTGGTGTTTGGTACTGCCGCAAGTACGTGCCCTTTCACATGATCCGACGGAATTTCTGCAAACGCACCCGGCAGGTCTGCGACGTGCTCCCAGGGTCCCCGCAGCGAGATCGAACGAAACCAGCGACCGGATACGAGGTAATAGAATTTCTTCTCGAAGCGAAACAGGTCGCTCTCGGTTTCGGGCACATACTCCAACCCTCGCCCGACGATCGTACGAAAACTAGGCGCACCGTCAGTAACTATTAATTCTGCGGGGCGCTCGCTGAAATAAATCGTCGGTGGTGTCTTGCTGCCTTTCGCAGGCGGCATGGCCGCCCTGGCTTCGTTCCAGTTTTCATTGGCAGGCAGCTTCTTGAAATCCTTGGGCAAGGAACTGTCGTATTTCCAGGTGCCCACGAGATTCTTCGACTTTATCCAGCGATCGTTGACTCGCAAATACCACTCTTTGTCTTTGTATTTGAACAGATCCCAGTTTGTGTTAACGACATATTGGAGTTTTGTGTCCGGCAAAGGGGCCAGCAGCGGCTCACCGTCGGTCATCACCAGGAAGGCCGGCGTATCCGAGTAGAAGATCGGCGGTGGATCGAAAGACAGGCCCTCTTCCCCAACCACTGGTGCGTCCGACGCGATGTAGCTCAGGATCACGTCCAGCGGCAGATAGTGTGTGCGGTGTTGTGCGCTCGCTCTGACGATGGCATCGAGCTCCTCGCGGCGCTTCGCATTTTCCTCGGGGAAGCTGGTAACCGTAATCTCGGTATTCTCGATAGCGACAATACGCAATTCCAGGTTTGGATCGGTATCGGCCTTGAACTCGGCAACGCCGTATTCCGCCTCCGTTTCGCCAGTCGGCGTTACCGCGACCGCGAGACGCCCTTCAAGCTTCGCGTAGTCTGTCCAGGTGTCGATCTGCGGCGCATAAACGACGACCCTGCCAATATCACTCGACAGCTCTCGTGGAAACACGATAGGCGCCGGCATCGCCGGGGTGGCATCTGCGCGCTCAACCGTCGTGTACGTCGTGGATTCCTGGGCGAGCACCGCCGCAGCCATCGCGGCCAGTGCCATTACGGCGATCATTGCCGCAACGTGGCGTCCCAAGTCACTCACTGCGGCGGGAACCCGGCAATAATTGCCGCAACGGCCGCATCGATCGTCGCCGAACTGTTGTCACGGTCACTCTCAGTGATCTTCTTGGTCGCATAGCCGTGCCACACGGGACGCCGCTGTTGAACGGAGAAAATATCGACAGCCAGCACGCCTTTGGTGTATTGGCGAACCGTTGTTTCGGTGCCATACCCATAGTATGAGCCTCCCCACCCCCAACGACTGGGGTATCCCGGCCCGCCCATCGAGGGATAAGAGTCCACACGTATTTCTTCGCGCGAGCCCACAGTAAATGACAATACGAAGTCAGCAGCGTTCGGCTGTTTGGCAAATCGATAGCCTTTGGCAACAAGCGCCCTTTCCAATGACGACATGATGCGTGGCTCAAGCATCGCACTCGGCGGGACTGACGTTACCCCTAACTTCATCGGATTATTGGAAATCCACGCAAATGTCTGATAACTAGAGAAATTAACGGAATCGTCGTAGTCGTGCTTCGCCTTGAAGCCGGGGGCGGCACAGGCACCGAGCAATATGGCTGCGCTCAGGATTGCAATGCGTTTGCTTGCAGCTTTCATCAAAATTACTCCTTCTGACCTAGAGTGAATAGCATTTCAAGAAGAGCCTTGCAGACTCTGCTTCCTAACGTTTTTCGTGATGCCAAAGCCTAACACGCATAAGAACCAGGCTCTTCCAGGTAGAAGAATAGGTCCAGCCCATGAACAAACTAATACGGAATTACCGACCCATACGGCCCCAAGCTAAACTTTACCGTCCGGAAAGCTGTATCAATATCTAAAAAGCGCCAAGTCTCGGCACAACACGAGGAAGCTCGCCACATACGCCTTTCACGCAGCGGCAAATGCTGCCACCATATATAGACTTCAAGCACGGGAGAAATCACATGGCTTGCTCACGTTTTCGACATTGGCTTGTACTACTCTCAGTTTTCGCCATAGGGGCTTGCGCCACCATCGACGAACCGGAGCAGACGGGGTTCTTGAGTGACTACTCCAAGCTCGAACGCACCGATGAGGGTCAATGGCGCTACGCGTCGGGGAAGATCGCTAATTATTCCAAGTTTTATATCGAGCCCATAGCCGACCTGATGAATCCGTCCAACAGGGACCAATTTTCCGCGGAAGATATCGAAGAGTTGAAAGAACACTTTGTCACCAAAGTAACCGCGGCCCTGACCAAGGACGACGGCTACGAGGTTGTATCCGGACCGGGACCCGGCGTCGCGAGCTTTCGATTGGCGATTACTGAAGTCGACGCCAGCATCGCGGCTCTGAATATCACTATTTATACCAAGGCTACCGGAGCCGGCCTGGGTGGTATCGCCGCCGAAGGAGAGGTTGTCGACTCGGTATCCGGCGAACAGATCGTCGCGGCGATACGCTGGGGTGCGGGCAGTCGCGTACTTCGGGCAGGATTGTCGAAGCTAGGTGACGCCAAACTGGTTATCGATCGCTGGGCTGAACAAGCTCGCGAACGCCTCGATCAGGCTCACGCTGACGCATCTCAATAAACGCAGGACGATGCAGGTGATGAGCTGCACCATACGGCGGGTTCTGTGCGTATCTAGCGTATTGCTTGTATCGTGCGTATCGAATACACGAATCGAGGGAATACCACCGGAAGAAGCGCGCCTTGACGTAGAAGTTCCCGGCGCTGAACAGCTGCGCTTCGATCAACCACCAATCATCACGGCGGCCGCTATTGGCGATTCGTCGCTGCTGATCGCTTTCGAGGTCAACGGCCAGGCAAGCTTCGGCCGCACCAGTCGAGAGAACCAGCAAAACATCTCTACTCACATAGACTGGTTTCCCGTCTACCAGCTGTTGCCGGTTGACGTCGACTCGTTTGCTGCGGAGACCGCCGCAGCCGATTCGATAGGATTCTATCAGGCCGAACTCTGGCAAGCGGTCCGGCAGACCGTGTTCGAGCAATTGACACCACCGGACGAAAACAAGGGGGCGCTCCTCAACTATCGTGACATTGAGTACCTCTGGTACCGCTCGGACGACGGTGCTCTTACGGGCGTGGATCTGAAAAAGAAACCGGTCGACGTTCCTATCGCTCAACACTATCGCATCGAAGCAATGACAGACTCGTTATTCGAATTTCTGCAACAAGTCCTCGCCGAGCGAGGCATCGACGACGGCCGCTTGGTTATTGCGACCGGTGAAACCGGGGCATATGCGCGCCCATTCGTGGCCATCAATATGGATACTCAGGAATTTGGCTTCCTGTCGCTCGAGCCTTTCACCTTTGGAAGCAGCCCGAACAACTACGCCGTAAAGGGCGGCAAGCTCGGCGACCACGTCGTCCGCAGTTATGTCATCGAGCCCATCAACCGTCCGTTCACATTTACGTCGCGACTTTTCTATTTTCTTACAGATACGATCCTTGACCTCTCCCGTCGTGCGTATGTCAATCGTGTCTATCCGAATATCGAGCAAGAAGATATCCCGGCAATTAACTCGGGACCCGGCATGGACCTCGACGCGTGGGAGGATCGGCTCGACAAGCTCGTCGGAAGGCAGCGCTTCTCTGGACAAATTGAAGTGCTCGTCGATGGTGATGCCTACTTTCCGCGCCTGATAGAATCGGTCCTGGTGGCGACCGATTCTGTGAAGGTTCGGACCTACATCTACGACAACGACGACTACGCGACGGCGCTTGCCGACATGCTCAAACGTAAATCGGACGCGGTTGACGTCATGGTGATAGTTGACGGACTCGGTACGATTATGGCGCAGGGGGCAGACGCCAGCACAGTGCCCAAGGATTACAAAGCGCCTCCGGCGATCACCAATTACCTAAAGAAAGAATCGGAAGTTCAGGTGCGCACTGCCGACAATCCGTGGGCCACCGGCGACCACACCAAAACGACGATAATCGACAGCGACCACGCCTATATCGGTGGCATGAACATCGGCCGTGAATACCGCTGGGAATGGCACGACATGATGATGCGTGTCGAAGGTTCGATCGTTTCCTATATCGAGCGGGAATTCGACAAGACCTGGGTTTACCGGGGAGCAATGGGCGATTTCGTTCTGGCCGGGACCACGCTAAACATTCCGATGCCAGAGAGTGAGGAAATCGACCATCCGATTCGGCCATTACTAACGCTGCCCCGACGCTCGGAAATTTATAAAGCCCAGGTCCATGCAATTCGTAATTCGCAGAGCTACATCTACGTGCAAAACGCCTACTTTTCCGATGCCGTTATCATCCACGAGCTCGCGAAAGCACGGCTGCGCGGCGTCGATGTCCGGGTGATCATACCTATGGAAGGCAATCACGGCGTCATGAACGGCAACAATGTCGTGGCCGCTAACAGGTTACTAAAGTATGGCGTTCGCGTGTTCGCCTACCCGGGCATGTCACACATCAAGGCAGCGATCTACGACGGCTGGGCCTGCGTTGGTTCAGCCAACTTCGACAAGCTCAGCTTCCAGGTCAACAAGGAAATGAACCTGGGCAGCTCGGACCCAACTTTCGTTCGCGATCTCATCGACAAGGTGTTCGATCCCGATTTCGCGACAGCCGTAGAACTGGAAGAACCACTACCCTCGGGCTGGAAGAACACCTTCGCCAGCATCGTCGCAAGCCAGTTGTAAGGGGTTTACAGGAGACACCAATGAAGCGATCGATCTTGTCCCTCCGCCATATGAGCGCCATTTCGATACTGATCCTGCTCGCGTCAAACCTTGAACCAGCGGCTGCAACGACAGACATCGAGTCCGGCGACGCATCACGGCCGAAAATTGGCCTCGCGTTGAGCGGTGGCGGCGCCCGAGGTGCGGCTCACATCGGCGTCCTGCGTGTGCTGGAAGAAAACAATGTGCCGATCGATTACATCGCCGGCACCAGCATGGGCTCCATCGTTGGTGGTTTGTACAGCTCCGGAATGAGTCCCGATGAAATCGAAGCGGGCCTTGCCGCAATCGACTGGGACGGCGTATTCGACGACCGGACGCCGCGCAGCGATCGTTCGTATCGGCGGAAACGGGACGACGATCTTTACCTCTTCAGATTCAAACCAGGCTTTAACAAAGGCAAGGTCGATTTACCGCAAGGACTTGTGCAAGGGCAAAAAATCGATGTAGTGCTGGCGCGATTTGTGCTGCCCGTTGCGACCGTCGATGACTTCAACGATCTGATGATTCCGTTTCGCGCTGTCGCAGCCGACATTGCGACCGGTGAGGAGGTCGTCATCGGCTCGGGTAACTTAGGAATGGCGATCCGGGCCAGCATGTCTATTCCCGCCGCATTTGCGCCGGCAGTCCTCGACGGACGCCTGCTCGTTGACGGCGGCATGGCCAATAATCTGCCAATCAGCGTCGTACGCGATATGGGCGCGGACATCGTCATTGCTGTGGATATCAGCACGCCGCTGCTCGATCAGGAAGATATCGATTCTGTACTGCTAATCACGCAACAACTTACGGGACTTCTCACACGAGGTAACGTAGAAGCCGCAATCGCGACCTTGTCGGACGATGACATATTCATCGTTCCCGACCTGAGCGAGGTTTCAACAACGGACTTCAAGGACTTTCGCAAAGCCATCCCGCCGGGCCGCGCAGCCACCGAGGCTCAATTAGCCGATATTCGCAAGCTGTCATTGCCGAATTCCCAGTATCAGGCGTACCAGGCCAGCCTGCAACGGCCCGGCAGAGAGCGCCGGATCATCGATCGCATCGAGTTGGAAAACAACTCGCGGCTGTCTGATGCCTACATCATGAGCCGGGTCGTGGACACTGAAGTTGGCAAACCACTGGATGTCGACGCGCTCGAAACCGACCTCGGCAAAATTTACGGTTTGGAATTATTTCAAAACGTCCGCTATAACCTATCCGAGGATGGCGGAGAGACTGTGTTGAATATTCGCGCGGACGAGCGGGCCTGGGGTCCAGGCTATCTGCAATTCGGTGCCGAATACGATTCGGCCGGCGAGGGAGAAAGTCTGTTTAATCTCGCCGTGACCTATTTGAAAACGGGCTTGAATGCCAGTGGCGGTGAATGGCGAACGGGAGCGCAGATCGGTAGCGAATACGCGTTTTTCACGGAATTTCACCAGCCATTCGGTTCAACCCTTAAGTTCTTCGTCAATCCGGCAATCGGTTATCAGGAACGTCTCATCAATATCGTTCAGGGCGCCGACGTTGCCGCCACGTACCGGATCGAAGAGAAGCCCATTGAATTCAGCGTCGGGCGGGAGTTCGGTACCTGGGGCGAAGCCCGCGTCGGCGTTCGCTATAGCGACGGTGAGGCAAAACGCGAAGTCGGTGATCCGTCTTTCAGTGACATTCCGTTCGAGCGAGGTGAGACCTTCGTGCGCTTGTCGAGTGATGAGCTCGACGATTTCAATATTCCGTTGAACGGCACGGCGTTTATCGCGGAATGGCTCGGGTCACGTGATGGCCTGGGAGCAGACAGCGAATTCGATCAGCTGAATTTGAAAGCTAACGCGTTCTTCACACGCAATCGCAATACCTTTGGTGTCAGTACACAGTACAACGCGACAATCAGCGGCACCGCGCCGATCCAAAGCCTGTTTACATTGGGTGGCTTTGGGCGCGTGTCCGGTTTCACACCGCAGGAAATCAGCGGGCAACACGCTGCGTTTGCAGGGCTCGTATACTATCGACGGCTAAACGACAGCGCTGCGTTGCCCGTTTACGCCGGCATGACGTTGGAGGCTGGCAACGCCTGGGACAATCGCAGCGATATTTCGTTGAGCGACAGCATAACGGCCGGTTCGTTATTCCTTGCAACGAATACGCTAGTCGGCCCTGTGTATCTGGCTTACGGCCGTGCCGAGGGCTCCAAAGACGCTTTGTACTTCTTCCTCGGTCGGCCCTTTTGAGCGAGACATAAACTCACACGCTGACTACGTCGCCGAATTGAGGATTTCTCAGGCTGCAAGCGTTCTTTGCACGTGTTCTGGATCTGCGTGGATTAGGCGCAGAAAGTTTGCGGCAGCGGCATCGGGTTTGCGCTTGCCCTGCTCCCAACCTTTAATAGTGTCGAGGCTGAGTTGAAACGAGCGTGCGAAATCAGCTTGAGACATTTTTACACTGGCGCGAATGGCCTTGATGTCTGCCGGGGTCAACACCACGTAGACTGATTTTGGCGTCGCAGCACCTTTAGCAACCTTCACCGCCTCCTTCAGATTCGCGTCGAGTTCTTTAATCAGCTTGTCGTCCATCGCTTGTCTCCTAACGAAATTCGTCGATGATGGCATCGACATGTTTTTTCAATTGTGCCTTTTGCGCATCGGTCAGATTCTCCTGGTTAGCCTTGGCGTAAATTAGCAACAGCAGAATCGGCTTGTCCTCGTTGTGATAGTAATAAATCACCCGGGTACCGCCGCTCTTGCCTCTGCCCGGCCGCGCTACGCGCACTTTGCGCAGGCCTCCGGTACCCTGGATGACTCGACCCGCCTTCGGTCGCCTGGCCAGGAATTCCAGCAATTCGTCAAAACCGGCCCTGCCTAGTAACTTGCAGGCCTTATCTTCGAAACTACCGATCGGAACCAGCGTCCGCATCAGCTATGACCCAATGAACCATACTGTAGTTCAATGAACCCCATGGAGTCAACCTGTGTTGGGCTTATGTTTAGTCGTTACAACAGTCAGAGTCTGAAGATCGAATCACGTGCGGTCCGCCCTGGCTATCACTCTAAGTGGCTAATCTTCACAGGTATTCATGACTCGAAAGCAGGATGTCGAGATCAGGGTTTCTGGAGTTGGATAATCACTGGCCCGGTCTATCTGGCTTACGGCCGAGCCGAGGACTCCAAAGACGCTGTGTACTTCTTCCTTGGACGGCCCTTTTGAACGATTCAATATTCGTTAGTAACGTCGCCGGCAATTGCCGGCGACGATCTAACGGTTGGTAGTAGAGCACCGGCGAGTGACCTTCCCGCCCGGCACTGTTCCAGCTCACTTCTTCTACGGTGCCTCGGCCTCTATCCAGATTGCCTTGCAATCTTCCCACGACGCTTCCGACGTTCCAGCATTCGACAGATTGCAGCGCACGCGCTCGCCCACCGTGGTAAACAGTGCATCCAGCGCTTGCCAGGAAACGATTTGTGCCTTATCGCCTTTCTTTTTGCGCAAGCCTTGTTGATTGGTAACCGCAGCAGCAAGTACTTCGCCCGTGACAACATCCGAGATCTCGATTTCCAGGCTCAGTTCCGCAATGTCGATTTTCTTCCAAAGGTCTCTCGTCGCAGCGCCCTTGGTTGCATGCACGACCATGCCGACCGGCGTGAAACTTAGAAGGCCACGCTTTTTCTTTTGCAAATAGAGGTCCGTAATCGCCCAGTGCATGTACAGCGTATCGCTACCCGGCTCGTCAACAACGTTGAAACCCCCAGCTTCAAGTCGCTCGATGACCGACAGCCTCGCCACGTCCGCGAGCGCCTTCAACTGGTCGCCTTTCGCACCTTTGTATTTCGAGTCGGCCGCAATGAATATCTCCGGCTGATCGACCATGACGCCATCGTAGTCGGCAAGTCGTTGCACCGCATTTGGCACCAGGAACAATCTATCGACGAATGCCCCCTTTTCTTGTTTCTCAAGGTTCGAGTAATTGGTGAGGAAATCATTGTTTTGCGCGAAGGCCGATGTCGCAACGCACAGCCCGAATACCAATGCCAAGAGTTTCTTCATTTCCTTGTTCTCCTTTCGACAACCACGAGTCGTCCCGATCATTGCACATCACTCAGGGCATGTCGTCTTTTAATCTACACAAGCCAAAAAATTGCCGATTTTCGGATACCAGGCCTCAATCGAGACCTGCACCGTTTCGCGAAGTTTAGTAAGAAACCAACGCACGGCAAATAAGTGCTTGTACAGATCGAGACAACGCCCCATATTCATCATCGTGATGCGTTGGACTCGTTGGATACTGATCTCCGCCACTGTGGTAGCGGTACTCGTCGGGACGGCCCTGCTGTTGTTGCTGACGGTCGACCTTGGTCGTTTCAAAAGCAACGTTGAGCAATTCGTCACCGAAGCGACGGGCCGCGAGTTCGTCATTGCCGGACGGTTCGAGCCATCGATCGGCAATACGATCGACCTGGTTGCTGAGAACGTGCGGTTGGCGAACGCCGACTGGGGTACCGCAGCTAACATCCTCGAGCTGGAACGCGTTGTTGTCAGTATCGACGCCCGGTCACTGTTGTCCCGTCCCATCGAGGTACTAAACCTCGAGGTCGAAGGCCTTACGCTGCATGTCGAGAAAGACCCCGACACGCAGCGGTCGTCATGGTCGTTCGGCGATGATGTGGCCGCCGCGGACGACGCCAGCGAGCCTTTCGAGCTGCCACTTTGGCTGGAGCGGGCCCGTCTGCAAGGTATCAGCGTCACCTATGGTCAGGGGTGGCTGGACGCACCTCGCAACATCACCGTCAGCGATGCGAGCTTTTCCTCCGACGAGCGTGACTTGCTGACGATGACACTCGCCGGGGCGATCGGCGACGACCCGATCGCGGCTGACGGCCTCGTCGGTCCGCTGTCGGCATTGCTCGACGGCAAAGGACCCCGGTGGGAGCTTCAGGCTACGATCGGGCAGTTCCTGGCATCGACAGAGGGCACGTTCCGCGACCTCTTCAAACTCCAAGGCCCGGATATCCATGCAGTGATGCAGGGTCCGTCGGCGGAACGAGAGCTCGCTCGGTTCGGCCTGCCGGCACTGGCACGGGGTCCTGTGGATGTCAAAGTGGACATCGCGGACGACTCCGACGGGATCGATCTGCGCGTCGAAGGCGCATTTGGTGACCTGACGACCGACGTCGTCGGCCACGCGCAATCGTTGACGGCGCTCGAGAATCTCGAACTTTCGGTGGACCTGCGCGGCCCGAACCTGAAAGCGGTCGGCGAAATGTTCGACGCCGGTTTCCTGCCGTCGGCGGAATTTGCCGTCGACGGTGGCATCACCACCTCCGAAAATTCTCTGACTTTCCAGTCGCTGGTACTCACGGCCGGCGAGGCCCGGCTGGAAATCGATGGCGCACTGGTGCCGGCGCTGACCAATCCTGACGCCCGTGTGAACCTAGTGGCGAGCGGTCCGGCGCTGCACGAGTTTTTGCCGTCGGCGCTTGCAGAGCGTGTCCCGTCGGGTGCTTTTGACATTCGGGCCGTCGCCACCGGGCG
>Ga0255052_10000891_pt1 | contig 23261 bp, 21 predicted proteins | sample JV7_2_21_MG_FD_188632 | JGI IMG/M metagenome (GOLD analysis project Ga0255052, IMG submission 188632) | Seawater microbial communities from Jervis Inlet, British Columbia, Canada - JV7_2_21 | ecosystem: Environmental > Aquatic > Marine > Inlet | place: Canada: British Columbia | collected... | reverse complement strand
AAGACCACTGGCAATGAGCGGCAACCACTGGTCTCTGGTTTGCAGCATGGCGGCCACATAAGCAATGTATAACGCCGTACTGTTGTCTACGTGCAGCAGTACCTTTTTGGTTGCGTCATGCAGTGCACCGGTCTCTGCCAGTTGGTCGAGCGTCAGGGTCGCCGCGCTACGATACAGCGCCTTCATTTCCGCATCCGCGAGAATTCTGGTCCCGGCTGCACCTCCCGTTGACGTCAGTGGTTGTGTTCGCGCTATCGAGGAATTCAGAGAATCGAGCGTCTGAATCCGCATTCGACGTGGATTGGCCACCAGATTCCAATGCAGCCGCTTGTCCACAGCAAGGACCGACTTTGCGGCATCTGCTGTAATCCGTTCATGTTCCTCGGCTGGCTCTTCACCGGACTCCGCATGCTGCAATGCCTGCAGGACACGGAACTGCATTTCGGCGGCCGCCTTGCGGGTGAACGTAATTGCAAGCACCTCTTCGGGGTTCTGGACCGTTGCGAGCAATCTGAGGTAGCGCTGAATCAGGAGTTCTGTCTTGCCGGAACCGGCCGGTGCCTGCACGATGAACGAGCGCGTCACATCGAGTGCGTCACGGCGCGCCTGTGCATCGTCCTGCAGCAATGCCCTAGCTGCCGTCACGGCGCCTTTCTCCGATGCGGCTGAGCAGGCTCAATGGGCGTGACTTGTCAGTGCTTTGCATCATGTTGACCCGCACGTCTCCCCGTTGAATTCCGGCAGCGGCCGTTTGAACCTGCACGGTCCAGCCGGCGAGTGTGCTATCCCAGTCTTGTTCTTCCGTGAACGGCCGGCCAGCACCATCGAACCTTATCGATCGACTGTCTATATGCACGAGCCCGAGACCCGCGACGGGTTCCGTAAGCGCACCCGCATAGACTACTAGTTGCACGTCTTTTGGTTCGCGATTTCGGTCGAGAAAGCTCTTTCGCGTGCCTGTTTTGTAATCGAGGACGACCAGCGAACCGTCGTCAAGTCTGTCAATTCGGTCAATGCGCAATTGAAGCTCAAAGTCGCCAAGAGTGATCCTGACTGACCACTCGACCTTCGCAATCGTAAACGCATCTCGCCCGACATCGGCCGCTACGAGATCTTCGAGCAGGGTGCCTGCCCGCTCCCGCTCCATGCTCATTAACGCACCAAGAACAGGGTCAACGTGAAGTTCATGACGAACAAACGCTGATTGCAGTGCGGCCTCGATGCGCAGGTGCAAGTCATTGTTGCGCCAGCACTGAATCTCGCCTTGTGCGGGCAGGCATGCATAAAGATGATGCAGTGCATCGTGAATCAAACTGCCACGAAGGCTTGCCGACAGGCCGCTGGTTATAGGTTGCAACGTCTTTACGCCGAGACGACCCACAGCAAACGCTGCAAACGGGTCGCTCAGCTGACGTTGAATGGTTGCCGCTCCTCCGGCGACCAGTTCGCCCTGTACGACAGGCGGCACGGGATCATCAGATACCAGTACTGTGGCAGCCGGATCACACCACCTGGATGCGTACCAGCCAGGATCGTCCGGTGCGGATTCGGTGTCTTCGGTCAGCTCTCCAAGTAATGCGGTTACTGACTGTTCCGAATCGGCATCGGTCAGCGCGTAACTACAAACAACCTGTGCTGCACTGTGTATGACTCGCCCAAGCACCCGTTGCGCGTATTCCATCGTGTCCTGTGGCTCAGCATCCGGCATGCCAGCTTCGCGCTGCAGGTCACGCGACACCAGCGCAATTGGCTTGCTGACCGGAGGCCAATTGGCGGCCGTGAGACCACAAAACCACAATCTGTCGAACTGCATCCCCGCTGCCTCTAGTGGTCCAAGCAGCTGCACGACGGCCCCATGCGCCTCAGGCTGAAATACTGTCTCTCCTGCCATAGTTGTCAGGTGAGCAAGGGCCTCGGCGAAAGTCATCGTTGGACTGACCATTTCCAGTCGTGCGAGGTCATTGAGCAAATCGCGCCAGCGATTCACCAACTGAAACTCAACACTTGTGAGTCCCTTGTCGCCCGGCCAGTTGAGCTTTTTCAGCGTCGTATCGATGATCGTCGCCCAGGCGGATGCCGGGGCGCGTTGAGGAATCCCACTTTTTTGTGCAGCAAGTACCTCTACTCGCTGCCTCCAATCCAGTGAATCACCTGTTGCATCTCCACCCGGGAAAGCGCCGAGTAACATCCGGGGCGACCAGTTTCTGTCAGGTAATTGGCGCAATGCCAACTCGAGACGAACCCGACCTGCGATTTCACCGCTACCGATCATTGGTGTGCGCAACAACAGACTGATGTCGCGTGCCGAAACATCGCTATGCAGCCAGCGCAATACCAGCATTGCGATCGCGATCGCCGGGTAGTCGGCCAGTGCCCGTCCATACGACACATTGACAGCTGACGCATGATGAGCTCCCGAGAATTGCCAACCGGGAACCAGCCCTTCTCTGACCAGTCGGCCACGACGTGTGGCATCCTGTTCCAGATTGCTGGTGACAATGGCAATTCGAAGTTGCGAATTGTCTTCGAGTTCAGCTCTCGCCCATGCACCCGCGGCGCGCAATTCCGCATCGCCGTTCTGGTAGCTGTGCAGCTTATGCTTAACTCCCCCGGTAGCGGATTCGGTTATTTCCACTTTGCAGCCCGACGACCGCAACGCGTCCAGCACTCTTTGCGTTAGGGGCACGATTCGATCGAAACCAGCCAGCACGATTCGCGGCGGTACAGACAGATTTCCAGAATCCAACTGTTGTATGACCAGGTTCGCGAGCCCACTGTCATCTATCCAGGCCTCGCGATCGAGGATCGACTGATAATTTCTGGCGGCACGAGCGAATATCCGCTGATCCTGACCTTGCGCTCTTGTTGCGCAATCACTGATCGAGACATTCCAGTCATGCAGCCGCAGCCACGTTTCCCTCGCCTGGCGAACAAGTGCACCGAGGTTCAATAGCGGGTTATTGATTTCACGCCTCAGGCAGCGCTCCCACAGGACCCGGCTTTGCTGAGGATTAATGCGGGTTGGCAATTCCTGTGGTGCTTGCGCCGTCGCCAGGCACTCGGTGAGCCAGTCCTGCCAGGACAGTACCGCCGGGGTTCTCCACGCGGTCTTGCCGGACTCTAGCTGTTGCTGGCCGTATTCAACGATCAGCACGCGCGCGAGTCGCCGACTGGCGGTTACAACGCGTGACGAGTTCTGCAGTGCATCGGCCAGCCAGTCGTACATAGGTCAGGCGTACGGATGCGGCATCGAGTCGACCGCAATGACATTGGCTGCATAATTCGCAAGTTGCTTGCCCGCCCAATGGTCGCCGGCCACGCGGCTCTTATCGAGGACTATTATTCCATCAAGCGAACCTTGCATTGAAAGGTATCCGTCTGTTGCCAAAGCCGTACGATTGTCGAGTGATGCACGGCCAACCGCAAGTGCCATTTTCCCCGTGATAATTGCCGGCATAAAAAACCCGGCCAGCCTTGCGGCTGGCCGGGCGGGTCCGCACGGAGATTGCGGATCGCGTGACCGAATCAATCAACCGGTAACCGGTAGCGATTCAGTCCAGCTCTTCTACCTCAGCGCCTTGCACTTCGGCCGGCGCCGGGGTTTGTTCAAATTCCGCTTCTTTCAGCCCGAATCTGACAAGTAACAGCTCTTCCTCATCCGGGTTGAGCAGAACAATCGACCTGATCCTGATTTTCTCAGGTCCTAATTCCTGATCCAGCACGATGTCGCTGAATCTCGAGCAAATCCGGCCCGTTGAGGATGAAAACCCGATGCCCCAACTGGACTTGAGTCCGATTGCCCGGCGACTCAACACGACGTGGTATTTGCGCCTGCCGGTAGCCGTGACGATCAAATTGGCCTCATCCAATACCCGGTAGTCTCGGATAGTCCCCTCCGAGATGCAATTCGAGATTCGTGACTGACGCTCAAACTGGCCCTCTTCCTGGGCTTGATTCGGTGTTGCACAAGCTAATAAAACACCTGAGGTAAATATAAGAACTATATGATTTTTCAATGATTTTTACTTGTTAATTGTCAATGCAATTCGCTGTGACATACTCAGTTTGTCATTCCGCACCGATCACGCCGGACCGACGCAAAAAGCGTTAAGTCCGTGTCGATTCCGCGTGCCTTAAGCTCCGATTGTACCCCTCTAATCCGTGTTCGTGGCTACGACTCGTCGCGGGTCTCGAATCCACTCGCTCCAGAGGACAGATCCTCATCCAGATTTGCGTATCGACACCAGGAAAATGAGCGCCCAGATATCCCGCATAACCTGCGGCTGGTCGAATGAGGTCGAACCGGCAGTCGATAATGCACCAGCCGGGATCGTCCAAATGTGCTGCGAGATATTGCGGCTGAATCAGGCCGGCAAAATCCGCCATCCTCATGACTTTTTTCATACGTAACAACCCACCTTGTACCGCAAGAAAAGGTCATGGACAATGTCGGCCTGCGGGCTTCGCCCGAAGCTTAGCCATCAAGGTGTTGGGAGACCTATTCGTGGAAAAAATACTAGTAGGCCTGAAACGCGTCGTTGATTACAACGTACGTGTCCGGGTAAAGAATGACGGCAGCGGCGTCGAAACCGACGGCGTGAAAATGAGCATTAACCCGTTCGACGAGATTGCACTGGAAGAAGCACTGCGCATCAAAGAGCGAGGCGACGCCAGCGAGGTCATCGTTATTTCGGTCGGCGCTCCGGAGGCTCAACAGCAACTGCGAACCGGCCTGGCCATGGGCGCGGATCGCGCCATCCTGATAGAAACCAGTGAAACAATTGATGCGCTGTCTTGCGCACGAGCACTGCACGAAATTGTCAAAAGGGAATCCCCCGACCTCGTCGTGCTCGGTAAGCAGTCTATAGATGACGACAACAGCCAGACCGGGCAAATGCTCGCTGCGCTTTGGGGCCGTCCGCAGGCGACGTTTGCGTCTGAGGTCACACTCGAGGGCGGCAGTGCCCGTATTACGCGAGAAGTCGACATTGGGCTGGAGTTGATCGACATCGAGCTTCCGGCGGTTGTCACAGCCGATTTGCGTCTCAACGAACCTCGCTACGTGAAACTGCCAGACATTATGAAGGCGAAAAAGAAACCGCTGGAACAGATTCCTCTGGCTGAGCTCGGCATTGAACCGGGACCCGCCATCAAGCAATCATTGTACGAGCCGCCAACCGAGCGGAAACGCGGCGTCATGGTAGATGACGTTCCCGGGCTGGTCGCCGCTTTGCACGACAAAGGAATTCTGTAATGTCAAAAATACTAGTAATCGCTGAACACGATGGTGCTGTTCTCAACCAGAGCACTGCGAAATGTGTGGCTTGTGCGGCAGAGCTTGATAGCGCCGATATCGATGTCGTTGTATTCGCGGACTCGGGCGCTGATGTTGCCGGGGCAGCGGCAAAACTCGATTCCGTAGGCCGTGTACTGACAATCAACAGGCCGGATAACAAGCACGCGTTGGCAGCCCTGTTGGCCCCGCAAATCGTCGCGCTGGCTGAGGGATACAGCCATGTTTTCGGGCCCTCAACAACATTTGGTAAAGACCTGATGCCCCGGGTAGCCGCGCTGCTCGGCGTCAATCAAATCAGCGACATTATGAGTGTCGAAGGCAGCCATACATTCAAACGGCCGACGTACGCAGGCAGTGTCATCGTTACCGTCGAAGCGCCTGCAGATCAGATCGTTGTTGCTACGGTGCGAACGGCGTCATACCGTGCGGTGTCGAGCGGCAATTCCGCGCCAATCGAGAGCCCCGACGTGGTCGTCGATTTGCCCGGGCACACGCGCTTTATAGAATTGCGATCGGCTGAATCCGATAGACCCGATGTGCAATCAGCGGCGAGGGTCGTCGCAGGAGGCCGCGGACTTGGTAGCACCGAAAACTTCGAACTGATCTATAAACTAGCCGACAAACTGGGGGCCGGCATTGGCGCAACACGTGCCGCCGTCGATGCAGGCTATGTGCCAAACGAAATGCAGATTGGCCAGACCGGCAGGATCATTGCGCCGGCTTTATACATTGGAATCGGTATTTCCGGCGCCATTCAACACGTAACAGGCATCAAGGATGCCGGTACGATTGTCGCCATAAACAAAGATGAAGACGCGCCTATTTTTGAGATTACCGACATCGGGCTGGTGGGCGACTTGTTTACTATCGTCCCGGAATTAATGGACGCTTTAGACTAGGAACCAACGGTCGGTGGCCTGGATTGTGCCGGCCACCCATCGCCTAGTGCCGCAGTTTGCTGAGGATCGCTTCTGCCGCGCTAACCTCAAATTTTCCAGGCTCTTCGACAGCCACATGTGTCGCCACACCGTCGTCGACAATCAGTGCGAACCGTTGGCCGCGCATCCCCATGCCGAAGGCCGTGCCGTCGAACACCAGGCCCAACGCGTTCGCATAGTCACCGTTACCGTCAGCAAGCATCATTATTGCCTCACCAACGCCACGATCCTTGCCCCAGGCATGCATGACAAAAACGTCGTTTACGGCCATACACGCGATCGTGTCGACACCGTTGGCCAACAATTCATCGGCCTGATCAACGAACCCCGGCAAGTGATTCATTGAACACGTTGGCGTGAACGCCCCGGGAACAGAAACGAGAACCACTTTTTTTCCTGAAAAAAGATCGTCGGTAGAAATCGCGCCAGGTCCAGAATCTGTCATTCGACCAAAGGCTCCTGACGGCATTTTGTCACCCGCTTGAATAGACATTGGATTGCTCCCTGCCGGTTGCAGAAATTGCAGGCATCGGTCATGTTGACTCATTTGACCAGCCAACGCCGATTCTATGCGCAATCTCCAGCTGCGTCATCTACTGAGATTGTTCTGCCTGGGTACTTGCCCTGACGATTGTTGATCAATGCGCGCAAGCGTCGCAGGAGGCCGGCGGAGTGGGCGGTAGCAATATCTTCAAGCGTGTGGAAGCCAAAGAGGTCGGCTTTGTCGTGGAGGTGCCTGCTCCGTCTTCAATAATCATTATCCGCGACATGAATGACCAATCCGTCCAATTCGTCACTCACCTCGATCTGGCAGGTTAGTCGGCTGTTGTCTTTTCGCTCGTAGGCGGCGTCGAGCATGCTGTCTTCCATGTCATCCATGGGCGGCATGCGATCAAGCCACGCTTCATCGACGTAGCTGTGACAGGTCGCACAAGCGCAGGCACCGCCACATTCGGCGACAATTCCGTCGATACCGTCGTTTATGGCACCCTCCATCACGGAGTAACCATTGCCAACCTCGACATCGTGTCGGGTACCGTCGGGTGTGACATAGGTAATTTTCGGCATAGGTAATTTCTGCTGTCTTCAGGTGCGCGCAATTGTATGGGCGTTGACCGGAACCGGTCAACGCCATGATGCACATTGTCTTCTTTGGATAAAAAGGTCCAGCGTCACCTGATCTTGCTGCGACAGATATCAGCCCCTGCCGGATTGCGCCTTGCGATTCTCAATTTCCCGACGCTTCTTGCGGGCCGCTTCCTCTGCCAATCTGATTTGGCGGTTACGTTCGATGTCAGCACGAATCACGGCTATCCACTGATTTGCGATACGTCGTGAGCGCGATGTCTTCGTGGCAATCTTAAAAGCGGCAATTGAATCGTTATATTTACGTTGATTGTAAAGACACATACCCAGTGAAATCTGCGCGTTGTCCAGGCTCTTGAGTCCACCTTTCCTGATGCCGGCACGAACGGAGGACACGCAGCCAGCGTGATCGCCTGTGTTCAACAACGTATTCCCGAGGCGGATATCCAGTTCACCATCTGAACTCAATCGTGCGGCTTCTCTGAGCGCCGGCACGGCCTTTTCATCCTCCTGCGCAAGCATCCATGCCTGGGACAGCAAACGGTAATTCTTGGCATTCTTATTGACTCGTCCTGACTCCATTTCCTTGTCCAGAAGCTGACCCGCCTTGAAAGGAATCTCACGCTGCATATAAAGCTGTGCCATGGTTACCAATTCGGCTTCTTTCTCGAGCATCGACTGCGTTTGCGCGGCTTCATAGGCGTTGACCAGATTATTGTCCTCGCCAAGTTCCGTGTATGCACCCGCCAGTGAAAACCAGTAGCGTTTTTTCGGCCAGTTAATCAACAGGATCTTCTGAATGTCTCTTACCTTGCGATAGTCTTCCTGTTGGAAAAAGGCGAAATTCAAGAGCACGTACCAGTCTTCCTTGGCTGGCAGGTTTCGATCTCTTGCAATACGCAGAGCATTCTCGATCGGTTCAACCATGGCCGCGTACCGTTGCACCTGATACAGATTTTGTGCCTTTAGAATGAACGGCGCAGGTGCCGGATTGAGTTCTTGCAGAAACCAGCTGTCGAGTGTGGTCAGTGCTCTTTCGTACTGTTCCTCCATTGTGTGCAACTGAGCCATCGTGTACGTGGTCTGCTTCCTCATCTGCGGTTCCAGACTGGGAATCGCAAGCATTCTTACGTAAATTGCAATCGCTTCTCGAATATCGTCCATGTTGTAGTAAACGAACCCAAGATAGTTGAGGACGTTTGCCTGCTCGTATTCTGTCAGCTTGTCCGGATTGTAAAGTCTGTTCAGAATACGCAGTGCGCCCTGGTCATCTTCTGCGTCAATCGCTTCCTGCGCTTTCGTAATCTGGTCGTAGACTTCTTTGCTGACCGCCTGAGCCTCTCTGGTCCGCTGTTCTGGCCGCTCGTCTTCCGCAGCGTAAACAGGATCCATTGCCAAAACGCCGCACAAGAGCGTCAGGCTGATCCTCAGTGATAATCTAATCTTGGTGTGCATGTCAGAATATATCCTCTTCGATCTGTCCAATCCCGCCAGGGTTGCAAACCGGATCCAAGTCTAGTCCTCTATCAGAAATGTAATTCGAGTTTTAACGCCGGGAACGTCGACCGGAATCCCATCGACTACGCGTGGTTTGTATTTGAACTTCAATACAGCTCTTTCGGCGGCGCGGTTAAACAAGCTGCTAGTGGAAAAGAGAACAATTGGGTCACGTACCGTTCCAGCTGTGGTAACTGTAAACGACATATCAACATAGCCTTCCAAGCCACGCGATAACGCTCTAGCCGGATAGACCGGCGCAACTCGAACGATTGGCAGGTAATCACCCTCAGCGATGTTCATCCCGCCCGGGCCGCCAATGTCAATGTCTGCTGAAATGCTGGGTGCTGCAATACTGATTGTCGGCGCGTTCGGATCGATGTTATCCAAATCCTGGGGCGGGGCTTCCGGTGGCATCTCAGGTGGCTTCGGCGGTTTTTCCGGCGTGAAGTCATCAACGTTGATGTTCTCGTTGCGTTTAACGCGCACGAACTCCAGCTGATGGCGCACACGTTCCTTACTTATCGCCGACTCACCATACTCAATGAGAAGATGCATGATGAAAAGCAAACTTAACGTAACAACGACGCCGATAACAACGGAAAACGCATAACGGCCTATCATGAGTCAAATCTCCTCAGCGGTTTTTGCCGCTATGTAATCCCTAGTCCTCGAGAGTCGAAATCGCGACATTTGCGACGCCTGCCCTTTTCGCGGCTACCATTACGATCGTAAGCATCTCGTTCGTCGAATCCTCATCGGCCTGAATGACAATCGAGCCCTTCGGATTGTCAGAGTGCAAGCGTTCGATATTCAGTCGGACCTCTCGCGGATCAACAAGCTTCTTGTCTATCCAGACTTCGTCATTAGCACTGATCGCAATGAGGATATTCGCATCTGACTGCTTTTCAGTCGTTGCTGCCAGAGGACGGTTGACTTCGATGCCAGCTTCCTTGATGAACGACGCGGTCACGATAAAGAAAATGAGCATGATGAATACGACGTCCAACATAGGCGTCAGGTTGATCTCATTCTCGTCCTCCTGGCCACCCATCGAAGCTTGATTCTTACGCATTGCCTATTCCTGTATTGATTACTGGCTGGTCGGTGTGTAGGACCACACTCAGCGGTTATCGTCCGCTATTGAAATAGTGTAAACGCCCGCAAGCCGCGAAGCGTCCATTACGGTAATGAGCATCTTGTTGGTCGACCGCCTGTTGGGCTGAATGACAACCGAGCCCGTTGGATTCTCGGCGTGCAAGCGCTCGATGTTTGCTCGAACTGCGCGCGGATCGATCATGCGGCGATCGATCCAGATCTCGTCATTTGAGTCAATCGCGATCAGAATGTTTTTATTCTCCGTCGGCGTCTCGGTAAGCGGCGCGTCCGGCCGATTAACATCGATTCCAGCCTCCTTAATAAACGAGGCGGTTACGATGAAAAAAATCAACATTATGAATACGACGTCCAACATCGGCGTGAGATTAATCTCATTTTCTTCCTGATCCCCACCCAATATCACCTGGTGTCTACGCATGATAAGACCCTTTTAATGATCCATCGTGAGTGAGTCCTCCAGGAACTCAACCTCACGCGCCGCACGGCGGCTAAGCAAAGTCACGAGCAGAACCCCGGAAAGGGCCCCGACCATTCCCGCCATTGTCGGCACGGTGGCTTGAGATACACCTGCAGCCATCGCTCGAACGTTTCCGGATCCTGAAACGGCCATGACCTCGAACACTTTGATCATGCCTGTCACGGTTCCCATCAGTCCGAGCAGCGGACAAAGGGCGACCAGCGTCTGGATCATCGTGATTGAGCTGTTGGTCGCCATACTGAACTGCGAGATCATCAGTTCTCTTATTTGATACGCATGCCAGGAACGACGTTCCGTACGTGATTCCCAATTGTCATGAATCCCCCTGGACATGGTCTTCATCGACGTACGGAAAAACATAAGCCGTTCGGCGATGAGTACCCACATAAAGAAGATCGCAAGAGCTATCCACCGCAATACCGGGCCACCCAATTCCATAAAATCGCGAATGGCCTCAAAACTGTCAGCTAGCCAGAGCATAACGTCTCCTCAGGACAATCAGTCGTGACTCTCGGAGTGCTTAGCGACAAGGCCAGCACTCTGCGACTGCAGAATATTGACAATCTTGCGGCTTTGACCACTGACCAGGGTGTGAATCAGCACCATCGGAATGGCCACCACAAGCCCCAATACGGTCGTCATCAACGCCTGCGAAATACCGCCGGCCATCATCTTCGGATCACCTGCACCATAAAGTGTGATGACCTGGAAGGTCTTGATCATGCCGGTAACGGTACCGAGCAGACCCATGAGAGGCGCAACGACTGAAACGACCTTGATAAACAGCAGGCCTTTGGTCAATCCAGGCATTTCCTTAAGCGCCGCCTCACTGAGTTTGAGTTCAATCGTTTCTGTATCGGCATTGGCATTGCTCTCGTAGGCTGCGAGAACGCGCCCAAGCGGGTTATCAGTACTGGCACTGTCACGCTTGAGCTGAGCACTCACTTTGCGACTGTCTGTCGACAAGCCCAGCCAGCGCCACAACGCGATCAGCAGGCCGATGATACCCAGACCAATGATGCAGTAACCGACGATGCCACCCTGTTTTATGCGATCCGTAATTGTTGGCGATTCAACGAGCAACGCCAGAATTCCGCCTCGTGTGACATCAAGACCAAATGTGACCGGACCTTCGCTTGATTCAACCATGTCGCTGGCAGAATTTGTGAATCGACTCTGTTCCGGTTGCCGCGCCAATTCGCTGATTCTTCCGGTATCGTTGGAGTATTTCAGATAGCCGTTGTCGGCAACAATGTTGAATAACCCGACACGCACAACCTCCGTCTCTGCTTCCTCGCCGTCAGCTTGCGTTACAACGTGATTGAACCTGACGATTTTGCCGGACTCGGTTATCTCGCGCTGCAACTCAAACCACAGACGCTCAATGTCTTCTATCGACGCCAGGGTACTGGCACCCGCCATTTTTTCGCCCAATTCTCTGAGGAAATCGCCACGATCCGGAAACTGAATGTTCGTCAAAGACGTATTGAAGCGTCCTTGCGTGTCGCCGGAAACCGTTTGCAGAACGCCGAACAGTTCCTTCAATGCGCCCAGGCGCTCGTCCAACGCCGTTCGAGCCGCAACGATTCTGGCTTGATTGTTCTCGAACAACTGCTCAAGTCGCGCACTCTCATTTTCCTGCCGCGAGCGCTCGGCACGCGCCCGATTCAATAGCTGTTGCTGCTGATTTCGCTGCTGCGTGAATTCGGCTTCTCGTCGGCGTGCTTCCTGAGAATCGCGTGCCTGGCCTTGCTCAATCAATCGCAGGAGCTCGCTCATGCTGCTCGCGTCTTCCTGCGCGTTTACCGCGACCGTACCAAGACCTAACAGTCCCGCGGCTATTACCAATGCTATACGATTCATTTAAGAAGCCTCCGCAGAAGTCGCTGCCGGCAATGGAATAAGAATCAACTCCGGTGCGATCAGCTGTTTGGCCATACGCAGGCCTTTTCGAATTTCGTTACGACCTGAGTCATCGATATCCCACTCGCGGGCCAGGTGATTCCAGCGGCCGGTGATTCTCGAGTCATCAGACTGGAAATACAGTCCGACACGTCCGATTCGCAGGATATTGAACTCGCGTGTAACGTCGTCGATAGTAATGGTCTCGCTATACCATTCAGATGACGAGCCGTAATCGTTCTCGATCTGATAGGCCTCCATCACCTTGCGAAACTTCTCCGCAACACTGACATCGGAGCGCGACATGATGCCGTGCAGCGTATCGATTCGATTGGTCCGCTCCTGCATCAGAAACGGAACATCCAGTTTGATTGACTGCTCCAGGCCGTCGATCATCCGTTCCATCAGTGGGAAAATCTGTCGATTAATGACATCGACCTGATCCATCGACAGGGCTATGTCTTCCAACACAGCTGCCTGCCCACCCGTTTGCGCCACCATCAATCGGTTATAGACCTTGAGACCGTCTATCTCTTTGTTAATAGCCCGATACTGGTCTCCAAGTGAACGGGTTCCTTCAACAATGCTGTTGACCCGTTCCTGAGATTGTTGTGCCAGATTCAATCGCCGATCTGTAGCTTGTAAGACTTGATCGACGGTCTGAGCGAAGACGCTGCCGGATACCGCAATGACTGACGTTGCAAGAACTGCAACGGTTACGCGCCGGCTGCTGCTTATACACCGTTTCATGGACGCTCCTTAAAAAGGTCTAATTAATGTGGTCTATTTCCAAACTAAAGTTGAGTTAACAGTACCGGAGAGGAATGCAATGTATTTGCTAAATACTCGCACAATTGAATTACAGGTGTCGCTGAAAGTAATCCTGCATACACGCGCGACCCTCTCCACGTTCGCCGCGGCGTTGAATTTTCGGACCCAATTTCTCTCTCTAATTTGTTGGCTATCCGGTGCCGTACTGCCCCGGCTTCCCCGCCTTTTATTGCGATTTTGTCGTCAGGTCCAGAAGTACCTTTGCCGAAGAATAACACATGCTTGGCATATCTCCAGCCCATCCATGGCATATGACAAACTGGCCTCAACAGCGCGTGCGTGGCTGACCGGCGGTTTGCAAGCAGACAAATTGAGACCGATTCGGACATCTGAAGATCACCCGTTATATTCGTCGGGACCTTGCCCACAGGGCGGGATGGGCGAAACTCCTCGTTGTTCGCACTGTTCAGGTCGCATGCAATGCCGACGCCACCGGCAGCCAGACCGCGCGTGACGCCCGGGTTTCGCGTGCGCGATGAAATTGCACAGCACTTCCCCTCGCGGGGTCAGATAACAATCTCAGTTGCGACCTGGCGCCGATTGTAATTGGTACTCAGGACGAAACCGTAGGCACCGGCATTGGCTATCAAAATCACATCATTTTCTTCCGATGGCGGCAATAACCGGTCACTGCCCAGGCGATCACCGGTTTCGCAGATTGGGCCGACAACTGTCACCGTCTCCGACGGCGCTTCATTCGACCTGGTCAAATTCACGATTTCATGGTACGCCCCGTACAGTGCCGGCCGTAGCAGCGAATTCATGCCGGTACCGACACCAAGGTAGCGCATTTCGCCCTTACCCTTCAGCTGTGTGACACGCGTGAGCAAGATTCCGGCTTCGGCGACAAGATAACGGCCGGGTTCAAGCCACAATCGATAGTGCGGGTACGCGCTTCGGATTTCGTTGAGGGTCTTGTCCAGCTTGACCAAATCGAACGGCTTGTCGCCCGGCTTTTCAGGAATTCCCAGTCCACCACCCAAATCGATCGATGCGACGGACGGGAAACGCTCGGCGACGTCAACCAACTCGACAGCGATGGAGCGCCAGTTGTCGGGATCCAGAATACCACTACCGCTGTGGGCGTGAATACCGACTACCTCAGCGTCAGTTGCATCGATCAGACGCTTCAGTTCGTCGATTTCAAAAAGCGGGATGCCGAATTTTGAATGCACACCCGCTGTTTTCACGTTCTCGTGATGGCCACGACCTTGGCCGGGGTCTACACGAATAAATATCTTCTGACCTGCGAACAATTCAGGCCATGCTTCCAGCGGATACAAATTGTCCAGCGTCAAGAGCAGTCCTTTCTTGCGGGCCCACTCGTACTCCTCACGCGGCGCGAAGTTCGGCGTAAAAAGAATCCGTTGCAGGTCAAACCCCGGGATCGACTCCTCTATCCACTCTACCTCGCCTGGCGAAACGCACTCGAAGTCCACACCCTCACTTGCCAGCGTCCTCAGTAGCTCTGCGTTGAAATTCGCTTTGACCGCGTACAAGACACGATCGATGCTATGCATGTCCAGCAGGTTTCGGGCAGCGTGCCGGACACTGTCGCGGTCGTAGACGTAAGCACTCAATTGCCTGGTCGCAAGCTTGAGTAGTTGCCCGCGTTTCCGCATCCACCACGCATCTCTCGATAGCACGGCCGCCTGTTCGCTCCGGAACAACTGTTCCCAACTCTGACCGAACGCCGGACTGCCGCCGGCCTTGCGTATGACTGACGCATGCAGCTTACGTACAAGTTTCGGGCCCTGGCCCTGATTAACAACAAAACTCAGATTCAGGTCGTTAGCTGCCTGCGACATCAAGTGAATCTTCTCTTCCTCAAAGACCTCGAGTGCAGGTGCCAGGCGTGGCAGAATTGTTCGAATCTTGCGCCCGACGAGACTGACTGCCGAACAATCGCTGATGCTGCGCACACGGCATAGTCGATTCAGGTCGCCGACCAGCGCGCGCTGCGTATCCTCTGGCAGCATGCCATCCGTTGCATCGATGGACACGGTAACGTTGGTCTCCGACGTTGACACAAGATCAACGGAAACACCGTGTTCGCTAAAAATGGCGAACGCGCGCCCAAGAAATCCGACTTCCTGCCACATGCCCACGCCATCCATTGAAATCAACGTCAGGCCGTTACGTATGCAAATACCCTTGACCTGCGGCTCTATCTCTTCTGTTACCGACGAGATTACGGTACCCCGTATTTGAGGATTGGTTGTGCAGCGAACGAAAAGCGGAATCCTGTTCCGACGCAGCGGAGATATGCAACGCGGATGCAGGATCGAACTTCCGGCTGATGCCAGTTCCTGCGCTTCGTCGTAGTGCAGGGCCAACAAAAGCCTGGCAGAGGGAACCACACGAGGATCGGCAGAGAACATACCTGGCACGTCAGTCCATACCTCGAGTCGACGTGCCTGCAGTCGTGCGGCGAAATAGGCAGCCGACGTATCAGAGCCCCCTCTGCCCAGCAATACAGTTTCGCCATACTCGTTACGGGCGATGAAACCCTGTGTAAGGACTACCTTCCCGCCAGCCGTCAAGGTCGATCGCATTTGCTGGTCAGCACCGTATTCACAAGTGGCTGACAAATAATCCTGCGCTCTCTTGCCGCCGGCACGGTTCGTACTGGTCAGAAAGTCTCGAGCGTCAACCCATTGCACTGCAAGCCCATCAGCTTGCAGATACGCGGCGCCGAGTCGTGTCGCCATCAATTCTCCGAGCGCCATGATTCGCACTCTTACGCGCACACTGACTTCCCGTATCAAGCGTACACCTGCAACCAGCTGAGCCAGGGCCTGAAAGTAGTCATCAAGCAACTTGTTGCCGTCGATATTGAGCGCATTGGCGAGGTCAAAATGTTGCTGTCGAATCGCAGCCAGTTGTTCGGCCGGATCACCGCTGACCGCTTCTTGTAAAACGGCCTCCAGCCCATTCGAAACGCCTTGGAGTGCCGAATGAACAACCACTGGCTTCAGCCCGTCGGCCAGGCGATTGCGAACAAGACTGGCGATCATGGCCCAGCTTTCTGCCGACGAGACACTGGTTCCGCCAAACTTCAGTACGACCCAGGGTGAGTTCGCAATGGCTTCTGGAGCGCCGAGTGACGAGCTTGGCTCAAATTGGGCTTCGGCGATCATTGCGTTCATTTTTCAACTCAGCCAAGGAAAGTCGCGGCAAAAAAAAACCCGCCAGGAATCTCCTCACGGGTTTGTTGACAATGTCCAGACTTTATTACTAGCCGGTACTATTGCCATTCGCACCCACGCACCTCTGGCGCGCCATATATCTTATGCGTTTTTTTTACATCGACATTGCCGATGTGTAGGCACATTTCGTGAGTGACGGAAATATTCTTTGGCGAAGTAAAACGAACCTGATGTAAAAGGTCAAGCCTTGTCGGCCCAAACTGCCGTAGTCCGTGGCGATTGGCACTTTGTGGAAAAACGCTGCTTTTCGGCTGGCGGCGTGCAGCGCAAGCATTTGCCGCCATTTTGACGGTTGTAAGCCACTGAAATCGGGAGGCACTTGAATACCGCGTTTTTCCACTGGTGATGTTGAAAAACCCCCGCCCGGATTTTTCTGGCAGCCCGCGGTTGTTTCGAAGCGACGTAATTCCAGGAATCAGCCAGCCTCAGGACGAATCTGGCGCGCGGTGCCGGGCATGTTTCGCGACTACTCGTCGTCCCGAATTGTCACGGCGACGCGATGATAAATATCGACGTCGGCCATTGAATCCCCGGTCGACAATTCGACAACGAATATCTCGTCACCCTCAATGTCGGAATCCTGCACCAGCGGGATCAGAAGACGGGCCGTACGTTGCCCTGCACCGAACGAGATCGACTGACTGCCAGGTGCGAAATAGTCCTCGCCCTCGGTAGCCGTGACATTGCGCAGCGCATACCCGACCACCAAAGAAGTGTTATCCGGATTGAACCTTTGAAGATCAATTTGAACAGCGGGGTCCCGCTCCATCACCGACGACTGGCTCATTGCAAAAGCGACGGTGTTGGGTGGCAACTGTGCTTCGAACTCTCTCTGGTCGTCATCCTCCAGCACGACGGTGATTGTCGCAAGTTCAAATGACGCCGCATCCGCCTCGCGGACACGTAATGTCGATTGTTGATCGGCTTCACGCAATGGGTCCGACGCCATGGACAACGTAAAACGAGCCCGCTCCTGGCCAACCGGGAACACAAGATAACCGTTGCCCGAGTATGCATATTGCCCTGAGCCCCACGGAGACCGGTTTCCGCTGAAGCCGACTTCTTCGAGCCTCAGCGTCAACGCGCGAGTGACGTCATTTCGGACGACGTCAATAATCGCAGGTGCACCATCTTCGCGAAGAGTCACAGCTAAGGTGTCGACTGCCGCGCTGCCAGGCGCTACCTGAATCTCAGCCGTCGGCGGTGGTAATAGCGAAAAATCCACGCCGCGTTCGATCGATGATTCAGTGTCAGGTTCTTCTGCGCGATCCGGTGCCTCAGGCGATGGTGCTTTGATAACGGCTTCGACACCGGTGGCTTCCTCACCTGCTGCCGACAGCAGTGCCGATTCGCTGACCACTGCCGCCGACACCTTGGCTGGTGTCTCGTCCACAGTGAGTCTGCGGTTGATCTCCTCAAGCAATCCAAACTGGTATGCGGCTACGCCAAAAAGGACAATTAGTGCGACAATAGCGAAAATATATTTGCCCGAGCCACCGGACTCTTCCATTCCAGGATCGTCAATGGCCTCAATACTGGTGGTTTCCTCGGATTTTTCGCTCAGGGCATCGGTGAATTCCGACATCGATTCGAACCGTGTGACCCGCGAAAACGCCAGGGCCTTTTTCAATGTGCGCCACTGGTGATCATCGAGGCTTGTGAGCCGCTGCGGCTTCATTCCCTCTTCGGCCGCCTCCGCAGCATTACGCGGCCCAAAGACGCGATATCCTGCGATTAAACGGTACAACAAACAGCCAAGAGAAAAAACGTCGTCCGTGGGAACCGGATCTTCCCCGGTCAATACCTGCATACTCGAGTATGCGGGCGTCATCAGACCAAGCACGCCAGGGTCGAATTGCTCGTGGCTAGCCACCTGCTTTTGCCGCACGCGAGCGACGCCGAAGTCGAACAGCTTCACATCGCCATTTGGCATGATCATGATGTTGCCGGGCTTGACGTCCGCATGGACGATTCCACAGCGATGCGCATAGTCCAATGCCTTGCCGACCTGCCCTACTATCTGGAATGCCCTCTCCTGGTCAATGCCGCCCGCATCAGGCGAATCCAGAATGTCGGCGAGAGTTCTGCCCTCGAGCCACTCCATGATGATGAAATAAAGGTCCTCGTCACGATCCAGGTCAACAAACCGAACGATATTGGGATGCGCCAGGCAACGACCTTTGGCCGCTTCCTGTTGCAGCGCTCGCAGCGCCTGACCATTGGTTGCCAGTTGCGGCGACAGGACCTTCAGTGCGACCCAGGGCTCCGCAGCACCGGCTTCTGCGAGGCGCCTGTCCAGTGCTTTGTAGACAACGCCCATGCTACCGCCCGACACCCGCTCCTGCAGCATGAAACGATCGCGCAATACGGAACCGACCTGCACGCGATCTTCGGCCGAATCATTCTTGATATCGATATTTATGGGAATAACTGTCGTCGATCCGAATGGATCGTCGCCTTCGGGATGCGTGTCCGCATCGTTGTCGAGCGCCACATCGCCAGCCGTGGCCAAAACACTTTGTGCGCTGGCTGGACCGGTTGATATGCGCTCCGTCACGTAGCCGTCGAGCATAGATTTGACAAGCTGGAACGTCTCCTTGCGAAGGTCGCCTTTTTCATACCGGTCCTGGAGTACGCGTCGAATATCTGCTTCATTGGCGCCGTCGGCGGCCAGTAAACGCCCGATGCCGTCCTGAATCTCGGCGAGCAACTGCACGTCGTCAACTTTGTTATCCAGTCTGTCATCGAAGCTGGATAGCTGATCGACAAACGATGCCCGGATGTTGTCAGATTCCGCATTCATGGTGCATTTATCAGCTTAATTACCCGTAATTAGTTGCCGAGTCTCGAAGAGCCTCCGCGGCAACCACACAAGACGATTCTGTAACAACCCAGTCTAGCGTCTGCATACTGGCTACACGCGGAACTGGTCGTCAGATTACCTTACCGGGATTGAGGATATTCTTCGGGTCCAGCGCCTTCTTGACGGTACGCATCAGTTCCATCTCTATCGGATTGCCGAAACGCGCCAGGGAATCCCTCTTGAAAGTGCCAATACCGTGTTCGGCACTGATACTGCCGCCGAGATCCGTGACGACAGCGTAAATCGCATCGGAGAGTGCCGAATTGCGCGCACGAAAATCACCGCCAGTCCAGGCTGCGGGCCGGCTGACATCGTAATGCACATTACCATCGCCAACATGGCCAAAGGCCACCAGTCGAGCATCTGGCATCATTTCGCTGAGCAACGAGTCGCCTCTCGCAAGAAACTCGTCCATGCGCCCAATGGGCACAGAGATATCATGCTTGAGGCTCTCGCCCTCGGCTCTTTGCGCCTCGGAAATCGAATGGCGCGTGCGCCAGAATTGCTCCGCCTCCGTGGTGTTCTTGGCGATGCATGCATCGACGCCCAGCCCGTTCTCGATGGCTTGCATAAGTTCCCGTTCGACTATGCCTGCGTCGTCACCGACCGCAGTATCCAACAGCACGTACCATGGGTGTGCCTCGTCAAAGGGTAGTTTGGCATTGGGAATATGACGTTGAACAAATCGCACTGCGCGACTGGATATCAGTTCGAACGCCTGGATTCGATCGGCCAATCGATGCCGTAATCTGGCCAGCAATTCCACAGCTTGTCCGGCAGACTGTATCGCAACCAGTGCGGTGGTCACGTCGCCGGGCTCAGGATGTAGCCGCAGTGTGGCCGCCGTGATGATTCCCAGGGTTCCCTCACTGCCCAGGAATAGCTGTTTCATGTCGTAACCGGCCGTGTTCTTGCGTAAGGATCGCAGGCCATTCCAGACCGTGCCGTCAGCCAACACCACTTCGAGCCCGAGAACCTGATCCCTGGCTGTCCCATAGCGGATGACGTTGATGCCGCCAGCGTTCGTCGACAGATTACCGCCGATTTGACAGCTACCCTCAGCGCCAAGGCTCAACGGGAAATAGCGCTGTGCCTGACGCGCTGCATCCTGAACGGTGGACAACACGCACCCTGCCTCAACGACCATTGAGAAATCGTCAGGATCGATCGCCCGGATTGCGTTCAAAGCAGACAAGGACAGCAGTACCTGCTTGCCCGTCTTGTCCGGAATTGCACCCCCACAGAGTCCGGTATTGCCGCCCTGCGGCACAATACCAACACGTGCGCGGGCACAAGCAGCGACAACGTCGGCAACCTGGCTGGTCGTCGACGGCGACACCATGATCAGGGTCCGGCCCCGGACCAGGTTGCGCCATTCCGTCAGATACGGCTCAAGTTCAGTGTCGTCGGTCGACCAGCTAGCTGTGCCAACAATCGACTTCAATTCATCAAGCAGCATGGTCGCCCTCGAAAATCGCCTGGGCTGCAAACGTCGTCCAATCGATATTGCTCCCGCACATGACAATTACCACAGACTTGCCGTTGAGTTGGCCACGGAGCGGACCAAGGAGGGCTGCGGTGCTGGCAGCACAGGCCGGTTCGACAGCAATTTTCATCGATTTAAACAAGACCCCCATGGTCGAGCACAATTGCTTGTCACTGACCATCACTAATCTGTCGACGTGCTCTCGACACAGTTCAAATGAATACGGCAGTGCAAACGGCGCACCAAGGCTGTCAGCAATCGTCTGTATTTTGTCGATAGCCTGTGGTGCATTTGCCGCAAAACTCCGGTGCATCGAATCGGCCCCCTCCGGTTCAACGCCAATGAGCTGGCACTCCGGTCGAATTTGCTTGATCGCATTCCCTATGCCACCGATCAACCCTCCACCGCCGATGGACACGACAACAGTATCGAAGTCATCGCATTGCTCACAGATCTCCAATCCAATGACTCCGGTGCCCTTCGCAATCGCCTCGCCTTCGAACGGATGCACCAGAAATCGACCTTCGTCACGTTGAATCTGCTCGGCAACAGAAAATGCCGTGTGCACGTTATCAACCAGCACTAATTCGGCACCGTAAGATCGGCAAGCCTCAATACGTACCGGGCTCGCTGCAGCGAGCATAACAACCTTGGCGCTGGCACCGACCACCTGAGCTGCGAATGCGGTCGCTATCGCATGATTGCCTGCGCTGACTGCTGTCACACCGGCCTCGAGTTGTGCGTCGGTCAGGCCCTTCAGTACCGACAGGGCGCCCCTTGCCTTGAAAGTGCCGGTTCGTTGCAGAAACTCGAGTTTGGCAAATATGCGCGTGTCGCTGCCCATCAACGCCTCGAGACCCGCACATCGCAGCAACGGCGTCCTGACTATCTCCGGCAACTCCGCGTGCCGAAGAGCGTCTATTTCCGCAAGTGTTGGCCCGTTAACTGGCATGAGGCGTTCCGCTGTCGCTACCCGGTACCTGGCTGGGACATCCCCCAATTCGCGCCGTCACAGGACCGGAAACCGTCAGAATTATGTAAACTACCACCACAGCGACCTTCGTGAATATCTTGGATTTCAAATAAGATACGACAGCTTCCTGATAATACTTGCGCAATACAGAAGAGTTGATTACTTTCAACAGACGGTATCAGAGCAGCGGCCATTATTGACCATTGACCGACCCGTAAACGGCGTTAGTTCAGTTGTTGACCCGTACCGGCACTGACTGCGCGAACTGTGGCAGAGAAATCGGTCGCGTGGAAGTCGCTTGGGGCCCTAAGCATGGAATTAGACGATCTTTCTCAGTCCGGTATTCGCCGATTAGCTGGTTTTTCGCCGTACCTGGACCAGCTCGCCGGCATCGGACAGCAAATGGGACTCCGACAGCGCAGCAACCTGGTTGAGGTCGAACGCGGCTTGCACGAACACTGGCGTCTCGGACAGAACAATATTCTGTGTTGGGCTGCGGCCGACGGCGGGCTGCTTATTCTCGTCGTGCCGCATTACGCGATTGCCGAATGCACATTGCCGAGTACTGACACCCAGCCGCCGCGCGTATCATCGAAATTCATGACCGAGCTCATTTCCGGCGACCGCCAATTGTCCGGTGCGCAGATGCAAAAGGTCGCCCGTCTGCTTGAGGTGGAGCCGGTCTACATTCCTTTGCGCGAGCAACTGTCCGGCCACGTCGTAGAAACGCAAATTATCGAGAAGATGATTCGGCGATATGGCATCAACTACGTTCCAAGTCGGGCCGTCACAATGTTCGATATTGTAGGCTTCAGTCTGCTTACGCCGTTTGAGCAAATGACACAGCTCAACAGCCTGTCATATTCGCTAAATTCTGCTCACGCGAAGATGCTCGAACAGGACGTTGGTATCAACTTTGCCAGGTCTTCGAGTGGCGACGGTTTCTATGTCTGGAATCAGGACGATGGCCTGGAGGCCAACGTTAATCTGTATCACTTCATGCACATCGTTCTCGCAGACAATGCCATAGCCAGAAGCAAGAGCAAGACGACGTCAAAGGCCGTCCCTCGACTTCGTGCCTGCTTTCATGTCGGTAGCTGTTACGAATTTCACCAGGCCGATGGTTTGAATCCGACCATGCAAGTCTTCATTGTTGGTGACGTTACGATTGAACTGGCCAGAATGATCGATGCCGCCCTGCCCGGTCAAATACTCGTTGGGGACTTCGTTGCCGATCTCTCGGGTGCCGAATTTGACCCGACCGCTACGCAGGCAAATCTCGACGCTGTCACATTCCTGCAACGTGCCCAGGGCAATTTGTCGAAACTTAGTGGCATGGAATTTTCGGGAGAGCGCGTTACAGCGATAAAGTGTTATTTGACGGGCGAGAGTATGGGCGGCGGAGAATTCACTATTCGCCGACTGCACATCATGGACAAGCACGGGCTCTCCAGAGTCGCGTACAACGCCAAGGTAAATATTTATCGTGAGTTGGCGCAGCCGATCCTGCTGGGCATTGAAGACAAGAAGTTGGCGCCGGCTGGAATGTCTGCCTGAATCTTATACGGTTGCCACTCTCCAGT
>Ga0255052_10000890_pt1 | contig 23274 bp, 19 predicted proteins | sample JV7_2_21_MG_FD_188632 | JGI IMG/M metagenome (GOLD analysis project Ga0255052, IMG submission 188632) | Seawater microbial communities from Jervis Inlet, British Columbia, Canada - JV7_2_21 | ecosystem: Environmental > Aquatic > Marine > Inlet | place: Canada: British Columbia | collected... | reverse complement strand
TTCGGAACGGCAGCACCGCAACCGATTTGCCACGCAAGAACGTCGTGCCGTCGTCAGACTGCGAATTCAGCCGAACTGAAAGATAGGCGACCGCAACGCCGAGCACCAGAACAAGGAGCCAACTGGAAATCAGCGACAAGCGGCTAAGGCCGATTGCCGATTGCGGAGGTGGCGTACCCCGCACGACGCCTTCCGAAGTGACGTCGAAAAACCACGCCATGATCGCCACCAGCGGAAACCCGGCGAGCGCAATTACGATCAATCCGGTCAGCACTGCGTCCGGAACACCGAGTGCCGGGAAAACGACATCAGCGGCTTCCACGGCAATCCACGCTACCACAGCATAGGCAGCCATGGTGCGAAACACGCGCCGGTGTTGTAGTTCGTTGAACAGTCGGGCAAGCATCTGCTGTGGCATCCGGTAACCGATATTTGTGGTGTGCGCTATCACACGCATACAGACCGGTATGGTGACAGAGAAATTACAGGATGTCGCGGCCCACAGGCCTTGCCGGGCCTGGCGCCCGAGGCCCGTCCGTCACGTCTCCCACACCCACAGGACAGGAACACCGGCACCGTATACGACCGAGCGCTATGACGGATTCCGCACCTAGTCGGCCAGTATCTTGATATTGCTGGTTGCTTCGATGACGCCTGAGATGACAACCAGATATCCAAAGAGAATCGCCAATGATTTTGCAGACGCAACAACCCAGCTTGCGCTATATACGCGGCGCAGGGAAATGGCGAAGTAGCCCAGGAAATAGCAGAGCAGGATGATCTGTGCGACCAGCGGCAACCAATGTTCAGAAGCAACTTTTTCCAGGGGCAGCATAACAGCCAGCAGAACGTAGGCCGCACTTTGCAAGTGAATCGAAAAAATAATGTGATCGAAATAAAGCCGCCGCGGAAATACTATCTTGATCAACAAAGCGAAAATCGGCAGCAGTACGAACATCAACCGTGGCAGTTCATCGGACATGAACTCCGCCTGGGGCGCCGCATCAAGCTCTCTGGTTTGTCCCGGATCCAGCAACACTCCCTGGCTCGCAAGCCAGGCGGCCAACAGGAAAAACGAAACGCTGATCACCAGGTATAAACGAAGCGGGGGTGTGTAGGACTTGCGCCGGCCGGCAAGGTACTCGCTGGTCAGGACTCCGGGTTGCATCAATAAGGTGCGGAACGTGCGAGAAGCCCGACCATCGATGTCCAGCGTCTCCTTCAGCAACTCGCCAACAAGCTCACGTATCGGCCGTCCGAGATCCACGTCCTTTTGCCCACAGTTCGGACAAAATTTGCCGTCAAGCGACGTATGACAGTTCCTGCATTGCTTCACGTGTTGGTACCGCTAGGTCATTATCACATCGGCCACACCCACATGATCATCGGTATGGAAACCGCGACGATCAGTACTTCCAGCGGCAGGCCCATGCGCCAGTAGTCGCCGAAGCGATAGCCGCCCGGCCCCATGATCAGGGTATTGTTCTTGTGCCCAATGGGAGTGAGAAACGCACAGGATGCAGCTACCGCAACGCCCATCAGGAACGGGTCCGGGTTCACGCTCAGCCTGGCTGCGATTTCAACGGCAATCGGGGCGGCGATCACGGCGGTGGCCGTGTTGTTCATCACATCGGACAGCGTCATCGTGACAATTATCAACAGCGCAAGAACCACCACCGGAGAAAAACCCGAGGACAAACTGACGATGCCGTCGGCTATCAGCGCGGTACCGCCGGTCGACTGTAATGCACTGCCGATCGGAATCATGCAACCCAGCAAGACGATCACCGGCCATTCAATCGAATCGTAGATTTCACGCAGTGGCACGATGTTGAGTAATGCCATCAGCGCCACGACGCAGCCCAATGCGATCGGCAGGTAAACGAGGCCAAAGCTGGCCGCGAGGATGGCGGCCGAGAAAATGCCGACGGAGAGCCAGACCTTGTTCCGCTGGATGACGCGCTGACCACGGTCGGCCAGGGGCAGTAAGGCAAGGCGTCCGGTCACGTCCGTCAAGGGTTCTTCGGCACCGAGCATCAGCAAGACGTCGCCGGGCCGGATGACCAGCTTTCGAACATTATCCCGAAAACGTTCGCCGCCGCGGGACACGCCAACAAGTGCGACGCGATAGCGATAAAGCAAGCGAAAAGAAACCGCCGAACGGTCAACGAGTGGAGATGCCTCCGGCACAACGACCTCACTCAACTGCAGCTCTTCATCCTTGAGCACGCCCTCGCCGGTGCCAATATATTCGAGCCCCATACTGCCCAGCGCCTCGGTGATGCTCTCCGGAGGCGCCTCGACGACGAGAATATCGCCGGCCTTGATCTCTACGATCCGCGCCAACCCCGGCATTCGCCTGCCGGTTCGTATCAGGCCGACGATCTCGACGTCACTTTTGGCCGCCATCTCGTCCAGCTCCCGCACGCGCTTGCCAATGACCGGCGAACCATCGGGCACTTTGAGTTCAGCGATGTAGTCGGCGAGATCGAACAGTTCCTTCTGCGGATCTTCCTTGCGCCGTTCCGCCGGTAGCAAGCGCCAACCGATCAACGCCACATAGGCCACACCGACTGCGGCACAGGCCAGACCGACGGGAGCGAAGTCGAACATGCTGAAGGATGCACCCAGCGCATCGTTGCGATACTCGGCGATGACGATGTTTGGCGGTGTGCCAATCAGCGTAATCATGCCCCCAAGGATCGAGGCAAATGACAGTGGCATCAGTGTGACAGCCGGGGAGCGTTTGGCTTTGGACGCGGCCTGCATATCCAGCGGCATCAGCAGTGCCAGTGCGGCCACGTTGTTCATAAAAGCAGACAACACTGCTGCGACTGCAGACATGATGCTGATATGCGACGCAAGCTTCCTCGATGCGTCGACGAAGAAGCGCGCCAGCAACTCGATGACACCGGAGTTGGACAGTCCCCGGCTGATGATGAGCACCAGCGCGATGATCACCGTCGCCGGATGGCCGAAGCCGGAGAAGGCTCGCTCCGTTGGCACGACGCCCGTCAGAAGTGCCGCCAGGAGCGCTACGAACGCCACCAGGTCGTAACGCCAGCGACCCCAGATCAGGAACACGAAAACGAACAACAGCACCGCGAACAGAATAGCTTGGTCGGGCGTCAAAACCATGCATCTCCTTTAATAAGGACAGATCGCCTGTCGTAACCCGTCCTGACAGGCGATGCTACAGGAATATCGCACCAGTAATCAGCACTTGTAGGAGCTGTCCGACCGCCATGGATGGCGGGAATGCAGGTGTTGCAGGAGCATTCACCTGCCTGACGGGCGATGCCTGCAAAGATATTCAGGCGAATGCCACGTGCCCATTGCACGAAAGCTACCTGAACGCCATGATAACGTTTCGATTCAGGGCCTCGCAGCAATTGTTGATGAGGCAGCCAGGACGTGACACCTTTCGCGAAATAAACCGGCCCGGACTCCGGTCTGTTTTCTTGCATCAATGCATCTCGATGCCAAATTGTTTCCCGGGGGAACGTTATGAAGTCTTTATTATTGACCGTATGTTGGCTTGCCCTGCTGCCCTCGTTGGCGGCCAGCGCGGCTGACAACATCGACTGGCACCACTGGGAACTGGAGGCCTTCGCGCAAGCAAAGGAGCACGACAAGATCATTCTCGTCAGCGTCGGTATGGAGGGCTGTGCGGCCTGCGCCAGAATGGAGGCGCTCACCTACACCGACAACACCGTCATCGAACTGATCGATGAGAACTTTGTTGCGATCGAAGTCGATGCCGAGGCACGGCCTGACATCGGCGAACGCTATTCGGACTGGGCCTGGCCGGCCACGATATTCATGGCGCCCGATGCCACCCAGGTGCTGGCCATTCGTGGCAACCGCATACCAAGAAACTTCGTGCCGATTCTCGAGGATCTTGTCAGCAAACACGCGGCCGGTGAATTGAGACCGGATCCCCGGTCCCCATATGCTGCGCCACCGAAACCTGCCGAGACGGAGCTGACTCGTATTCGTGATGACCTCAGGGCGCAAATCGATCGTTCGCTGAATCGTAAATATGGTGGCTGGGGCAGAAGCGGCATCGGCGGCGAACAGAGCGGCTCACGTCTTCGGCATCTCTATTTGCGCGCGCACCTCTATGATGACGCCGAGCTGCACGAGCTGGCGCTGAAAGGCTCGGCAGGCTTTCTCAACTCGATCGACCCGGTGTGGGGCGGCAGCTACATCGCCTCTTTTCCCGAAGACATGGAGTTGCCGGCAAAATTCGCGGCATTAAGGGCCATCCCGGAGAAAAGAATCCTCGTGCAGTCAAATGCGATCACGGCATTCGCTATCGGCTACCAACATACCGGCGATAAGAAATACGTTGCCGGTCTGCATGATATCGACCGTTTTCTGCAAGAGTGGATGTTGGCGCCGGACGGTACCTTTTATACCAATCAAAAAAATCAGCCGGCGAATTTACCGGCAAACATGTCCATCAACGACTACTGGCTTCTGACCAGCGACAGCGAACGACGCAAGTTCGGCACGCCGCCGGTGGATCACGCCGTGTACACAGATAGAAACGGTGAGGTCATTGCCGCTTACGTAGTTGCTTACGAGGCCACCGGTAACGATGATTATCTCGACACTGCGAAGAAAGCTGCATCCTCTATTCTCGAAGACCGAATGCAGGACGAAGGCTGGGTTGTCCAGGCCAGGGCCAACGACAAAGTCAGCGACGATGAACGCATGCGAGCGTACGTCACCGAGGTACGGCCTTTCTTAAGTGCACAGGTCTGGTTTGGTACCGGCTTGTTATCACTCTACCGGGCAACCGGTGATGGGCACTGGCTGCAGTCGGCAGATCGTATCGGTAAAGCCACATTGCAATTTCTGCAAGACGATGAACTGGGCGGTTTCTTCGCCACGGTTCCGGATGCGACGGCGGCCGTTATAGCGCCGCGAAAACCCCTCGAAGCAAACGGCACGGCGGCCAGCTTTTTCTACGACCTGTCGATTTACACCAAGGACGATAACTACGCTTCAATAGCCGAGAAAACCATACGCGGCGTCGGCCAACCCTCGATCATCCGCCGCGAGGGCAGAATAACGGGCGAGTTCGCAATGGCGCTGGAAAAGGTGACCACATCATACGTCGAGTTCTCCGTGGTTGGTGATACCGCTCACCCGAACGCGCAGGCGCTGTTCAACGCAGGAAGAGATGTCTTCGAACCACGCAAACTGCTGCACTTCGAAGCACCCGGCCGCTATCCGGACCGCGGAATACCCGCGATGTACATCTGCAACCCCGACATGTGCTCGATTCCTATCGAAGATCCCAAGCAGGTCGCAAAACAGGCGGCTGCGTTTCACGGGCCAGCTGCAAGCTTGTAATGGAATAGAGGTCGGACCGGGGTTTTGGAAACCGCTGTTCGGCCCCTCTGTTATGCGATATAGTTATAGGAGCGTTATGCGATGTAGTTATACGAGGGCAACTTTTTTCCATTGAGATTGTCAGGGCCGTTACACTCCGGGGTGGGGGGAAAGAAATTATGGCCAGATACCGAATGAGCGCAGCGGTTATCGGCGCTGCCGTACTGGCGGCATGTTCGCCACCTACGTATTACGGGAGCCTCGACGATGAGCGGCATGTTGAGCGTGTTCTCTGCAAAAATGTAGCGCCTCTTGGCTCTAACATCAGGCGCAAGACCTGCCGAGTGGATCGCCAGCTCACGTTTGACGAGAGAAAACGAGTGCTTCGGACATTTGAACACAGGCCGGTCCCGGCGGATATGTCCAAGGGCAGCACCCGATAGGTTATTGACCCACAAGTACCCACCTGCCGCGGTCCGTGCTTTCAACCCGATATCTTCGGGACAATCGACAAACCGCATTCTTGTGGCGGGATAATTTTTGCGTCTTGCTTATACGAAATTGTCAAATTGAGATGCCCGCATCTGGCCCTGGCCGTGCTGAAAACGACTGGAAGAAGTCAGCAGTTGGTCTGATCGTCCGGCACCGGCCGGCGGCTGCGCCGGCTACCCTTATCCCCTGAACGGTTTTTGAATTCCGAAGCCTGAAGTTATTCAGGGTGTCAGGTTTATTTTTGGTGCCTCATCCTACGAAAATAAACCTGACACCTTCTACGTAACAACAGACTTGGTGTTCTTCTATACTATGTTTGCCACGAGAAGAGAAAAATATTGCTATGAGCAAATATCGACATGACCTGCCGCAACTGTCCGGCGAGCTGTTCTTGACAGATGCCGGTATCGAGACTGATCTGATATTCAACCATGGAATAGAGATTCGTGAGTTCGCGGCACATACGCTGTTGCCGGATGCTGCTGGTCGCGAAGCTGTCGCCAACTACCTTCGTGGATTTCTTTCGCTTGCGAACGAGCAAAACGCGGGATTGATTCTCGATAGCCAAACCTGGAAGGCTCATATGCACTGGGCAGACGATCTCGGTGCCGACGAACAGGAACTGCAAGAGGCGAACATGGACGCCATTGCATTGATTGCAGCGCTGCGCAACGAATATGCGGGTAGCAGCAAACCAATCGTCCTGAACGGCGTTATCGGTCCCCAGGGTGACGCGTACGCACCCGATGCCGAAGTGGCAGCACATGAGTCAGAGGAATACCACGCCAAACAGATTAATTGGCTTGCCGGGACTGAGGTCGACATGGTAACCGGGTTGACTTTTACACAATCAGACGAAGCTATCGGCCTCGTGCGTGCCGCGAAGTCGGCGGGTCTTCCCGCCGTCATCTCGTTCACCGTTGAAACCGACGGTGCTCTGCCGACCGGGCAGCCGCTTGATGAGGCCATCCAGGCCGTCGATGATGCAACCGATTCGGCTACTGCGTATTTCATGGTGAACTGTGCTCACCCAGATCACTTCTTCCATGTTCTCGGTGACGCGGACTGGGCCCGTCGCATTCACGGCTTACGTTGTAATGCGTCCCGGCTAAGTCACGCCGAGCTTGATGAATGCGAAGAGCTTGACGAAGGCGACCCTTTGGAGCTTGCTGAACAATACAAGGCGCTGACAAAATCCATGCCCTGGCTCAATGTATTCGGTGCTTGTTGTGGGGCTGATCTGCGACACGTCGTTCAAATTACCCGTGCGCTCACCGGCCGGTAATACACTTGCATCTGCTTTGACACGGTTGAATTAACATGACAACGAACAAACAAGTTCGACTCGCGAGCCGGCCGTCGGGCTGGGTAACGGCCGACAATTTCACGCTGACCGAAGAAGCGGTTCCGGAGGTGGGGCAGGGGCAGCTGCTGGTCCGGAACCTCTTCATGTCCGTCGACCCCTACATGCGCGGACGCATGAATAAGGCGAAATCCTATGTGCCGTCGTTTCAGGTCGGGGAAGTGTTGCAGGCGGGCGTTGTCGGGGAGGTAATCGCCAGCAGCAACAAGAACTATGGCGAGGGCGATTTTGTCACCGGCATGCTTGGCTGGGAGAACTACTCGCTCAGTGATGGAACCGGACTGCATAAAGTGCCGAAAGGTCCGGCCCCACTGTCATATCATCTCGGCATTCTCGGCATGCCCGGCATGACCGCGTATGTCGGGCTGCACACCATCGGCAAGGCTCAGCCCGGCGAGACCGTATTCGTGTCAGCGGCCTCGGGCGCGGTCGGCAGCGTGGTCGGCCAGCTCGCCAAACTGCATGGTTGCACCGTGACCGGCTGTGCGGGCGCCGATGACAAGGTGGATCTGCTCAAAGCGGAGTTCGGTTACGACGCTGCCTTCAATTATCGTCAGAGCCAGTCGCTACCGCAAAGTATCAGTGAAGTCTGCCCCGACGGCATCGACGTCGACTTTGAAAACGTTGGCGGTGAGATCTTCGAAGCGGTGCTTTGGAACATGCGGGAGTTCGGCCGCGTTGCGCTCTGCGGCATGATCTCCAACTACAACGACGAGGAGTTGCAACCCGGGCCACGCGGTATGACGGTCATTATCGGCAGACGGCTCACGATCCAGGGATTCATTGTGACGGATCACCCGGAGGCCGGGAAGGAATACGTCAGTAAAGCCATCCAATGGCTCGCGGAAGGAAAACTCAAATACCACGAGACCATTGCCGAAGGTATCGAAAACGCGCCGTCGGCCTTCATCGACCTGTTGCAGGGCAAAAACATCGGCAAGCAAATCGTCAGGCTGGCCGATATCTGAATCGGCATAAACCTGATTTCACTAATGATTCAAACGCTCCCGAACCCCGAATAGCAGCCATGCCCGAACATCAGGAACTCCAATTCGAAGGCGCCTGCACCTGCGGTGCCGCGCATTACCGCATGACCGGCAAACCAATGTTCGTGCACTGCTGCCACTGTCGCTGGTGCCAGCGCGAAACCGGCTCCGCGTTCGTCATTAATGCCCTGATCGAATCGGATCGCCTCGAGGTCCTGCAGGGCAGGGTTGAAGCGGTGCACATCCCCTCACCAAGCGGCAACGGACAGGACATCGTCCGTTGTCCGGAGTGCCGGATAGCACTGTGGAGCTACTACTCGGGCCTCGGTGACATGATCAGCTTTGTGCGCGTCGGCACGCTCAACGACCCGGACCGCCTGCCACCGGACATACATATATATACGTCGTCAAAACAGCCCTGGGTAATACTCCCGGAAGGCACGCCGGCCGTCCTGGAATACTACGACCGCAAAGAGTACTGGTCGGAAGAAAGCCAGGCCCGGCGCAAAGCGCTTTTGGTCTAGCGACTGAGTTTACGCAGGCAAGGCAAAGGCGGACATGAACTGCCCTATTTTTTCTTGCGGGTCGGACACGCACAGCTCATCCGGCGATCCCGGGCCGGTGAAAAGATCCTTGATCGTGCCATTGACGGTGACATCGGGTTCTGGCGCTTCGCCGAGCCCCATCGTGACCCGCTGGTCATCGATTGCCAGCCACGCCGCAAATTCCTCGGTCTTGAACTGAACGCTGACTGAGAGATCACTGACCCGGTCGGGTTGAAACAATGCTTTCAGGGCCACGAGGTCCCAGTCGTCCAGGTGGTGAAAACCGGCCTGGTTCTCCGGGCCGTAGCTCAGGCCCCAGCGGACCAGCGCCAGCAGGGCGGGCTCCAATGCCTGGCCGACCTCCGTCAGGGCATAAAGATGACCGCCCGCATCGCTTGCTTGCCGCTCAATGATGCCGGCGGCTTCGAGTTCCTTGAGTCTTGCTGCAAGCAGGTTGCTGCCAATGCCTTTCAGGGACCTGCTCAGTTCGTTGAAGCGCCTTGGGCCAACCAGCAGGTCGCGGACCAAAAGCAGGGACCAGCGCCCACCAATTACGTCGCTGGCCTGGGCCAGGGCACAGTTCTGTCTGTAGCTTCGTTTTGCCATGGTTGACTAATCTAGCATTTCACTATATATTTTTAAAGCACTATATAATTCTAAAGTGAGGTAAGTCATGATATCGGATAACCACCTGTTGCTACGCGCATTGATGCTAAACGCAGCGTTCTCGGCCTTTTCGGCACTCATCATGTTCATTGCGGGAGGCTGGGTAGCCGAACAACTTGGCCTGCCCAGTGTTATCCAGGTATATGCCGTAGCGGGGTTTCTGGCGGTGTTCGCACTACAGCTCTGGAACATCGTTCGTACCCGCAACATCCGGATCTGGGAAATCACCGGTATCATCAGCGGCGATATCGCCTGGGTGATCGGCAGCGTCGTGCTCGTTGCACTTTATTATCAGTCGATCACCGCAACAGGCCTTATCCTGATCGATATCGCTGCACTGGCTGTACTCATCTTCGCGATCCTGCAGATCCGGGGACTAAAGGAGTTTCGTCGCACAACGAGCCCTTAGCACGGAAAAGGGAACGGTAAAGGTGTCAGGTTGGGAAAAGGTGTCGAAAAGGTGTCCGAAAAGGTGTCAGGTTTATTTTCTGCATGCCGCCGAATGCGAAAATAAATCAGATACCTTTTTTACCGGACACCTTCTATTTTTCAGCGGGCCTGACGTCGGCATAAAGACAAATCCCCAGCCAGTCCGGCAGCGTTCGGGCAAGGTGTGTGTTGCCGTGTGTGCGGATCAGCTTTTCGCGTTGTGCTTTTTTCAGGTCCAGATCACCGCTCCATACTTCGACCAGATCGCGTACCCGTGTGTTGATATACAGATCGATGTCCTTGCCGGGATTCTCGGTACACAGATCCACCTCTTCCCCGCAAGCTACGAGCCACCAGGTCTTAAACTGCTTGAGTTCGTCGAAGGTGAAGCACAACACGGTCTCACCGTCCGGCAGACGATCCGTCTGCAAACGGCGCTGCAGATCCCACATCAGGAATTCCACATCGAGTTCATTGTCGGTCATCTGGCCGCGTGCCCAACGCATGCCCCACACTGCGAGGTGCTCGATGATCGGCTCGAGTTCACGTCCGCAAGCTGTAAGGAAGTATTCATGGCTTTTTTGCCCGGGCGATCGCTTGCGCACGATCAGGCCTTTTTCTTCCAATGCTTTCAGGCGCTTGCTCAGCAGGGTAGGGGAGATACGCGACAGGCCACGTTGAAAATCAATGTAACGCGTCGTTCCCAGCAGCAGTTCACGCAGGATCAGCACCGTCCATCTTTCGCCGATGATATCGGTCGCCTTTGCCACCGGGCAGAACTGTCCATACTCAGCCATCTGATTTCACCCAATTTTCTGTCACAAGATAACTACAGATACTGTAGCTGATCACTACATTCTGTGCAGTAGTCGTGACTGTGCGGTTCTTCCTATCCTGTGCTCGCGATGAAGGTATCGCTTATCGAAATTTATCAATTCAAGGAGAAAGTCATGACAGCGCAAAATGCAGCACAAGTTGAATACCAGACGGTGAATGGTGTAGACGTCAGCAAGATAATGAACATCATCGGCTCCATCGAAGAGAACAGCGACAATGCGCACTTTCAGTTTCGGCTGAAAAACCACTGGGTCGAAGGCGGACTGAACCGCAGTCGTATCCAGGCGTTCTTCGCTGTCGGCCGAGAGGACGACACGCGCACTGAGCCCTTCATTATTGATGCGGACGAGCCGATAATTTCTGCCGGCGGGGATAGTGCGCCGAACCCCATGGAGTTCGTCTTACATTCCTTGGTGGGTTGCCTGACATCGACCATGGTGAACCACGCCGCGGTGCGGGGCATCGACATCGAATCCGTTGAATCCTCGCTGGAGGGTGACCTGGATGTGCGCGGCATGCTGGGGTTATCGGACGAAGTTCGAAAAGCCTACAACAACGTTCGCGTCCGAATGCGGGTCAAAAGTGCGGCGACTGCTGCCACGCTCAAGGAGTTGGCCATGTATTCGCCGGTATTTGACATGATTTCCAATTCACTCCCTGTCGAGTTCGTGCTGGAAAAAGCATGATCGGGAACCGGGGTCGAACCAGGGCTTTCACAAAACTGCGGTTCGGCCCCGGTTTTCGCCCCGGCTACGGCGAAACGACCGTCCGCTCCGATCCGGCAACGGCCGCCGTGACGGGCACGGCCGCCATCGCGTGCTCGGCGATGGCGGTGATGGTGAGGGAGGGATTCACACCCGGATTTGCCGGCATCGTCGAGCCGTCGCAGATCATGAGATTCTCGTAGCCGAAGACCCGGTTGTTGGCATCCACGACACCGGAATCCACATCACGCCCGATCACGGCGCCACCCAGGATGTGCGCTGTCATCGGGATATTGCCCACGGCTTCCAGCACGATGCTCTGGGCGGTGCCGCCGGTCTGCTCCGCGAGCCATGCGGCCGAGCGGTTAGCCGCGTCGATGTAGGTGGGGTTGGGCTTCTCCGGGTCCTGCTCCGTGGTGAGCCGCACGCCGCGGCCGAACCACTTGCGCTTGGCGCGGAAACCGATAGCGTTGTCCAGCGTCTGCATGACCAGGAAGACCAGCGTGCGCCGCGACCAGCCGAAAGGCCAGAGCGTTCTCAGGAAGCCGATGGGGTGGCGCACGATCTGACCGAGTAACACGAACGGACGGGACAGCCGGGTGCCGTCCCCCGTCAGGAGCGTGAACAGGGTGGACATGAAATCGGCGTGCTTGCCATAGGTCACGAACTCGATATGAGTACGCTCATCCGTGTGGATGCTGGCACTGATTGCCACACTCTTCCACGGCTCGAGCGAATCGTCAGGCAGTGTCACCGCCAGTATGGATTCGCTGTTGGTCCGCACCAGTCTGCCGAGCTGGCGGCTGATCCGCGATAGCGAGCCCTTGTGTTTGCAGTTCGCGAGCAGGCGGTTCGTGCCGAGAGCGCCGGCGGCTACGACGACGCCTCTTGCGGTTAGTTGACGCCGGTTCTTCCTGATCCAGGCGCCCGGGCGGCGCGTGCTCAGCACATACCCGTCGCTGCCGTCTGCCGACGCCAGCGGCTTGATGTCATCGACATGGCAGTCCGGAATGATCTTAGCGCCTAGCTTCTCGGCGAAGTACAGGTAATTTTTCATGAGCGTGTTCTTCGCGCCAACGCGACAACCCACCATGCAGGCGCCGCAGCGTGTGCAGCCGGTGCGCTCCGGTCCCTCGCCACCGAAGTACGGATCGGCAACGGTCACGTCGGGCTCGCCGAAGAACACGCCGACCGGCGTGCGACGGAAGGTGTCGCCGGTGCCGAAGTGCTCGGCGATGTCCTGCAAGAGCGAGTCACCCGGGCTCTCGAATGGCACCACATTCACGCCCAGCATGCGTTCCGCAGTGTCGTAGTGGGGGCCGAGTTCGGCGCCCCAGTCGGCGAGATCCGACCATTGGGGATTTTCGAAAAACGGTGGGCTGGCCCGATAGAGCGTATTGGCGTAGACGATGCTGCCACCCCCGACGCCAGCGCCGCTCCCTATGAAGGTGTCCTTGAATGGCGTCAGGCGCAGGATTCCTCTCAGGCCCAGGAATGGCACCCACATGTAACGGCGCAGGTTCCAGGTGCTGGCGGCGAAGTCCTGATCCTCGAAACGACGCCCGCTCTCCAGCACCGCGACCCGGTAACCCTTCTCGGCGAGGCGCAGCGCGGAGACGCTGCCGCCGAAGCCGGAGCCAACAATGACCCAGTCGTAGTCATACTTCTGGTCAGCCCGGCCCACGGTATCGCTCTCTGGCATTGTTGTCTGTTGTTGTGTATCGATCGCTTCGTCTTACAGGTATTGCGAACCGGGACTCATCCTAGCTCCAAACAATGCGTTTTGCATTACCGGGGTATTCGTGAACAAGCGGCCACTTCTTACAAGGCAAGAAACTGTTGAGCGGCAACCGAAGGGACATTGGAGAGTGTCCGTCAGCCATAATTCTGAGACAATTGGCGCCGAAGTCAGGGAGCAGAGTCGATGAAGCAATCCGCACTGGATGTAGACAGAATCGCATTGATTGGCGCTCCGTCGAGTGCCGGCGCGCGCCTGGTCGGCCAGGAGCAGGCGCCGCAGAGCCTCCGCGACGCAGGTCTGGTACAGCTTCTGCGGTCCGACGGCCATGAAGTCGTGGATCTGGGTGACCTTGCCCAGGCGTCTTTTACACCCGATCTCCAGCATCCGAAGCAGCAAAATCTTTCTCTCGTCGTCAATGTTCTTGAACAGGTCGCCAGCCGGGTTGAAGCGGCGCTCGCCGACGGCGCATGGCCGCTGGTGATCGGCGGGGACTGCACGATAACGATCGGTGTCCTGGCGGCCCTGGCGAAACATTTTCCCAGGCTGGGCATGATGTATCTCGATGGCGATGTGGACTTGAACACGCCAGAGACGACTCATACAGGCATCCTGGACGGCATGGTGCTCGCACATATCCTGGGCAACGGTGCGGAGGAATTAAGTCGTTTCGGAAGCCGCTATCCCTTGCTGGAGGAACAGGACATTTCGCTTTTCGGCTACAGCACAGAAGCAGGCGGCGTCGATCCGGTGGAAATCGAGCTTCTCGAAGATACACGTATGGCGAAGTATCCAATGGAAAAGGTCAGGGATGGCGTACGGGATGCCGCAACCCGGGCATTACGTGATCTGGAACAAAAGGTCGACCACATCCTGGTGCACTTTGACGTTGACGTCGTCGACGTGGCTGATTTTCCAGCCGTGGACGTTCCTCACGATCCGGGGCTCGGCCTTTTGCAGGTACGAGAAGCGCTCAGCATTTTTCTTGCAAGCGAGAAATCAGTGGGCCTCGTGGTGACAGAATTCAACGCCACTCGTGACAGCGAGGGGACACTTGCGCCGCAATTGATCGAGTTGATCCGGGAGGCCAAAGGGCGCGGCGACAAATAGGAGCAGTGCACCTCTATTGAAAAAAAAAGGCAGATAGTCCTTCCATTTGCCAAAACAGCTGTTATAGTTCGCGGCGTCCTGGCGCACCTCGGTCTGCGCCATTCACTCCGGCCCCGCAATTCCGCGGCTTCCGGAGCCATTCAGAATTTCCAGCCTGGACCGAACCCTGCGCGGCAAATGCCATGCAATCGGGTCAGGCGATCCTGGAGTACAAAATCAATGTTATTTAATCAACTCGGCCTGTCGGCCGAACTGCTGCGTGCGATCGATGAAAAGGGATATCGCGAAGCGACCCCGATCCAGCAGCAAGCCATTCCTCTCGTCCTGGAAGGGCGTGACATCCTGGCCGGTGCCCAGACCGGCACCGGCAAAACGGCGGGCTTCGCTTTGCCGTTATTGCAGCGACTGCAGCTTTCACCCGACAACAGGCGCAGCGTGCGTGCCCTGATTCTCACACCGACGCGGGAACTCGCTGCACAGGTCGGCGAGAGCATCCGCGACTACGGTCGCCACACGCCGTTCAGGACGGCAGTGATCTTCGGCGGCGTTAGCATCAATACACAGATTGCAAAATTGAAAAAGGGTGTCGATGTCGTCGTCGCCACGCCCGGTCGCCTGCTCGATCACATGCAACAGAAAACCATCGACCTGTCCAAAATCCAGATACTCGTGCTGGACGAAGCGGATCGCATGCTCGACATGGGCTTCATCCGCGACATACGCAAGATTCTCAAAGTCATGCCGAAGGAGCGCCAGAATCTGCTGTTTTCGGCGACGTTTTCGAAAGAGATCAGGCGTCTCGCGGCCGATCTGTTGAACGCGCCGACCGAAATTCAGGTTGCGGCACGCAACACAGCGGTGGAGCGGGTCAGGCAGATCGTGCATCCGGTCGACAAGCGTCGCAAACGCGAGCTGCTGTCGCACCGTATCGGCAAAGAAAACTGGAAACAGGTCCTCGTCTTCACGCGCACCAAGCATGGCGCCAATCGCCTTGCCGGCCAGTTGACGGCCGATGGCCTGAGTTCCGTGGCAATCCACGGTAACAAGACGCAGGCTGCACGGACACGCGCGCTCAGGGACTTCAAAGCAGGCAAGGTTCGGGTAATGGTCGCGACCGACATCGCCGCGCGCGGTCTCGACATCGATCGGTTGCCACACGTCGTCAACTATGAACTTCCCTTCGTTCCGGAAGACTACTTACATCGTATCGGGCGCACCGCCCGTGCCGGGCAAGAGGGCCATGCGGTCTCGCTGGTCTGCATCGATGAGCAGAAGCTTCTGAATGATATCGAGCGCCTGCTGAAATGCGAGATCGAAAAGAAGGTCATCCCCGGCTACGAGCCGGATTCGCGCATCAAGGCAGAACCGGTTCAGATAGGACGTTCACAGCGGCCGACCGGGCAACGAAAAAGCGCGCGAGCCGGCGCACGCAAGAAAAGAAGGACCGGAACCCCGAACCAACACAGAGGCCAGCGCCACCGTTCATCCGGCGAACAGCGACGCGTGGGTTAAGGTTGGGAGCAGCATAACGGGGTCGAACGGAGATTTTCTGATAATCCCGGATCGACTCTGATTTTGTATACTGCGGCACCATTTCATTGCACAGGAAATTCGTATGCTCCAGGGAGTATTACGCATTGGTCGGGCTTTGCCGGTCATCATGATCGCGAGCCAGTTAGTAGCCTGTCAGCCGGATCGCTCTGATCACGGGATCGGCGATGCCGCAAAGACCATGACGTCGAGAAATATTGCCGACGCGCTGGACCGGCAGACGGCGGACTCCCGTAAGGCCAGGATCTCCGGTGTCGAGTACGATCTGTACGTCGACGTGCACAGCAGCACAGAGAGGTTCAGCGGAGAGGTAACGATCCGATTCGGACTCACGGATCCGTCATCCGATCTGAACATTGACTTCGGCGGCGGGATCGTGCGACGGGTTCTGGTTAACGGAAACCCGATTCGGGTCGATTACAATGGATTCTTCCTGACACTGCCATCGGGGACGCTGCAAAGCGGGGCCAATTCGGCAGCTGTCGAGTTCGAACATTCGTACGACGAAGATGGCACGGGACTACATCGCTTCGTTGACCCCGAAGACGGCCTTGCCTACGTCTACACTTATCTTTGGCCGTACTACGCGAACAGGTTGTTTCCCTCATTCGATCAACCGAATCTCAAAGCGGAAATCTCGCTGATGGTGCGCGCGCCAGCGGAATGGACCGTCGTATCCACCGGCACCGGCACGGCGGAATCCTCCGACAATAACTCAACTCTGTGGCGCTTCAGTACGACCCCGAAGATGTCGACCTACGTATTTTCGTTGCACGCAGGGCCTTACAAGGTCTGGGAAGATGATGCCGACGGCGTCCCGATCCGACTCATGGCCCGCCAGTCACTCGCGAAATTCGTTGCCGTTGACGAATGGTTTGACGTCACGAAGCGCGGTCTGGAGTTCTACGGCCGATACTTCGACATTCCGTATCCTTTTGGAAAGTACGATCAACTGATCGTGCCGGACTTCACCATTGGCGCGATGGAGAACATCGCCGCTGTTACGTTTGCCGAGCGCTTTGTGCAGCGGCAGGTGAGTGACCGGACAGAGCGAGAGAACAGGGCCAGTGTGATTCTTCATGAGATGGCGCACATGTGGTTTGGCGACCTGGTGACACACGACTGGTGGAACGGACTGTGGCTGAACGAGAGCTTTGCAACGCAGATGGCAGCAATGGCTTTGCTCGAGACGACCGAGTTCACCGATACCTGGCACGGATTCTTCACCAACGCCAAGCGTCGCGCCTACCAGCGGGACAGTCGTGTAACGACACACTCGATCGAACAACCGGTAAACAGCACGGCAGATTTCTTCTCTGTATACGATGCGATTACCTATCAGAAAGGATCATCGGTACTGAAGCAGCTCGCGCATTATGTCGGTGAGGAGAACTATCGGCGCGGCGTATCTGCGTATCTCAAGGAACATTCGTACGGTACGACCGAACTCGATGATTTTATCGGTCATCAGGAGAAAAGCGCCGCTATCGATCTCGATGCATGGAGCCGTGAGTGGCTCTATCAGCCGGGTTTCAACACGCTGAGTGTGTCAGTAGATTGTGGCGGTGATGGCCTGCGATCGCTCACTGTTTTGCAAACAGCGCCGGACGAGCATCCCTTCCTGAGGCGCCATCAGCTCGATGTCGCTCTGTATAGTCTTGACGACAACGGAAAACTTCTGCCCGGTGACGTATTTTCTCTGGAAATCGAAGGGGCGAAGACCATAGTTGATCCTCCCAGTGATCGGCCGTGCCCGGCACTCGTCAATCCGAATCACAAGGACTGGGCATATGCGCGGATCGCACTGGATGATCGAATCGTCGAGGTTCTCCGGGAACAGCTGGGCGATATCCCGGAACCGTTGACAAGGTCGATTTTCCTCACGGCACTTTTCGATCGAGCGATGGCAGGAGACATGTCGCTGGCCGACTATGTTGGGCATGCGATGCGTCTTGCGAAGACCGAGCAAAACGTTCGCATACAGCAGCAGATTTCATCGTCCATCATTGCGGCCATCGACCTGATGCAACGGCTGCGCCCGGAGACTGACGATGCGCTCGCCAGGCTACTCCCCGAGCTAGAACTACAGTCATTTAGGTACGCTGCCGACGCCACCACAGGCGACCTGAAGCGGACCTGGTTCAATACCTTTATCGGTGTGGTGTCCACGGAAACAGGGGTCGCAACCGTGCGGGCACTGTTGAATGGCACGACAGAGATGCCGGGGCTCCAGATATCCGCTGACATTCGCTGGATATTACTGATTATTCTCAGTCGCAACGGCGTAGCAGATATTGATGCGTTGCTTGCCGCGGAGAGTTCGTCTGACATTTCGGACTTCGGCGCCAAGAGCGCATTGACGGCGAATGCAGCGATGCCCGACCAGGCGACAAAGGCAAAATGGCTGGCGGAACTGCAGAACCCGGAGACTCTCACTGGCCTCGCGAGGCAGCGTGCGGTCATGGCGGGGCTGTTTCCGCCTAATCAGACTGCGCTGCAGTTCGAGCTTCTTGGCCAGGCATTGGACGCGCTGCCCGAACTCAGCGAGACGACCGACCCATATTTCATGTCGAGCTACGCGAGCGTATTACTGACGCCGATGTGTCTCCCGGAGAGCGGCGCCCTGATGCAAAAGGCGCTCGATGAGCACGCAGACCAATTGAACAGTACCGCATTAAGGTTCTTGCGGGAGGCGCATCAGGCCGATCGCGAGTGTCTGGCGCTGCGGAGCGTACAGTAATGAAACGCGTAAGAATGCCTCAGCGCCGACACTGGTAGGGAGTTTCGACGGGTTCCCCCCACCCAATTCCCTGGGATTCCAATACGGCCATCAAGTTGGGGTAGGGCTCGCGATCAAATGTTCCATAGCCCAGGAAACTCGTCATCGTGATCATGTCCCGATCGGCGTCGAATGCCATCAATGCCTCAACGGCTTCTTCCTCGTTACCCATGATGAGATGACTCAGCCACATGATTGACGCATCGTCCGCAAACTGCTCAATTCCTTTTGTGTAAAGTCGTATGGCATCGGTGACTCGGTTCTCGGCACAAGCTTGTCGCAGTAACACCAGGTATCGGCTGTCATCGGGCAAGTCGCTCGCCAGAATAACGGGCAATACTTTGCTGGCGCCGTCGATGTCAGCCACCCATAGCAAGGCACGGTGGGCCTGATACATGACATTCGCATTGTCGCCGAAGCGCTCGACGGCGTTCTTGGCGAAAGTCCGAAGCGTCTCAGGTTCGCCGGTGTAGAGCAATCTGGTCAACGAAGTACCCGCCACAATAGGGTCGAATCCGTCGCGGGCGTAAAACTCGGCGACCGCCTCCGTTACGTCGTCACGCATATCGAGTTCAGCAAGCAGATTTAGCTGTATAAGCTGCGCGGACTGATCGTTAGGTCGCTGCTCCAGGTATTCGGTGTTGAGACGCAACGCCTGACGATATTTCATTTCAATGCGTGTTTTTTGGGCACGGTACATTATTTTACTGACAGGGTCTTTCTCGTATTCGATGGCTTTATTGATCACATCTTCATAAAGCGGCAACATTTCGGCGGGCGTCAGTTCGGTGACACCAGAGGTGATGAGGTTGACTGTCATCTGGTTGCGCCAGAAAATAGCCAGTCGCCAGTAAGCTTGGGCGAATTCCGGATCCAGTTCGATGGCCCGCTCGTAGGCATCGCGAGCATTCAGATTCTCGTATATATCCCCGGTTACAAACGTACTCTCGCCAACGGCGAGCCCTCGCAAATACGCCTCGAATGCCGGCACAGAGTTTGTCCCTGACGACACCATGCGCGCCAGCGCATCAGGATTCATCGCCGTTTCCAGCGCATTGGCGATTTCAATCGCGACATTCTCCTGAATATCGATCAGGTCATCGAGATTCCGATCATAGTTCTCCGACCAAAGGTGAAAGCCATCGCTGGCTCGCACAAGCTGGGCAGTTACCCGTAGCCGATCGCCGCTGCGCCGGACCGAGCCTTCGAGGATGTGTTCTACGCCCAGCGCTTTGGCAATGGTTGGAATGTCTTCGTTCGATCCTTTGAACGTAAATGATGACGTCCTCGCCGCAACGAGCAGGTCCGGTGTGCGAGCCAGCGAATTGAGGATTTCCTCGGTGAGGCCATCTGCAAACCATTCCTGCTCTTTATCCGAGGACATGTTGACGAACGGGATCACCGCGATTGAGCGCTTCGACGCCTCTTCTTCGACGGATTCACCAGCTTCGATGGCTTCGATGGCGGCGCTAGGCTCAGCAACGGAATCCGGTCTGTGCGCAGGTGAGTCAGTCGGAACCTGGCGTTCCCAGACGAAGTAGCCCAGCGCAATAACCAGCGCAGCAATAATGATGTAGTTCAGCTTCTTGCCGGTGGTCGCGGTTACCGAAGCGGCAACATTCACGTCCCGCGTTTTCTTGACGCCTTCCGGCGTAAGCTCGAATGCCCAGGCAAATATCAGCGCAAACGGGAAGCCGACGGCTATGACGAGGATTATCGTCTTGAACACCCAGTCCGGCGTGCCGAACGTTGGAAACATGACTTCGCCGATTTGAAAGACGATCCAGCCGACGACGATGTAGGCGATACCCACGCGAACGACATTGCGCCGTTTCAATTCGTCGAAGAATTTTCCCATAAGCCCCGCCCTGAAGCGCAGTAGACGGCGCAGACAATAGCATTAAATCAGGGCTCTCGCCGAGTTCAGCGAACGCTTACCTGGTGCAAACAAACGGTTAAAAGCCCGGATCGATACAGGTATATCGCGATTAACGCTCCCCCGACCAGTCCCGACAAGAGAACTCTGACATTTCGCCGGACTCGAGATTCAACAGGCGAATTTCAGTAAACTTTTCGTCAATGACACTGTGCCAGGCAAGGTAATCACCACCCGGAGAAAACTTGGCATAGCCATCGCGTCCCGCACGCTCTGTCACGCGTTGTTCTTCTCCTGTCAATAGATCGCGGATATAAAGCTCCCGGTCACCACTTCTCTCGGAGCTGTAAGCCAGCAACCCGCCATCGGGGCTCAGGTGTCCGACAAAGTTGGGGCCCTCGCCTGGCGTCAGGGCCTTGATTTGGTCGGACTCAAGTTCCCGGCTATATATTTGCGTGCCCGAGGGCTTCCGGGCATAAAAAGTAATCGCCGAGCCGCCCGGATGCCACGATGGAAAGTTCTCGGCAGATTCTGTCTTCCACACTCGAGAAGTACGCTCACCACTCAGATCCAGCAGGGCGATATCGAGTCCTTTCTCGCCCCTTTGCGAATAGACGATCCAGCTGCCGTCAGGGGAGGGGGCCGGTTCAATATCAAACGGGCCCTCACTGATACGAACAACGTCAGAGATATCGCCCTCAGGCGAGAGCTTGGCGAGAAAGATGCGCGACTCCCGCTTGTCATCGATCTGGTGAAACGCAATGCGCTTGCCATCATAGAACCAGCGCGGATAGCCCTCCGTCTGTGTTCCATCCCAGACCAGTTGTACAGTCTTTTTCTCCACATCGATCAGATAGAGGTCGATGCTACCGGCGCAGGACCCCTCGGCAACGAGCAGCCTGCCATCGGGATGCCAGTCCGGGTGCTTCAGATCGCCTGTCTCAGCAGCCGCAACCCCCATGGCAAGAAGCAATCCGATCAAGGTACTTATACGAGTGAGAAGTGACATCGACCATCTCTGCAGAGCGAATCAGCAATTTTGGAACCCGGATTCGTCGTTTGGTTCCCGGGACGGAGGTGTCAGATTTATTTTCTCTGTCTGATACTTTTTCTCGAACGATACCGGGCGCGGAAGGTCAAATGGTCACCGAGAAGCGAATCCAGAGTTACGCAGATCGCCTGGTTTTCCTGGTGCGCAACCTCGATATGCAAAGCCCGAAGAATATGGAGGCACGTAAAGCGAGCGTATAAAACGTGTCAGATTCAAGGCGACCCATGTTATGAAAGTGCGATTCGATAGGTGCCGACTCCCTGAGATGTTGGTGGTTTTCCTGGGTCTCGTGGCTGGCATGCCACTCGCAAATGCAAAGGACACGCAGGCCGTAATGGATGGGCATGAGCTCCAAAGCGCCATCCTCCGTTCGGATTTAGGTGTGGCGGAGCAACAGATTGCTCAAGCCATCGGGCGACACGGCCAGGACTGGGCCGCAGCCAAAGCAGTAGTGCAGAGCGCAGGCCTGGATAATCTGGGACGAGAATACCTTCTCCACCAGGTGTTGATGCGTGCCCGTCACCTTGAGCCTGACGAAGAAGCGCTTCAGTTTGTCAGCAGCCTGCAAGACTATGACAGCGAGGTCTATGTCTGGCACGCAGAGGGGCCATTGCCGGTGGTGGCTTACCCGATCGGGACACTGGCCACCGGGACGCTACAAATCTGGGCACAACAGCGTGTCAGAAACGATGCATTACGCGAATTCCAATCAGGTATCTTCAGCAGTCTCGAGCATCTTGGGCGGTCGGGAACAAACGAGTATGCGGGCGTGATAGCGGCACTCAAGGATGCCGATCCGCTTGCGGCCGGCCAGGCAAAGGCCTGGCTCGGAGAAAATGCAAGGGCTGGCGATTTTTACGAAGCCCGCGCCATCGTAGCGCTTGTTACAGCCGATAAGAATTTGATCTCGGAACTCACGATATCGGGCGATGGCCTGGCGGCGATCGAACTCGTTCGTGCTGTACCGTCGCGATTCGATGCCGGATCCGCATTCGATGTTCTGGTCCGGGCGACGGCCAATCCGGCTGTTGCCTCGGCCGCCATGTTCGAGATCGACGGCCTGCGTAAGCACGGCTTGGGTGCACGCGTCGATCAATACCTCCTCGATCAACTCGATGACCCGGAATTGGGCGCGACGGCTGCTGCCATCATTTCGCGAAGTGGTGACTTGCAGTTGCTCGGCCGCATCGCAGAGGCGCTGACCTCAGCGACGTCAACGCCCGCTTATCAGGCGCGCGCCACATTAGCACTCACACTGGCGAACAATCAGTATTCCCGCACCGTGCTGCTTGACGCCCTCGAAAACGATGTCTTCATTGACCCGAATTTACGCTCGAAGGTCGTCAAATGGCTGCAAAACTGAAGGCGTTCCTGGCGATCACCGGCATCGTCCTGACAGGCGCAGGTAGTGCAGAGATTCTGACTTATACCGAACTAACCAACAGCGCCACCGAACTGGCGATTGGATATCCCATACCTGTGCCGGTTGATTCCCTGACCGCGGTATCTGGTTTTCGAACTTACGCGAGTCTGCACGCACGGCACCAGGATCTCATGCTGAGTAATGTCGAGGTCAGCGGTCAAGTCGTTGGCACGACGCACCGCGGTCGCGATATCTGGGCCTATAGCATCGGTGATACGGACAACCTGAGCATCAACGAGATCACCGAGGCTGCAGTTCTCATCAACGGAGGCATTCATGCCCGTGAGTGGGCGAGCCCTGAGGTAGTGACCGAGTTGTTCGAACAACTTGTCGAAAGAAAAGCAGACAACGGCATCGGTCAGTACATCATTGAGAACGTGA
>Ga0255052_10000889_pt1 | contig 23279 bp, 18 predicted proteins | sample JV7_2_21_MG_FD_188632 | JGI IMG/M metagenome (GOLD analysis project Ga0255052, IMG submission 188632) | Seawater microbial communities from Jervis Inlet, British Columbia, Canada - JV7_2_21 | ecosystem: Environmental > Aquatic > Marine > Inlet | place: Canada: British Columbia | collected... | reverse complement strand
GATGTGTTCGATTACATCGAATGTTTCTATAATCGCAAACGTCGTCATGGCTATCTTGGTAATATAAGTCCGGCGGCTTTTGAGGAGCGTAACCAAAACATATTTCAAACCGTCCATTAAACCGGGGTCGAACCATTGGCCCAGGAAGCGGCCGTTGCGGTAATATCGGTGAAAAGGTCTGCTTGTGACCCAAAGCGGACATTGCGGGATGCCGACCCAAGCGACACAACTTCATTGTATCTGCCTCTTCTATGCCGCCCCGTTACACGCGATGGCGTGCTATCTTCGCGTGAAAAGGCTGGGTTTCGGTGAAGCAAATGAGGCAATTATTCGACGAGCTCAAGCGCCGCAACGTCCTCAGGGTAGCGATAGCCTATATCGTCACCGCCTGGCTCCTTCTTCAGGTAGCCGACGTCGTCCTTAATAATATAGAGGGACCGGATTGGCTGTTTCGGGTCATCCTGTTGCTGGTGGCGCTCGGTTTTCCGATTGCCTTGATTCTTGCCTGGGCATTCGAGCTAACCCCGGAAGGCATCAAGAAAGAAGAAGATGTTGATCGGTCCACGTCCGTCACAGCGACGACCGGCCGCAAGCTGGATTTCGTCATTATTGGCGTACTGGTCGTGGGTATCGTCTTTTTGCTTGTCGACAAATTTAGTCCACCGCCTGAAAGCTCGACACTAGGCGCAACCACGCCCTCTATCGCCGTGTTGCCATTCGTGAACATGAGTTCCGACCCGGAGCAGGCGTTCTTTTCCGACGGCATAACCGAGGAGATCCTCAACGCGCTCGCAGCTGTTAGGCAACTAAAAGTCGCGGGCCGCACATCGTCTTTCGCATTCAGAGGTCGGAACGATGACCTACGTCGAATCGGTGACACGCTCGGTGTTGGGCACATTCTTGAGGGTTCGGTACGCCGGTCAGGAACCAAAGTTCGCGTTTCTGCTCAGTTAATCCAGGTCAACGATGGATTTCATGTTTGGTCCGAAAGCTATGAGCGTGAGCTAACGGACATCTTTGCCATCCAAGATGAGATCGCAGCGGCCATCATAGGTCAGCTGAAAACAGCGCTTCTTATTGATGAACATGAGGCGATGACGAGCCGGCGTACAAGCCCGGAAGTTTATGAACGCTACTTGCTTGCGAGGCAGCGCATGTACGACCGCAGTCAGGCGGCTCTTGAAGATGCGCTGAGGCTATTGGACGAGGCGATCGATAGGGACCCGGAGTATGCACCGGCTTACGCGCAACGGGGCATCGTCGCCATGTTGCTAGCCGCCAACAATTACGGAACGACTGCAATAGATGAGGCGTACCAACAAGGCAAGCAATTCCTTGATCTGGCGCTGGAGAGTGATCCCAAGTCGGCAGAAGCTCTGGCAGGACTGGGGCTTTATTACCTAATCAGGCCGGACACTGCCGATCAGGCAATTGATGTATTGACCCAATCACTGTTCATCAACCCCAATCAACCCGACGCCAGCCTCTGGCTTGGCACGGCATTGTCTAACTCCGGCGATGGCGCGAGGAATTTGCAGGTTCTAGAGGAACTGACGGAAAGAGACCCGTTGTTTCGACCCGCATTTGTCAATGCTGTGCTCACGTTTGACGCGCACGGAATGTCGGCAAAAGCACAGGCGCTCATCGAGCGAGTCCGCAGCTTCGATCCGAACGATCGGGCACTGTTGCAGGCCGAGGCTGGTCACCTGTATATCCTTGGTGATGTGTTGGAGGGATTTCGACTAGCAGAGAAAGCACTGGCTTTGGCCCCTAATGCCGAGATGGCCAGTCTCGTTTTCAACGGTGGCTTGCAACAAACACAGCAGCTCGAGCGGCTCGTAAAAACAGAGTCTGTGCCTTTCGTCGTCGACGCGCTGGATGCGCTCGGCCGCAGAGACGAGGCGTTCGAACAAGCGTTCGCGTTCGCGTCGCGAGGCCTGATTCGCTACCTCTTCGATTTATACAACCGTGCCGATAGAAGCGACGAACTCGTGGCCTATCTCGAAGAACGCTGGCCCAGTCTGGACGGGTTTGCTGCCGATTACGCGCCAGACGAATTCGGTTACGGCGTCATGCTGTCTGTCGCTCTAGCGTATTCGCGCACCGGCAATGAGAAGCGATTCGCTGATGCGCTGCAGCGGTACGAGCAGGGAATTGCTCAGGTTCAGGCACAGGGAGCCGAAAATCGTTTTCTAGACTTCCAGTCGGCACTCTACCATTCCGTTGCTGGCAGCAAGGAGCGGGCGCTCGAGATTCTGGAAACTCTGGCGGAGGAGGGCATGTTCGCCATCCTACCGCTCGGTATGTGGATCCCGGAGTTCGCGTCCATCAAAAGCGAACCCCGCTTTGTGGCCATCGAAAATAAAATGCTGGAAATAGTCAACGGCCAACGGGCGGAACTGGGCCTCGACCCTGTGAATCCGGCGGAAGACTTTTGGCAATACGATTAGTGGTGCCCACGTCGACGTGGCACGTGTCGCTCTGCTTCATTTTGAAGGTCTGCTCTCGGGGTCAGAGCACTTGTTCAAAAAGAAATCGTGAAAGTATTTCTGGTCGTCCGTTGTTGGCCGAATATACATACGCATCTGACATCTGATCACTGAAACTTCTTGCTAGACTGGAGGAGTCGATATACGGACATGCAGGTCCTATATTGCATGCCATGACAGTCGTTGGCTTTACGCTCGCGCAGCGATTGTCAACGGGACAGCAACAATCTTACTTCGGTTGGCCGCGCCATTATTGACCGTCATTTTATCGCTTGTCCGACGATCATTAACTGGCCGTCTACGAAGACCGCGAAAACAAATTCATCATCCATTACAAGGTCGTCCTGACTAGTACCGAGCCCGTCGTAATCCCCACTGAGCAGACCACACGTCGCGGCGTCGGCGACGAGGTTGACGGCATAAGTATTCGCGGCTGCGTCGATGACGGACACCTGGCCGCTTAGTACACAGCCAGTGGCCGTTTGCCCGCTAATGACACCGGCTGCGTCGATATCAAACGAGGACATGTCACCGTTTATGTCGGCCGTTGCATAAGTAGCTTGAACTGTTGCCAAGATCGCACCGCGGTCGTAGGTGGCGTCAAATTGAGACGTAATCGCGATGGACAACCCCGAACTAGCAACAGTCAGATCGAGCGACGTGTCCGCGACGATCGTTCCGGCGCTGATTGTCAGGGGAGCGATTGTAGAACCGTCGGCCAGTGTTTCCCCGGGACCGGCATAAAGATTGCCAGCGCCTGTGACCTGGCTTCCGTTCACCTGATATGTGCCGTTTGCGCCGCCAAGGATGTCACCGCTTGTGACATCGTTCACAACGCAGACGAATTCGTTATTGGGCGCAAACAAACAACCAATTTCGTCGGTAGACGCAGTACTCACAAAGCCGAACGTGAATGAGTCAATGACAATCTCACCGTTGGTCACGGCGATAACGACCGAGCCAATGAGCGACTCACCGGCACCGGGGTCGCGGTTGACGACGATTTCCTGAAATGCGTTGGTTACAACGGTCAACGAAATCTCGACACCACTTTCATCCAATACCTGGATTGTCGCGTTGTTACCTGCCGCTACTGTTCGCGTGAAAAACGAAAGCGTGTTGCCTGGCGTCGCGAAGTCGATGGAACCTCCGGCCGTGTTGACGTGCCAGGAGAACGAGCCATCGGTATACAAAGCCCCGTTGCCCCGCGTCTCGGTAACTCCGCCCGAAAAATCCGCGGTGAATGGTGCATTACCGAGGACAAAACCGTCGGAGTCATTGAATTCGAAACTTGTGGAGATGTCGGCGACATCTGGCGTTACGGCCTGACCGACCCAGATACCCGCAGCCGACATGGGAGTCGGCGGTGGGGGAGGCGGAGGCGGAGGAGTGACAATGCCACGACCACCACCACCACATCCGGCCAAAAACGTAATGAATGCAAGTGAAACTATTGCCACAAAACTATTAGATTTCATACATTCCCCCTTCTGAAGGCGCGAGCGGGACAATTTGTTGGCCGCAGACGCACTCCACTTTCATTGTATGTCCCCATTAAGGAGCAAAAGGTTCAATGAGTGGCGCACCGAATGCGGTTGCGATGTCCGCTTTTGGCTATTATTTTGATTCAACGACATTTTCGCCAGGTAATGGCTTTCCGACAAAGTGCTGCGTCCACCGGTTGAAAGCGCCGCCGTTAGCTGCCTGTCGTTTCACTCAGATTTGAGCAATCTGAACGACCGCTCCAGATGACAGCAGACGTTCGTCCAACTCTTCCTAGACCGACTCCAATTTACGTACATCCCAGAATTGACGCGATTCTCCTATCGGCGCATAAAGTTTAGTTACATTCGATGAAGGCAAACCTAGTCAAAACTAGGGACGCAAAGCTACGGGTCCTCGCTTCCTACATGGCAGTTCTGTCAATAGGCCCAAGATCGCCGGGCTCCCCGTTGACACGGCAAGAGGGGCGAATCATGACAAAGAAGAATCTTCTTCAACTACTGATTGGTTTCTTGACCATTGTGCCTTTGGTGGCTGGCTGCACCTCGCAGGACAGACCTGACACAGAGGCCGATGCGTCTGCGATAAACGACATTTGGACCGAGTACGCGTCCAGACTTAACGATGGCGATATAGATCGATGGATCTCCTTGTGGACTGAAGAAGGGGTACAGTTGCCACCAAACGCGCCTCCCGTCATCGGAAAGGATCGGATACGGGTGGGGATGAAACGTGCATTGGACCAGTTCACCTTCAATATTGAGATTACGAACGCGGAAGTAGAAGTGGTGGGAAACTGGGCGTTTTCTCGCGGTGCTTTCACCCGTACCGATACACCCAAGGAAGGGGGCCAGCCAGTCTTTTTTGACGGAAAATACATGACCATCTTGGAGCGGCAGGCCGACGACAGTTGGAAAATTCATCGTGATATTTTCAACTCCAACGTAGCTTCCGGTGGGGAGTAAGGATCTACGTACTTCGTAATAGAATCGTCGGAGCGCGCAACGGGAACGGCGGCTTGTGGCCGGAACCAGCCGCCAAGGTGATAAACTACCGACTGGCTGCTGCTGACCTATTCTGTTGAAAAACTCTGTTTTGAAAAGTGCGGCGATTTTATTTGCGATTTGAGCGGCATTACGTACTGTAGGTACGAGGGGGTAGCAGAAGTCGCATGAAAATCCGGCCTGACGCAACTCAGAACGGCACAATTGATCTGTGGTTAGCGCACTAGGCAATCGAAAAATTCCTATGAATTTTCTTGTCATCGTAATACGGAGTTTTTCAACAGTATCGACCCAATGCGGTCGTTTGCGATTGAGACGTTAACCTGTGCCATTTTGAACAAACACAAGTTGAACAGCATGTTGAAACTCGTCGCGCTACTCCTAACGCTCTGCATGCTTGGTTCTTGTGCGTACGTCGCAGACGTGATTGAGGACGATTGTGCGAGGTCGATTTGCGGATGCCCCAAGCGCCACACGATAGCGGTCGAAATCAAACTATCGCAGGACAATTCCGAACCGATCTCAGACGCTGCTTTGATCTGTCACGATCCTGACGACGGACTGGGCATAGCAATGGGAATAACGAATAGTATGGGATTGATATCAATGCGTGTTCCTGGTTACTCGCAACCCGGCTGCGGCTTCATTGCTGATTGCAAGGTTGCATATTTTCGGACAAAAGAACGAGGGTTTGAGCGGCCGTTCTGGTTTAGTCGTGTTATTCGCGGAACTAACGACGACGCGACGGACCGCCGGATTGAGGTCGTCCGTTTAACGATGCCCTGAACGACCGTATATGGCCGGTCGCCACCCTTCGTTTTACTCAATTTCCAGCGATCTGATTGGCCGCTTTCGGTGCAAGCAGACGTTCGGCCCAGGCGTTCAAGAACGGCCAGGAGTTGCCGCTCATTAGGTCCGCCAAACACCGGAAACCGGCCGTTCAGCTGCTATGATTTGGACTGTTGAATTGGTCTGCAAATGACATCCCGTCGCCGAAGATATGATCACCAGGCCATCCGCCATTGCGCTGCTTCTTGCCAACCTCGTGCCGCTGGCCGGGATACTGTGGCTGGACTGGCGCGTATTTGATGTTCTGATTCTCTACTGGGCTGAAAACGTCGTCATCGGCGTCGTCAACGTCATGCGCTTGATCGCGTGGTTGCCCACTCTGGGTCTGTCGCGATTGGCGCATCAGGCACACATTCGGCAGATGACCGAAACCGACCGCACAACACTGACAGGCTTTCGCTACTTTTTTATCCCCTTCTTCGTCGTCCATTACGGCATGTTTTGTTACGGCCACTACACCGCTGTGGTGAGTCTCTTTGGTGACGATATCGGCGATTCGGCACATAGCGGCTGGCTGTTCGGCGTGCCCCTCTCCGACGCCTGGCAATCGCCGCTGTGGATTGGCGCGGCCGCGATCGCGGTCAGCCACCTGGTATCGTTCTTTCTAAACTTCATCGGTCGCGGTGAGTATCAACGCACTAATTTCGGGCAACTGATGCGGCGGCCATACGGCCGCGTGGTGGCGTTGCACATATCGGTTATTGCTGGCGGGTTTCTCGTGGTGCTAATGGGCGATCCGGTGTGGATGCTGCTGGTGCTCATTGTTGTCAAGATCGTTATTGACCTGCGGATGCACGAGCGCGAGCGCAACTTATTCGGTGCTATGCGAGCGACGACCTGAGTCGGCAGCGGTCGAAAGGCACACCTCGTTGCTGAACAGACGGGAATTTTGGAATCAAATTGCTTGATGGCGAGCTAATTTCATCCCTTCGACTACAGACCGTCAAGGCGGCGGTCGAAGCTGGAGCAAAACCGGCATAGGCTTGACGGCCGTATATGGACTCCTCCTTTTTGCAAGCAAGCTATTGATGTCAGACATGGCACGACTGCGTACGTATATGCGTCCTCTGTAGTTGGCATACGTTGATGCCGGGCCATAATGGGCTATTCGCGCGTCAGCTCGCAATCGCTTGTTCGTACTTCGAGTACACGGACGTTCACGGGTTTGGCCGACGCCGGTTCGACCTGTTTGCCATCAAGCAGTTTGCTTAAGCAATCGCTATTGAGTGTCTCCTTGGTTTCCATGGCTCAGCAAACAGCAAAGTCAGGGTCGTAGTTTGCATCGTTACGCAGCATGGCCCAGGCCATACGCGCTGTTTTGTTGGCCAACGCGACAGCGGCGACGTTGGGGTGCTTGCGCTTGGCGATACTGGTGACCCACCGACTCAATCGATCATCTCTGTGCTTGGCCTGCGGGACGACGGCCCTGGCACCTTGTATGAGCATCGTTCTCAAGTAGACCTCACCACGCTTGCTGATGCCCAGCAGGCGTTGCTACGAGAGGTCCAACGCCGCGAAGCTGTTGCAGTCGCTGGGCAACTTCATTGCTGTCGGCGAGCGTCTTGATCTGTTTATCGAGTTCGGTCATACGATCATCCAGGGCAACAAAATCGCTCCACAAGCCATGCAGCAAGCTGCGGAAGTAATCAGTCAAACCGTTGTCGGCATCCTCCAACCAACAGGGGATCGTACGTCGCAACGCAAGCAAGGTCTTTGATGCAACCAGACCGTACTCGGCCACCAGGCCGCGGATCTGGTTGGCCTTGGCGTTGCGATGATCCTTGAGCTCGGTGCGGACCCGGTGGCTCGCCTGGATGTCCTGCTGCGCAACGCTTTTCACAGTGACAAAACGCATGTTCGGTCGACTCATGGCTTCGCAGATTGCCTCAGCATCGTTGGCGTCGTTCTTGTTGCTCTTCACGTAGGGCTTGACGAACTGTGGCGCGATCAAGCGCACCGTATAGCCTCGAGACTGCAACTCTCGAGCCCAGTGGTGGGCACCCGTGCACGCTTCCATGCCAATTTCGCAGCCAGGTTGCGCCTTGTCCAACAACGCCTGTAGCCACTGACCGCGTCTCAAGCGCCGCTTCCAGACCGCCTTGCCGTGACGATCAACACCGTGCAGCTGATACACATTTTTTGCCAAATCAACACCAACATAGCTAAGCTTCATGAGTGGACTCCTTCTCTTCCTGTGACTGTGATATTTCGCTTCAACGAATACACAATCCAGTCTGGCACATTGCGATGCCGCAAGGTGAGGAGGAGTCCATCCCATTGCTTGTGGCCGAAACCCGTCGTTCGATTAGGTTGATAGCGGCCTGGTTGAATGACCGCAATTGGGAAAAGCGGCCATTGGGCTAATATCACGGTACAGTGCTGCTAATGACCCATTGCGACCATGCAAAAAACAGGAAGAAGAATAATGAATAGACGCTCGTCGTTAGTCATTTTGTTGGCGCTCTTTGCACTTGCTTCCTGCGAAAAAGAGCAACAGTCAAATGAACCGACTGCAATGCCGTTCGACCTAATACGGACACCGGTTGGTGATGTTAGCTTTCCCGTCGGCTGTGACGAAGAGGCAGCACCACTGATAGAACGTGGAGTCGCACTCCTACATCACATGATGTATGACGAGGCGAAATTCGTATTTGGCATGGCCGATGATCGTGATCCCGATTGCGCTTTAGCGTACTGGGGACAGGCAATGACTCTGATACACCCGCTTTGGCCGGACGTCCCTACAGCCTCACAGTTTCAGCACGGATTGACGCTAGTCGAAAAATCATTATCACTCGGTGGGTATTCAATTAGAGAGGCAGCATATCTGGAAACTACGCGTGCTTATTTCGTTGGTGGTGAGTCACTATCTGAAATGCAGCGCCTCGCGAAATTCGAACGTGCATGGAAGAATCTCAGTGCGGCGCATCCAGATGACCTCGAGGCTCGAGCTTTCTATTCGCTGGCGTTGCGCGCTACAGCCGATAGCGCCGACATGGAATTCGTAACGCAGAAGGCCGCAGGCTTGATAGCTGAGAGTGTGCTCGCGGAAAATCCAAATCACCCGGGTGCACATCACTACATTATTCATGCATATGACTTTCCCGGATTGGCGGAAAAGGCACTTGCAACGGCGGACAACTACGGCGAAATTACGCCACGCGTGCCACATGCCGCCCACATGATGACGCACATTTATACTCGGCTTGGTCAATGGGACAAAGCAATCCAGTGGAACACTATCTCGGCTGACACAGCATGGACCATGTGTCTTCAAAGCGGCGAGATAAACCTCCACTACACACACGCGTTGGATTACCTTGCTTACGCGTACCTGCAAACCGGTGACGATCGCGCTGCGCTAAAGATAGTTCAAGACACGCAACAGCTCGAGCCCCCTTACGGCGTGACGAACCGAAGTGCCTCTGCCTATGCGTTTGCAGCATTGCCTGCCCGCTTTGCCCTGGAACGCAGAGACTGGGCATCAGCCGCGAAATTACAGCCCCGCACTCCCAGCACATTTCCATGGGAGACTACACATGATTCTTTTGTCGCGATTACACACTTTGCTCGCGCATTGGCTGTGTCCCGCTTGGGGAGACCAGATGATGCGACTTCCGATATAAAAGCTCTTGAGATCCTGCGTGCGAGCGTTGAACCGGTGAGCCCCTACTGGGCCCAACAGATTGAGATTCAGGAATTGGCGGCACGCGCTTGGCAAGCCTACGCTCGAGGTGAAACTGAACTCGCAGCCGACGGAATGCATCGAGCTGTAGCACTTGAGGCGTCGACGGAAAAGCACGCTGTAACGCCAGGGGAAGTTCTGCCGGCCGCCGAACTTTACGGGGACCTTTTGTTTGAACTGGGGCGATTCGAGGAGTCGTTAGAAGCGTATCGGTTCGCACTGCGTCGAGCGCCACGTCGATTCAATAGCCTCTACGGCGCGGGGATGGCTGCTAGCGCTGTCGGGGACAGATCGGCCGCAGAAACCTATTTCACTGAACTCCTTTCAATTGTCGGCGATGCCGATAATCAACGTAGTCAGATTGAGAAAGTCCGAGCGTACCTGAGCGATAAGTGATGTTGCATATGATTGATAGTTGGCAGGTTCGAATGGCCGCTAATGACCCGACGCAGACCTTAACCTAGGCAGTCCAAACTTAGTCGGTCGTTGTATTTCATCCCATTCATCGCGAGTGATCCGGTAAATCGGACTGTCTTTGCCGTAACACCGTGTTCGACCACGATCGAGCAGACCGCATTTTTCGAGTACTTTTCTTGACGCGACATTTTCCTCGTTGACGGATGCAACGACTTCATTCAGCGAGACTTCCTCAAACGCAAACTGAAGTACGCGTTCGCACACTTCGGTCGCGTATCCTCGCCCCCATGCCGATCGTTTGAGGAAGTACCCGATCTCTATTTCAGCGTCCGGCATCTGCCCCATAACTACAAGACTAAAGTCTATGTCCTCGTCATCGACTGGCAAGGGTAAAAGGTACGCATCGCCGAGTTTTTCACGAGTCCTCCGGTCTTTGATACACCAGACTCCAATACCCCCATTGCCTCCTCTTTTGATCGAATCCGACATTTCCTGACGAATCTCTGCCTCGGTCATTACATCACATACGTATCTGAGGACTTCAGGGTCGGTGTACATCTCCAATGCGAGATCGACGTCATCAGCTAAAAGCGGAGTCAGCAGTAGGCGTTCGGTATGCAATTCCAGTTTCATAGACAAATCATTATCGAGACACGATAATATTCTTCCCAAACTTTGATCGGTCATACGCTACTCTTCGCCGAATTACGCGGCTGTGACCGTGCTCTCAATTCGACGGAATTCCGGTGTTAGTGCCGCGCCTTGTGTCCACTATTTGCCATAAGCACCCCTGTAACTATGTCGCGATCTTGCCGGATGGCCAGCAAGGTGCGGCTACCAGACGTTATGACAATATGATTGTCGCGACGGGTGGCTGTTTGCAGGTTTAACCTTGATCCACTTTACTTGAAAAGAGAACTGACCTAGACTGTTGGACATCATAAAGTATCTGAACAAGAGCCTTTAACTTCCTGTTAATAAAGGGCCAATTGAGGTGACAAAAATGAGTCATCAGCAGCAACCCCAGATTGGGACTGTGGTACCGCCGGAGGTAAAGGCGGCACTGCCCATTGTCACTAACGGCCATCGAAACGCGCTCGAAGAGCTAGCCAGGGCATTCACGGAATGCCGGCCCCTGGCAATCCTGACCAGCGAAGACGAACACGCTGCAAGTTCCGTCATCCGAGAATTCCTCGATGGTATTGGGGACGATGTCGCCGTTGCACGTGTTCCTGCGGCTAATTCAAATGCCATTGCCGGAATGCGAGAAATCACTCGGGCTTTTGGCTTCGACCCGAAACACATGAGCATTGGTGAAATGGAAAACGTCTTCACGATGTTCCTGTCTTATCAAATGGCCCACCATCGCCGTACGATCATCTGCGTCGACGAAGCACCGGATAACGCCCAGTGGGTGCTCGACAGGGTGCAGTATCTCGTCAAGCTGGAGTCGGAGGGGAAGTTCGGCTTGACGGTGATTCTGTCGGGACGAGCCGGCCTGAATGAATCGATTAAGGAACATCCCTTAAATACACTCGCATCCGAGGTGGCGATGCGGATATCCACCGCGCCATCTATACGGGATGAGACGCAGGAGTATGTATCACGGCGATCCGGGACCGAGTACAACGCGGACGGCGATCAGCTGTCTGAGCGTCTCGCGATTACCTTCTTGCGCAAATTCCGTCGTCGTGTACCCGATGCCGTCAAGAACATCTATGTCAAGTGGCTCCACGTGACCAGCAAAGAGAAATCGGATGCCGCGACGGCTGGCGTCGTAAAGAAGGTCACGCAGCAAGTTCGCCCGGAGCGCTTGATGCGGCTTTCGGACCTTCCAGAACCAACATTGAAAGTAAACGGAGAGAGTCCCGCGGTTGGGCGCCTTATCCTTCACGTGGATGGCGAGATCATCCAGGCGGAGGTGCTCAAGAAGGGCCATATCTTGATTGGGCGAAGCAAAATGTGCGATCTCCGAATAATTTCCCACAAAGTAAGCCGGCATCACGCGATGGTCGTCAATTCATCAAACGGTACCGATCTTGTGGATCTCAGGAGTACAAACGGTACCTTCGTCGACGGTTGCCCAATCGAGCGTCATCCGTTGCGGGATAATGACGCTTTATCGATCGGTGACTGCGTAATCCGATACATTGCCGACGACGGCCAATAAGGCTGGTTTGTCGCCCGCTTCCATTATTGGGCTATTCAGATGTAGCCGACCAGAAAGCCTCGTTTCGACGAGGCTTTTTTCGTTACGATGTCGACCCGACTTCGGACAGGAAGGACATCAACCCCTGCTGCAACGCTGTTTGTTCGTCTTCCCAATTTTGCATCGCAGCCCGAACGCGAGGATCTTCGACGAACTCAACGAATTGAGCCTGCTCAAAATCGTTCCTCCAGCCGAGATTTATTGTCACCGGCTGGGTGAACACGTCTGACAGTGCCACTTGAATAGCCTGCGTAATGTCGCCCCGCAATGCCGCCACACTGACGTGCACTCGCGGATCGTCCATAGGATCGAGCCCAAATGCAGCCGCTATCTCGAGCATTTTCTCGATTCGTTGCAGCAACTCGTTACGCGGCAATGTCACATACCAAGCGTCAAAGGCCGTCTGTTGGGCAGTCTGATATTTTCCGGGTGATGACGGTGCGTCGATGTCGAATATTCCGGGCGCATGCTGCTCCAGGTAGGCGATTTCATCCTCAACAGATCCGGTTGTTACGGCTATCCTCAACAAATGCTGGACGGCACCGCCATAGGCGAATGCACGATCATCGACGTCATCTTCGATCGCCCGTCTGGCGGCAGCAAGACCGGCGTCTGCATCGCCTGTATTAATGGCTCTCAACAATTCGATGCGATAGGCGATCTCACTTGTCGGAGCGATATCCAGGACGCGATTTCGAAAATCGTCGCCTTCTTCAATTAGCCCGAGCTCGTAGAGAAAGCCCGCAATGTGACCCGGAATTTCGTGGTCTTTCGGGTCGGCTACCATGGCCTTGAGCTGTTGCCGCACGTATTCGACCCCGTCACCCGATTTCAGGGCTGCAACTGACAGGCGCAAGTAGGCGTTGGGCTGACGCGGTTCAATTTGCAGCGATTTTTGCAGGGCCGTACGTGCTTCGGCGATTCGATCAAGTTCCAGATAGAGTGATCCGACTTCATAATGGATACGCGCGTTGTAAGGATCGCGTTGCAACGCGTCGAGCTGCAACTCCAATGCTCTGTCCCGCTGATTCAGGCCCTGCAGCAACCGGGTCAACAGGACTCGCGCCCGGTATTGGCGCGGATGCTCGGAAACGAGCGTCTCAAGCTGACGAACACTTTCGAAAACGATGTCCGCGCTCCTGATTCGCGAGTGTGGGGCTGCTCGCGCGAACAATCGAATCGCCTGAGCGCCGGCATCGCCGGGGCGAACCGCCAGAACCTCGTCGGCTATCGAAACCGCCGCGGTAATCGCGTCATTTGGATTCATCATGCCGGTTTCAAGCTGATGCAAGTAGTTGTCGGCAAGCGCTGTCTTGGCATCAAGAAAATCCGGGTCGGTTCTCAGTGCACCCATGAGCAATTGCTCTGCGGCTATCAGTCCGCCGTACGAATAGGTTGCGCGTTCCTTGAGTGCCTGCAAATAAAGATCGTAAGCGTCCGGATTCACCGTGTTGACACTCGCTACTTTGCTGTCGTCCTGCGCACCAAGAAGCGACACGGACAATGCGCCCCCAACCTTTGTGGCGATTTCGTCCTGAATAGTGAATATGTCATCAATAGTTCGATCATAGCTTTCCGACCAAACATGAAATCCGTCGCCCGCTCGGATCAGCTGTGCGGTTATGCGCACACGATTTCCTGCCTGCTGAACGCTGCCCTCCAGTATGTGGGCTACGCCTAACGCGTCCGCAATTTGGCGAACATCTATGTTCTTGTCCTTGAACGCGAAGCTCGACGTCCGAGCGGCGACTTTCAGACCGGGGACCTGAGCCAGCATGTGCAGCAACGTCTCGGTCAGGCCATCGGAAAAATAATCAGCGTCTTCATCCTGGGACATATTCACGAACGGAAGGACCGCAATGGAATTGTCGCTGACATTGACGTTCTCCATCGACGTGTCGATTGGATCCTGTCGCGCGCTGAAAAATGCGATAAAAACGATAACCAATACAACGGCCGCGATCGATGTGTACTCGAGCGTCGTGATCGAGCGGCGACCGGTCGAGTGATCCTGATCGACGTCAGCGTCTCTTTTGATGCCTTCCGGCGTCAGCTCGTAAATCCATGAAAGAATGACAGCGAGAATGAATCCAAAGACAAATACCCGAATGACCACCTTTGCAGCCCAATCCGGGGCGCCAAGCGTCGGCAATATCGTAGTGAGCACCTCGGTAAGCAGCCAGCCAACGACGAGATAGGCTGCGGCGACACGGAAAACGTTGCGGCGCTTGAGTTCACTAACAAAGGACATTCGGAATCTACGTTGCTTTGAGAACGACTTAGACTACACCAAAATCGGTGACCCATTCTGGCGATGCTTCATCAACTTGGATGCGCAAGCGGCGGGATTGGTTTGATAAGTTGCGTCGATCGACCCGATGGCACTCGCCAGAATGAAGAGCGCGGTAATCGATTTCTAACAGGAGAGATCGCGCCGGCCCCGACAACCGGACCGGCGCTTCTTGTACCGTTCGAAAAGTTTAGTAGACGTCGTAGCCGCGGCGGCCGACATTCTCTGTGCACTTCGCAAATCTTGCGCTCAACTTGGCCGGCGTCGAATCCGGGTCGTCCTGTGCGTCGCGCCACGTATCCCATGCTTTGCCGAAGGTCGCGGCATCAGCGCTGGTGCCCAGCCAGTACATGCTTGTCAGGTTGTTGCTCTGTAACGGAACGGCGATTTCTGCCTTGTATCCGTATTTTTTTCCCCAGTCGTTAAAGTCCTCGACGATCTCCATATAGGTTGAAAACGAGCAGCCATCCAGCATTTTGAACTCAATAACATCCATGTGTTCTGCGAGGGCAGGGAACGGTAGTGCCAGCAATGCGATCATTACTATCTTTTTCATTTTTTTTCCTTTTCATCAACACGTCAAGAAAATGTCCGCGGAGCTAATCGTGATCCGTCTCTGCGAACGGTCCAGACACCGAATAGAATTTATCGATTTTGCAGCCAGGCAAATATTAGCCGGGGTCGGGTCTTACGACCACGGTATCAGCTATCGGGATGATTTCTGTAACCGGCAGATCCGCGCAATCGGCATGTTTGCGAATTGCGTCTTCACTGCTCGCCTCGTAGATGCAAACGGTACCGAGTGATCCGCTGTCCTCACCCAGCACATATGAACGAATCCACCGTATGTCATCTGGCATGTCGTCGCCTGCAGCTGTGGAACGTGCCGCTGCCGCTTCGAGGGTAGGTCCGTCTGTAAACCCATTACGTCGTAGAATTGCGTACAAGTTCATTTGAATTTCCCCTGAGTTTTCCTGTTTTGGTGATAAGCACCCTACGCCGGGGAGCGGAGTTGTGCAAAAAGCGATTGCGGTATTGGTGCTTTCGAACCAAGTAAGAACCACTTCTATTAGTTGATTCGCCAGCTTGCGCAATCGGCGACGGTTATTGCGAACTGTAGGAAATGTACTAGGCTGATGGGTATGACCAATGTGGGGATTTGAAATGAACAATTGCATGCAAAGCACAACGCCCATCGGCGTAACACTGATTTCTTTGGTGATCTTTGTCTCTCCGACCCTATGCGTGGCGGATGAGGAACCCGATCTCTTGGCTGACGCGCTGAGTGCGGGTTGGCCCGGCATGGCAGAAGGCGCGACGGTGATGGATTGGGACGGTAACGTCTTGCGGGAAGGCTCGAACGGGTATACCTGTCTGCCGTCGCCACCCATGCTCGGTGGAGATTCACCCATGTGCATGGACAGTGTGTGGATGAAGTGGGCCGATGCGTGGCAGCACAAGAAAGACTATGCGGCAGAATCTATTGGAATCTCATACATGCTCGCCGGGGACGAGGGCGCGAGCAATATTGATCCTTATGCAGAGGGTCCCACCGAAGATAACGAGTGGATTGAAGAGGGCGCTCACCTCATGATACTGGCGCCAGCCCCGATGCTCGATGCGTTTCCCACGGACCCTGAAAACGGCGGACCCTACGTCATGTGGAAAGGCACGCCGTATGCACATTTAATGGTGCCGGTCGGTTCGCGCGACGAAGATTAAGCGTAGCGATTTATCGCGATCGACGATACCGACGCGGCCGGCAGTATCCCGTACTTGACCGCCGGCGGCTGATGTAGGATTTCGCGCGTTCGCGGCTTACTCGATACCACCCATCGAGTGGAACTTGGTTTCAAAGTACTCGGCAATGCCTTCCTTGCCGCCCTCTGAGCCAATGCCGGATTGTTTCCAGCCGCCGAAGGGCGCAACCTCGGTCGAGAACACGCCGGAGTTCGAACAGACAATGCCGTACTCGAGACGCTCGGCAACGCGCATTACTCGGCCGACGTCTCGTGTGAAGTAGTAAGCGGCCAGGCCGTAGTCAGTATCGTTTGCACGTTGGATAACCTCATTCTCCGTTTCGAAAGTCTGGACCGCCGCGATCGGGCCGAATATTTCTTCATTGGCAATTCGCATGTCGGCGGTAACGCCCGTGACCAGCGTTGGCTCGAAAAAACAATTGCCCAGCTCATGTGTGCTGCCGCCTGTGACGATGTCCGCGCCCTTTGAAGCAGCATCCGTGACGAACGCCTGCATGTCGTTTACAGCCGTTTCATTAACCAGCGGCCCGGTAGTGGTGTCTTTATCGAAGCCATCGCCGACCCGAAGTGCCTCGATCGCATCTTTGAGTTTGGCTGTGAATTCCTCGGCCACGCCTTCCTGTACATAAATTCGGTTGGTGCAAACGCAAGTTTGCCCACAGTTGCGAAACTTCGTGGCCATGCAATCGACTACCGCCGTATCAATGTCTGCATCGTCAAATACGATAAACGGGGCGTTACCACCAAGTTCGAGCGACACTTTCTTAACGCCGGTGGAACACTGCTCCATGAGCTTCTTGCCGACGGGTGTCGATCCCGTGAACGTAAATTTGCTGATCTTTTGGTGCTGGGTCAAAACCTTGCCGATTTCTCTTGAATTCGAGCCCGCGACGACGCTAATCACGCCTTTCGGAATACCAGCCCTGTTGGCGAGGTCGCACATGGCAAGCGCAGAAAGCGGCGTTTCCGTGGCGGGTTTGATCACGATCGTGCAGCCAGCGGCGAGGGCAGGACCGGCTTTGCGGCCGATCATCGCGTTCGGGAAGTTCCAGGGCGTGATGCAGCCGACGACGCCGACCGGTTGTTTGTAGGTTTGCAGACGCCGGTCGTTCGATATGGTCGGGATCGTGTCGCCTTTGACGCGCTTACATTCCTCAGCGTAATACTCGATGAACGATGCGCCGTAAGCAATTTCTCCAATCGATTCGAACAGCGGCTTACCTTGCTCGGCGGTCATGATTGCGCCGAGATCGTCGGCGTTTTCCATCAGCAGGTTGAACCAGTTGCGCAGCAAGATCGCACGCTGCTTGGCAGGCATCCGACTCCACGTCTTGAAGGCCTCTGCCGCGGCTTCCACAGCACGTTCGGCGTCCGCGGCATCGCCATTGGCGGTGGTCGTAACAATCTCGCCATTGGCGGGATTGGTGACGTCGATCGTCCCCGCGCCGCCGGCAATCCACTCGCCGTTGATGAAGTTTTTGGTCTTGAGCAGTGAGGTGTCTTTGAGCGTCAGCATGGTCGTCCCTTGAGGTACAGCGTTCGGTTGTTTCGGAGGCGCATTTTGCCACCTCGAGCGCCTGTAAGTGGTGTTTTTTTCGGCCAGCAAATCAGCCCGGTTTCAGCATTGCGCGGGCCGCTGTGATTGCCGTATAATCCCGCGCCAGCGCAGCAGTGGGGCCGCGTTGCAGGATGCCTGAGGGCAACCTGGGGACCCCGCGATACCAAGTTCTTGGTAGGTTCAAGGCCCCGCTCAGGGGTTTTTTGTTGTCTGAGGACAACAACATTGCGCTGGGAATGAATGGGCCATTGGCCCATTTTTTGTTTATGAAACAAATGGTTAGGCTTGGCAGGTGATGGTGCAATGACGGGAGATGAGTTAGCGACACTGCTCGAACCGACCGTTGAGCGGCTGGGCTACGAACTGGCGGATCTTGAGGTCCGTCTCGGCGGCAAGAGCGGCACCGTGCGGCTCTTTATCGACAAGCCAGACGGGGTTGGGCTTGAAGACTGCGAAAAAGTGAGCCGTGCTGTGAGCGCGGTGCTCGATGTCGAGGATCCGGTGCCGAGCAACTATGACCTCGAGGTGTCGTCGCCCGGGTTGGACAGGAAGTTGACAAAAGCTGCGCATTTTCAACGGTTTATGGGTGAAAACGTGAAAGTGCAGATGCGTTTCCCGGTAGAGGGGCGCAGACGATTCCGCGGCAAATTGGTGTCGATGGATGAAGACAATATTGAGGTTGAGGTGGACGGTGAATTGTATAGCCTGGAGCTGGCAAGGATCGATACGGCTCGCCTGGTGCCCGACGGAGCGTAATCCGCCGTGGTTTTTTGGAGTTTGAGGTAATGAGTAAAGAGATTTTGATGGTTGTTGACGCCGTTTCGAATGAGAAGGGCGTCGAGAAAGACATCATATTCGAGGCAATCGAAGCCGCGCTGGCGTCTGCGACCCGTAGAAAGCACGGTGAGGACATCGAGGTTCGCGTCGCGATCGACCGTGAGACGGGCGAGTACGACACCTTTCGCCGCTGGCTGGTCTTTGAAGATGAGTCTACCGAGCTGGAGGTACCGGATCGCGAGCTGCGCATGATCGATGCTGTCGATGTTGACGAAGACGCTGAGCCCGGTGGCTACGTTGAAGTACCGATGGAATCAGTCGAGTTCGGCCGCATCGCCGCACAGACCGCGAAGCAGGTCATTGTGCAGAAAGTGCGCGAGGCCGAGCGTGAGCAGGTTGTTGAAGAGTACAAGGAACGTGAAGGAGAGATGCTGTCCGGTCTCGTCAAGCGAGTCGACCGCAACGGCGTTTATATCGACCTCGGTGGCAATGCCGAAGGCTTCGTCGCGCGCGAGCAGATGGTTCCGCGCGAGCCGGTGCGACCGCAGGATCGAATCAAGGCGCTGTTGACTGAAGTTCGTTCCGAACCGCGCGGTCCGCAGTTGTTCATGACACGGACGTCGCCGCAGTTCCTGGTTGAGCTGTTCAAGATTGAAGTGCCGGAAGTGGGCCAGGGTCTCATCGATATTCTAGGCGCTGCACGTGACCCGGGTTTGCGTGCCAAGATCGCCGTAAGAAGCAACGACAATCGTATCGACGCTGTCGGTGCTTGCGTTGGTATGCGTGGTTCACGAGTGCAGGCGGTGTCGAATGAGCTTGCTGGTGAACGTGTTGACATCATTCTCTGGGACGACAACGCAGCGCAGTTCGTTGTGAATTCCATGTCGCCGGCCGAGGTTGTGTCCATCGTCGTCGATGAAGACAAACACAGCATGGACATCGCGGTCGAAGAGGACAAGTTGTCGCAAGCGATTGGGCGCGGCGGTCAAAACATCCGCCTCGCCAGCGAGCTGACGGGTTGGGAGCTCAACGTCATGACGGCGGCCGACGCCGAAGAGAAGAGCGAATCCGAAACACGCGAACTGATCGAACTGTTTTCCAAGCAACTCGACGTTGATGAAGAAGTTTCTTTGATCCTGGTGCAGGAAGGATTCTCGACTATTGAGGAAGTGGCCTACGTGCCAGCTTCCGAGCTTGTTGAGATTGAAGAGTTTGACGAGGACATCGTCGACGAACTGCGTAATCGTGCGCGTGATGTATTGCTGACTCAGGCGATCGTGCAAGAAGAGAAGATCGATGAAGTGGAACCCGCCGAGGATCTGCTGAATCTCGAAGGGATGGACAAGGGGCTTGCGTTTCTGCTGGCCAGCAAAGGTGTCGTGACACGCGAAGATCTCGCGGAGTTGGCGACCGACGACCTGCTCGAATTAAATGAGATGGAAGAAGAAAATGCGGCCGCACTGATTATGAAGGCGCGCGCTCATTGGTTCGAGGAAGAACAGCAGGCGTAGCAGCCTCACACGGAGTTTAGATATGGCCGACGTGACAATTACACAATTTGCCGACGTGCTGAAAGTGCCGGTCGAGAAGTTGCTATCGCAGCTTGATGAGGCCGGCATCAAGGTCAGTAGTTCCAACGACACTATTAGCGATGATGCAAAACTCGAACTGCTGTCGCACCTTCGTCGCGCCCATGGACAGGACGATACACCTGCGACCGCCGCTGCACCGCGGCGTATCACCCTGAAACGTAAATCGCAGTCTGAGCTGCGTCTGTCAGGCAACCAGGGACGCGCGCGCACGGTGAATGTCGAAGTTCGTCGCAAGCGCACCTACATCAAGCGCGATGTCCTCGAGAAACAGGCGCAGGAAGAGCAAGAAGAGCTCGATCGCGTGCGGCATGAGGAAGAGGAGCGCGTTGCATCGGAAGCTCGTGAGCAGGAGCGCCTCAAAACTGAAAAAGAAAACGCAATCAAGCGCGAGGAGGAAGCGCGCGAGAAAGAGAAGCTGGCACAAGAGAGTGCCGACGAGCAGGCGCGCCAACTTGCCGAGCAAGCGGCGGCAAGTGCGGCCGAAGAAAAGGCCCGTCTCGAAAAGGCCGAGGCCGATGCGCGAGCGCGTCGCACCAAGGAAAAAGCGAAGCCAAAACCAGGCCGTGCGGAGACCCGTTATGGCCGTAAAGAATTGCATGTCGCCGGCGACAAAAGTGGTCGTCGCAAACGCAAAACACCAACGCGCCGACGACCTGTGGCGGTCGGGGGCGACTCCAAGCATGGCTTTGAGCGACCCACGGCGCCCGTTATCCACGAAGTGGAAATACCCGAGGGTATTTCCGTGGCCGAACTTGCCCAGCGGATGGCGATCAAGGGCAACGAAGTCGTCAAGGTATTGTTCAATATGGGCGCCATGGTGACGATCAACCAGGTAATCGATCAGGACACCGCAACGCTGGTTGTTGAAGAGCTGGGACATATCGCGAAGCCGATCGAATCGGCGGACATCGACGAGAAATTGCTTGCCGGCGAAGAGCAGCTAACAGGCGAAAAGGTCGCCAGACCGCCTGTCGTTACAATCATGGGCCACGTCGATCACGGCAAGACCTCTTTGCTGGATTACATTCGTCGCACCAAAGTGGCCGATCACGAGGCGGGCGGTATTACGCAGCACATCGGCGCTTATTCGGTGAAAACGGACAAAGGCACCGTCGCGTTCCTGGATACGCCGGGCCACGCGGCGTTCACAGCCATGCGTGCCCGCGGCGCACAAGCGACCGACATCGTCGTGCTTGTCGTTGCTGCCGACGACGGCGTCATGCCGCAGACAATCGAGGCCATCCAGCACTCCAAAGCGGCCGGTGTGCCACTGGTTGTTGCGGTCAACAAGATTGATCGCGAAAACGCTGACCCCGAACGTGTGAAGAACGAACTGTCACAGCATGAAATCATCCCTGAGGACTGGGGCGGCGAGCAGATGTTCGTGAATGTGTCGGCAATCACGGGTGAAGGTGTCGACGCGCTGCTCGACGCTATTTTGTTGCAGGCCGAGGTTATGGCTCTCACGGCCGTAGCGGAGGGGCCGGCCCACGGTTTGGTCATCGAGTCGAGTCTCGAGAAAGGGCGCGGCGCCGTTGCGACACTGCTGGTGCAAGCCGGCACCTTGCAACAGGGCGACATGATTATCGCAGGCGAAGAGTACGGTCGAATTCGCAACATGTTTGACGAAACCGGCGCTTCGATAGAGAAAGCGGCTCCTTCATGTCCGGCCGTTGTGCTCGGTCTCTCGAAGACGCCAAGCGCTGGAGATGACTTCCTCGTCGTGAAAAGTGAGCGGAAAGCGCGCGAAGTTGCCGAGTTCCGGCAGGCAAAAACTCGTGACGCGAAATTGGCGCAGCAGCAGGCGTCGAAACTCGAAGACATGTTCAGCAAGATGCAGGAAGGCGATGCGTCGACAATAGCGTTGATAATCAAGTCGGACGTTCACGGCAGCGCGGAGGCGTTGCGTGATGCACTTGTTAAATTGTCAAATGACGAAGTTAAAGTGAATGTACTTGGTTCGAGCGTCGGCGGCATCACCGAAACTGACGCGAATCTCGCCGCAGCGTCCAATGCTTCCATTATCGGTTTTAATGTTCGCGCTGACGCGGCGGCTCGCACGGCAATCAAAGAGTCGGGTATCGATGTTCGTTACTACAGCATAATCTATGAGGCGATCGATGACGTTAAGGCGGCTCTCAGCGGTATGCTGGCGCCGGAGATTCGCGAGCAGATCGTTGGGCTCGCGGAGGTCAAGGAAGTGTTCAGTTCACCGAAGTTTGGGGACATCGCAGGTTGCATTGTCAGCGAAGGCTACGTGAAGCGTTCCAACCCGATTCGCGTGCTGCGCGACAACGTCGTAATTTACGAGGGAGAGCTCGAGTCCTTGCGTCGTTTCAAGGATGACGTAAACGAAGTTCGCTCCGGTACGGAGTGCGGTATCGGTGTGAAGAACTACAGCGATGTCAAAGTTGGCGATCAGATCGAATGTTTCGAGCGTATTGAGGTCGCCCGAACGCTCGACTGATTGTCGGCGGTAAATCGACATGCCTCGCGAGTTTTCACGAAATAAGCGCCTCGGCAATCAGGTGTTGCGTACGCTCAACGAGTTATTGCGCTTTGAAACCAAAGATCCGCGCCTCAAGGGTGTGTCGCTGTCGGCCGTCGATCTGTCTCGTGACTTGAGTGTGGCGCAGGTGTATTTCAGTATCCTGGACCCGGACGCCGATCCGGCGCCGGTTCAGCAAGGCCTCGAAAAAGCGGCCGGTTTCCTGCGCGCCAAGTTGGGTCAGGCGATCAAGGTGCGACATGTCCCGGAACTGCGTTTCGAGCACGACGACAGCGCGGCTGAGGGGCAGCGAATCGCTGATTTGATCGAAGATGCCCTCAACCCCGATAGCGCGCGTTGACCTCCACAGGGCACTTGGCAAAACCGCGAAGAGAGGCGGTGGATGGGTTGTTGTTGTTGAACAAGCCATCGGGTCTGACCTCGAATCGTGCTTTGCAGGTCGTCAAACGACTGTTGAATGCCAAAAAGGCGGGCCACACGGGCAGCCTGGACCCCGCTGCCACGGGCATGTTGCCACTGTGTTTCGGCGAGGCGACCAAGGTATGCGCCTATCTGCTGAATGCGGACAAGACCTACCGCGTGACGGCGCGGCTCGGAACGGCCACAGACACTGGCGATGCGGAAGGCAAGCCCATTG
>Ga0255052_10000888_pt1 | contig 23286 bp, 14 predicted proteins | sample JV7_2_21_MG_FD_188632 | JGI IMG/M metagenome (GOLD analysis project Ga0255052, IMG submission 188632) | Seawater microbial communities from Jervis Inlet, British Columbia, Canada - JV7_2_21 | ecosystem: Environmental > Aquatic > Marine > Inlet | place: Canada: British Columbia | collected... | reverse complement strand
CAACCTTTTCCAGGTCAACGTCGAAGAGGGACGCCATCTTTGGGCTATGGTCTACTTACTGCAAAAATACTTCGCTCGCGATGGCAGGGAGGAAGCCGAAGACCTGTTAAGGAGAACCTCAGGCGACGCCGACAAGCCGAGAATCCTCGGTGCATTCAACGAGGCAACGCCCGACTGGCTGTCGTTTTTTATGTTCACGACCTTCACCGATCGTGATGGCAAAATGCAGCTCGAATCGCTGGCAACATCCGGATTCGATCCCCTTGCAAGAACAACCCGCTTCATGCTGACAGAAGAAGGCCACCACATGTTCGTCGGCAGAACGGGTGTCGAGCGTGTTATTCAACGCACCTGTGAAGTAATGAACGAACATGGCATTACGGACCCAACGCTTAACGATACTGTGCGCAAATATGGTGTTATCGACCTCGCAACCATACAGAAAAAAATCAACTTCCATTTTTCGGTAACGCTTGATCTGTTCGGTGCCGAAATCTCAACTAATGCGGCCAATTCCTTCAACGCGGGATTGAAAGGCCGATTCCGCGAGTTAAACATTGATGACGACCATCAATTGGAGAACGACACCTACCCGGTGGCACAGTTAGTCAATGGCAAAGTGGAAATCGTCGATACACCGGCGCTGGGCTCTATAAATACGCGGCTCTGCGATGACTACATCGACGATTGCGAAAAGGTCATGAAGCGCTGGAACCGTGTCTTGCAAACGCACAACATCGACTACCGTCTGGCGCTGCCACATCGCGCGTTCCATCGTGCGGTTGGAGAATTTTCGGATGCCTGCGCCACGGTGGCGGGGGAGATTGTATCCGAGAACGAATGGGCCGACCGGAAGGACGAGTGGCTCCCGTCCGATTCTGATCTTGAGTACATTTTGTCCCTGATGGAGCCGACAACGAAACCCGGTGAGTATGCGGGCTGGGTTGCAGCACCGAGAGCAGGAATCAACGGGCAATCGGGCGATTTCGAATACGTCAAACTCGTGACATGAGATGTGACCGATGAGCGGTCAAAAAGCCTTTGTGGAGGCCATCGAAATTATCACTACTCGCATCGCCGGAAGGAATCTGGACGACGACCTGCAGTCTTTCCTGAATGAAAGTTTTCCACCCGGCGGTGAAGCATTTGACGACGTTGCCACACTGTGCCGGCAAGGTATTGATGAAGGCTGGCTTTGTGATCGCGAACACGGCGGCATAAAGTTTGGACGAATCATCAAACCAGGCCCGGAAATGAGTGGCTTCTCGGTCGATGTCGTGGAGATGGAGGATATTGCCGGACCGTATCACGGGCACCCCAAAGGTGAAATCGACATGATCATTCCGGAAACTGCAGACGCGAAATTCGATGGCCATGGTCAGGGCTGGGTGGTCTGCGGGGAGGACAGCGAGCACTTCCCTACGGTAACAGGCGGCAAGGCGATCGTTCTCTATCTGCTTCCTGATGGTGAGATCGACTTCAACCGATCACCCCCTGGGGCCGGCTAAGCCGATCACTGACTACACATCGAGCCAGGTTTTTTATCGCGGCTACGACCGGTGTCCACGCAGGCGTCGTGTCAATAATGGCATCGAGCTGGAGCGTCGGATGACAAGATTTCAGCGCGCCAATAGTAACGCAAGTGCTGACGCCAAATGGCAGAGGGATTTGCAGAGCATGTTTCGCCCATGACTCGTTGCACCGCCAACATTTTGCCTAATGTTCTGATTCATTGACATTTTTTGAAGAGCATTAGGCTGGGCTCACAAATGGACCCACAAACACGTGAGCTTGTAGAACGCCAATGTCCGATACCCCCAAAACCAGCCGTTGCATTATTATTGCCTTGAACGGCTGTTAATGACATGAAGCAGACATGCATCGCCCCCTCCGGCTCATTGATGCTCGCGTAAAATTGACCGACGAAAATCTGGGCGGAAACTAGAAAAAAGGCCCCGATGGGGCCATGCTTTGGGCACTGAGCTGAAAGGACACGACCTAAACACGACCGGGTGCACCATGTCGTTTATCAAAGAACTCAAGCGCCGCAACGTCATCAGGGTAGCGATTGCCTATGCGATCGCAGCGTGGTTGTTGATCGAAATCTCCGCCACTACCTTTCCGATGCTCAGGCTACCCGAGTGGACCGCCACCTTTGTCACCGTGCTGCTGCTGATCGGGTTCCCCGTGGCATTGATCTTTGCCTGGGCCTTCGAGCTCACCCCTGAAGGATTGAAAAGAGAAAAGGACGTCGATCGCTCGGAGTCCATCACTCGTGTTACCGGGCGCAAACTGGATTTCATCATTATCGCCACATTGGTGCTGGCGCTGGGTTATTTCGCTTTCGATAAATTCGTGCTCGATCCGTCGCGAGATGCCGAACTAGTGCGGACCACAACCAAAGCCGCAACCGAACAGGCGGTCGAGATCGCCGATAATTCCATCGCCGTACTGCCCTTCGTCAACATGAGTGGTGATGCTAATAACGAGTTTTTCTCAGACGGCATCACCGAAGAATTGCTCAATCTGCTGTCCAAGATACCCGAACTTCGGGTGACTTCACGCTCCTCGGCCTTCAGCTTCAAAGGTGAAAATATCCATATTCCAACCGTGGCCAAAAAACTCAATGTTGCCCACATATTGGAAGGCAGCGTCCGTAAGGCCGAAAACCGAGTGCGTATCACGGCACAACTTATCGAAGCCGATTCCGATGTGCACATGTGGTCGGAATCCTACGAACGGGAGCTGGATGATGTATTTGCCATCCAGGATGAAATCGCACAGGAAGTAGTCACTGCATTGCAGGTCCAGTTGCTTGGCGCCATACCGACAACAATGGAAACGAATCCCGAAGCTTATTTTTTATACCTGCAGGGTAAACATCATCTTGAGTCAGGCCGAACAAGTTCACAGAGATCAGAAGATGCATTTAGAAAAGCACTGGAGATTGATCCCAATTATGCACCGGCTTGGGCTGGGTTGAGCAGAACGCTACGGGCCCGGGCGAATTGGGGTCAGATTGATTTATACACAGGCACGGAGGCCGCGCGGCAGGCAGTTCTTAGGGCTTTGCAGCTGGATGACTCCCTGGCCGATGCCTGGGCTATGCTAGCCCATATCCAATGGGTTTATGACTGGGACTGGAATACCGCCGAGAGCACAGCCAAAACAGCACTTTTGCATGGGCCTCATGATGCAAGAGCATTAGAAGTTTCATCCAAAGTAGCAAGCTCGCTTGGTCATGAAGAAGAAGCATTGAAATTCGCGCTGGCGGCGGTGGAGGTCGATCCACTCAACTACTTCATATTAAGAAACCTGGGGCTGACATATTGGCAAATGAGACGATTTGACCTTGCGGAGGGCGCATTCCGGCGAGGTCTGGGCCTGTACCCGGATCGTGAAGCGGCGCATTCCAATGTTGCCTTATTCGTGACAGCGCAGGGCCGATCAGAAGAAGCATGGCAGTTGCTTCAGGCGGAGAAGTCTGAAACATTCAGAACGCTGGTCAGCGTTTTCGTCCTTCATGATCTCGGAAGAATTGATGAGGCAAGACAGGCCAATCAGCACACCGTTGACAATGAAGGAAAATGGCTGGCTTACCAAATCGCACAGAATTTTGCCTATTTAGGGGATATTGAAGCTGCTTTCCAATGGTTGGAAACCTCTTATGAACAACGCGATGGCGGTATGACCTACATCCTCGGTGACCCAGCATTTACAGTCTTGCATGATGATTCGCGCTGGGAGCCCTTATTGCTAAAAGTCGGAATACTGGATGCCTGGAAAGACTTGAAGGCGCGAGAACACGGAGAGGCTGAATGAGTTTCTTCGCCGAACTCAAACGCCGTATTGTCTTCAAGGTGTCATTGCCCGAATAGGGGGCTGAGGTCGGGTCGCTCAAGCCACCATAGGTGAGTGTTCGCTTGTGACCCATAGCAGCCGTTCATTGGCGACGCAGCTAGAGTGAATTTACCCTAAAACAATTGCACTGAAGGCGAACAGGCTGAAGGCGACCAAAACGGCTGTGAGCGATAATTTTACGATCTTGATAGTCATTGCGTTCTCAATTGCGTTTGTTTCGATCCTGCAATCGTAGGCCGTTAAAATCGCCACAGATGCGCAGTGCGTCACATATGCACGAGGAGTACGTAGTTTCCGCGATAGAGGTGACTTGCTTGTGGAACCTCATCAGGTCCACTTAATCAATCTGAAGTGCAAGCGTCTGCTTCAATTCCAGACGGTCCATTAAACCGGGGCAAAACCACATATTGCCTTGTCGCTCACCGATTACCCACGCCGCAATAAGACCGCAGATTAGTCACGAATAATGGTGAGGCTGTACTGCCAATATTTCAAATTGGCGTTCCGGCCAATTACTCCCGCGTAATATGGCAGTCCGGCGTCTAACCTCAACATTACTTTCTGTTCAGTGAGCACGCCGGGATTCGTGCGGGCGACTACATTGAAGTCCTGATCGTACAGCTCCAGGTACCAGTCCTCTGACACTGTGCCACGCATGCAGGCAAGAGGATCGTTGCACAGGTAAACGTGATAATCGCCTGAACTCGGCGGCGTAAACACAAAGAAGTCTCTACTATCACCGCCAGCGCTATGAACGGACCCGACGACATCAGCGGCCTGGGATTCCGTTGCAACCTGGACCGGGAAAATCAACGAGTTTGCAGTCTGCAAGGAGCCGTTTGGCTCGGCTTCACTCTGCCTGTACAGGGTTGCAACACGTGAGTCTCCGACAATGTCGGCACTGTTCGTCGTGCAGCCACTGTTGGTCCAGGCATAACTGGTTGCATACAACGGTGCTTGAAGACACAAAGCAGTTGCACTCGTCGGCTCCACAGCAACAGTGACATCGTCAGAATCTTTCTTTGAGGACTTCTTTTTTGCCGTGAACCGAAAGGTCAACGCTGTCGTCGTGCCTACTGATGGGGCCTCGAAGCTGGCCGTTGCTAGCGTCGAACCCGAAATTGTGACGGAAGGACCACTCAATTGCTGCCATTTATAGCTCAATCCAGAAGTGGCCAACGTTATTCCTTCGAGCACTACGGTGTCACCGTCAACCACACTCTGGTCCGGACCAGCCCATGCATTTATTGGCAGCTTGGCACACCCCAACGGGTAAACACAGACGCGATTGCCGTTACCACCACCGCCACCGCTACATGCGGTCATCAATATTGCCAGACCGATTAGTGCCATACTATTTCTTATGCTCATCAGATCTCTCCGATTGGTCCCGTACCGGAATCGGCAGGGAGCACTGATGATCATTTTGATGAACGGCTATCGTAAATACCTGATCAATCCGTGACGAAGACCTGATGAATAACTATGGCCGCTTCCACACGAAGGCTGCCGTTGAGCTAGAATGTGACTGAAGGGCTGCTTGTGCAACCTAAAGCGGACGTTCGCAGTCATCCACTGAAATACGTCAGTAATAATTCGTGCAATTCCTTGCTGCGCCAGCTTGATCCGAAAGCAGTGCCATAGGAGGCAACAATGCCTGAGTACATTCGAACCCTGAGAATCCCCGTATTCCTGTTAGTCCTTATCGCGTCAGTTCCACTGGCTGCAGCTGCACCTGGAAGTGATAACAAACCCAATATTGTCCTTGTCCTGATGGATAATTTCGGTTACGGCGAGATTGGCGTATATGGTGGCGGCGTCTTGCGCGGGGCACCAACGCCCAGAATTGACAGCATTGCCGCTGAGGGATTCCAGCTAACCAACTTCAATGTCGAAGCAGAGTGTACGCCGTCGCGTACCTCGCTGATGACTGGTCGTTACGGGATTCGTGCCCGGCAGCGGCCTGACGGTCCTCCCAGGGGTATATGGTGGGGCATCACCCAGTGGGAAATCACACTGGCGGAGATGCTGTCAGATGCCGGTTACGCGACGGGCATGTTCGGAAAATGGCACTTGGGAGACACCGAGGGACGTTTCCCTACAGACCAGGGCTTCGATGAGTGGTATGGAATTCCCAATTCATCGGATCGAGCCTTCTGGCCGGATAGCGATAGCTGGCAAGAAGGTGCCCACCCGGATCTCGAGTTCACCTACGTGGTGTCGTCAAAGCGGGGTGAAACACCGAAGAAACTGGAAGTGTACGGCCGCGAGAAGCGCAAGACGATCGACCGGGAAATCACCGATTACGCCATCGATTTCATCAAGCGCAAGGCTAAAACCAAGCAGCCTTTTTTTGCTTATCTCCCCTATACGCAAACTCATGAACCGGTCGACGCCCATCCCGATTTTAAAGGTACGACTGGAAATGGGAGTTTTGCTGACGTTCTTGCACAAACGGATGCCTATGTGGGTGAGCTCCTCGATACGATCGATGAGCTGGGGCTCAAAGACAACACCATCTTTATCTTTACGTCTGACAATGGCCGCGAAGGCATAATCAGATCGTTTGGATTCACCGGACCCTGGCGAGGAACCATGTTTTCTCCCTATGAAGGCTCTTTGCGTGTTCCTTTTCTGATCCGATATCCCGGGAAAATCCCCGCCAGGCAAGTTTCAAACGACATCGTCCATCTGATCGATGTTTTTCCGACACTGGCAAACTTCGTCGGCGGCGAAATCCCGCAGGATCGAGTATTGGATGGAGTTGACCAGTCTGACTTCCTGATGGGTAAGTCTGAGAAATCTGCTCGAGAGTCCGTCATCATTTACATCGGCAACGAACTCTTTGGTGTGAAATGGCGCAATTGGAAAATGCTCATCAAGGAAATCGATGAAGACAGCTATGCAATCCTAAACATGGCCTATCCGTCGATATACAATTTAGTCGTTGACCCAAAAGAAGAGGAACCCGAATACTTCTATCTCGATGACACCTGGGTAGACGCTCCCTTGTGGCAAGTTATAGAAGATCATGAAGCATCGATTGAAGAAGATCCTGGCGCTCCGGACCCGTAAGTACCGAATCAATAGACATCTGTCGACGTCCGCTTTCGATGAGAGCGGACATTCAGAATCCGGTCTCCGAAAATCGGCGGCAAAACGACCGCTTTACCCCCGGAAGCAGACATTGAGCTAGTATTGTTCTGAAGGGCTGGAAATGACCCAACGCGGATATGCATCGCCCCCTCCGGCTCATTGATGCTCGCGTAAAATTGACCGACGAAAATCTGGGCGAAAACTAGAAAAACAGCCCCAATGGGGCCATGCTTTGGGCATTGAGCTGAAAAGGACACGACCTAAGCACGACCAGGTGCGCCATGTCGTTTATCAAAGAACTCAAGCGCCGCAACGTCATCAGGGTAGCGATTGCCTATGCGATCGCAGCGTGGTTGTTGATCGAAATCTCCGCCACTACCTTTCCGATGCTCAGGCTACCCGAGTGGACCGCCACCTTTGTCACCGTGCTGCTGCTGATCGGGTTCCCCGTGGCATTGATCTTTGCCTGGGCCTTCGAGCTCACCCCTGAAGGATTGAAAAGAGAAAAGGACGTCGATCGCTCGGAGTCCATCACTCGTGTTACCGGGCGCAAACTGGATTTCATCATTATCGCCACATTGGTGCTGGCGCTGGGTTATTTCGCTTTCGATAAATTCGTGCTCGATCCGTCGCGAGATGCCGAACTAGTGCGGACCACAACCAAAGCCGCAACCGAACAGGCGGTCGAGATCGCCGATAATTCCATCGCCGTACTGCCCTTCGTCAACATGAGTGGTGATGCTAATAACGAGTTTTTCTCAGACGGCATCACCGAAGAATTGCTCAATCTGCTGTCCAAGATACCCGAACTTCGGGTGACTTCACGCTCCTCGGCCTTCAGCTTCAAAGGTGAAAATATCCATATTCCAACCGTGGCCAAAAAACTCAATGTTGCCCACATATTGGAAGGCAGCGTCCGTAAGGCCGAAAACCGAGTGCGTATCACGGCACAACTTATCGAAGCCGATTCCGATGTGCACATGTGGTCGGAATCCTACGAACGGGAGCTGGATGATGTATTTGCCATCCAGGATGAAATCGCACAGGAAGTAGTCACTGCATTGCAGGTCCAGTTGCTTGGCGCCATACCGACAACAATGGAAACGAATCCCGAAGCTTATTTTTTATACCTGCAGGGTAAACATCATCTTGAGTCAGGCCGAACAAGTTCACAGAGATCAGAAGATGCATTTAGAAAAGCACTGGAGATTGATCCCAATTATGCACCGGCTTGGGCTGGGTTGAGCAGAACGCTACGGGCCCGGGCGAATTGGGGTCAGATTGATTTATACACAGGCACGGAGGCCGCGCGGCAGGCAGTTCTTAGGGCTTTGCAGCTGGATGACTCCCTGGCCGATGCCTGGGCTATGCTAGCCCATATCCAATGGGTTTATGACTGGGACTGGAATACCGCCGAGAGCACAGCCAAAACAGCACTTTTGCATGGGCCTCATGATGCAAGAGCATTAGAAGTTTCATCCAAAGTAGCAAGCTCGCTTGGTCATGAAGAAGAAGCATTGAAATTCGCGCTGGCGGCGGTGGAGGTCGATCCACTCAACTACTTCATATTAAGAAACCTGGGGCTGACATATTGGCAAATGAGACGATTTGACCTTGCGGAGGGCGCATTCCGGCGAGGTCTGGGCCTGTACCCGGATCGTGAAGCGGCGCATTCCAATGTTGCCTTATTCGTGACAGCGCAGGGCCGATCAGAAGAAGCATGGCAGTTGCTTCAGGCGGAGAAGTCTGAAACATTCAGAACGCTGGTCAGCGTTTTCGTCCTTCATGATCTCGGAAGAATTGATGAGGCAAGACAGGCCAATCAGCACACCGTTGACAATGAAGGAAAATGGCTGGCTTACCAAATCGCACAGAATTTTGCCTATTTAGGGGATATTGAAGCTGCTTTCCAATGGTTGGAAACCTCTTATGAACAACGCGATGGCGGTATGACCTACATCCTCGGTGACCCAGCATTTACAGTCTTGCATGATGATTCGCGCTGGGAGCCCTTATTGCTAAAAGTCGGAATACTGGATGCCTGGAAAGACTTGAAGGCGCGAGAACACGGAGAGGCTGAATGAGTTTCTTCGCCGAACTCAAACGCCGTATTGTCTTCAAGGTGTCATTGCCCGAATAGGGGGCTGAGGTCGGGTCGCTCAAGCCACCATAGGTGAGTGTTCGCTTGTGACCCATAGCAGCCGTTCATTGGCGACGCAGCTAGAGTGAATTTACCCTAAAACAATTGCACTGAAGGCGAACAGGCTGAAGGCGACCAAAACGGCTGTGAGCGATAATTTTACGATCTTGATAGTCATTGCGTTCTCAATTGCGTTTGTTTCGATCCTGCAATCGTAGGCCGTTAAAATCGCCACAGATGCGCAGTGCGTCACATATGCACGAGGAGTACGTAGTTTCCGCGATAGAGGTGACTTGCTTGTGGAACCTCATCAGGTCCACTTAATCAATCTGAAGTGCAAGCGTCTGCTTCAATTCCAGACGGTCCATTAAACCGGGGCAAAACCACATATTGCCTTGTCGCTCACCGATTACCCACGCCGCAATAAGACCGCAGATTAGTCACGAATAATGGTGAGGCTGTACTGCCAATATTTCAAATTGGCGTTCCGGCCAATTACTCCCGCGTAATATGGCAGTCCGGCGTCTAACCTCAACATTACTTTCTGTTCAGTGAGCACGCCGGGATTCGTGCGGGCGACTACATTGAAGTCCTGATCGTACAGCTCCAGGTACCAGTCCTCTGACACTGTGCCACGCATGCAGGCAAGAGGATCGTTGCACAGGTAAACGTGATAATCGCCTGAACTCGGCGGCGTAAACACAAAGAAGTCTCTACTATCACCGCCAGCGCTATGAACGGACCCGACGACATCAGCGGCCTGGGATTCCGTTGCAACCTGGACCGGGAAAATCAACGAGTTTGCAGTCTGCAAGGAGCCGTTTGGCTCGGCTTCACTCTGCCTGTACAGGGTTGCAACACGTGAGTCTCCGACAATGTCGGCACTGTTCGTCGTGCAGCCACTGTTGGTCCAGGCATAACTGGTTGCATACAACGGTGCTTGAAGACACAAAGCAGTTGCACTCGTCGGCTCCACAGCAACAGTGACATCGTCAGAATCTTTCTTTGAGGACTTCTTTTTTGCCGTGAACCGAAAGGTCAACGCTGTCGTCGTGCCTACTGATGGGGCCTCGAAGCTGGCCGTTGCTAGCGTCGAACCCGAAATTGTGACGGAAGGACCACTCAATTGCTGCCATTTATAGCTCAATCCAGAAGTGGCCAACGTTATTCCTTCGAGCACTACGGTGTCACCGTCAACCACACTCTGGTCCGGACCAGCCCATGCATTTATTGGCAGCTTGGCACACCCCAACGGGTAAACACAGACGCGATTGCCGTTACCACCACCGCCACCGCTACATGCGGTCATCAATATTGCCAGACCGATTAGTGCCATACTATTTCTTATGCTCATCAGATCTCTCCGATTGGTCCCGTACCGGAATCGGCAGGGAGCACTGATGATCATTTTGATGAACGGCTATCGTAAATACCTGATCAATCCGTGACGAAGACCTGATGAATAACTATGGCCGCTTCCACACGAAGGCTGCCGTTGAGCTAGAATGTGACTGAAGGGCTGCTTGTGCAACCTAAAGCGGACGTTCGCAGTCATCCACTGAAATACGTCAGTAATAATTCGTGCAATTCCTTGCTGCGCCAGCTTGATCCGAAAGCAGTGCCATAGGAGGCAACAATGCCTGAGTACATTCGAACCCTGAGAATCCCCGTATTCCTGTTAGTCCTTATCGCGTCAGTTCCACTGGCTGCAGCTGCACCTGGAAGTGATAACAAACCCAATATTGTCCTTGTCCTGATGGATAATTTCGGTTACGGCGAGATTGGCGTATATGGTGGCGGCGTCTTGCGCGGGGCACCAACGCCCAGAATTGACAGCATTGCCGCTGAGGGATTCCAGCTAACCAACTTCAATGTCGAAGCAGAGTGTACGCCGTCGCGTACCTCGCTGATGACTGGTCGTTACGGGATTCGTGCCCGGCAGCGGCCTGACGGTCCTCCCAGGGGTATATGGTGGGGCATCACCCAGTGGGAAATCACACTGGCGGAGATGCTGTCAGATGCCGGTTACGCGACGGGCATGTTCGGAAAATGGCACTTGGGAGACACCGAGGGACGTTTCCCTACAGACCAGGGCTTCGATGAGTGGTATGGAATTCCCAATTCATCGGATCGAGCCTTCTGGCCGGATAGCGATAGCTGGCAAGAAGGTGCCCACCCGGATCTCGAGTTCACCTACGTGGTGTCGTCAAAGCGGGGTGAAACACCGAAGAAACTGGAAGTGTACGGCCGCGAGAAGCGCAAGACGATCGACCGGGAAATCACCGATTACGCCATCGATTTCATCAAGCGCAAGGCTAAAACCAAGCAGCCTTTTTTTGCTTATCTCCCCTATACGCAAACTCATGAACCGGTCGACGCCCATCCCGATTTTAAAGGTACGACTGGAAATGGGAGTTTTGCTGACGTTCTTGCACAAACGGATGCCTATGTGGGTGAGCTCCTCGATACGATCGATGAGCTGGGGCTCAAAGACAACACCATCTTTATCTTTACGTCTGACAATGGCCGCGAAGGCATAATCAGATCGTTTGGATTCACCGGACCCTGGCGAGGAACCATGTTTTCTCCCTATGAAGGCTCTTTGCGTGTTCCTTTTCTGATCCGATATCCCGGGAAAATCCCCGCCAGGCAAGTTTCAAACGACATCGTCCATCTGATCGATGTGTTTCCTACATTGGCGAATTTCGTTGGCGGCGAAATCCCGCAAGATCGAGTGTTGGACGGAGTTGACCAATCTGACTTCTTTATGGGTAAGTCTGAGAAATCTGCTCGAGAGTCCGTGCTCATTTACATCGGCAATGAACTCTTTGGCGTGAAATGGCGCAATTGGAAAATGCTTATCAAGGAAATTGATGAAGACAGCTATGCAGTCCTAAACATGGCCTATCCGTCAATCTACAATTTAGTCGTTGACCCAAAAGAAGAAGAGCCCGAGTACTTCTATCTCGATGACACCTGGGTGGATGCTCCCTTGTGGCAAGTTATAGAAGATCACCAGGCATCGATTGAAGAAGATCCTGGCGTTCCAGACCCGTAGGTACTGAAGAGACTAGTGAATTATTTCGGCTTGCGGGCAAGGAAATGGGACTGGACGAGAAACGACAAGCCCATTCCAGCACCCAGAATCAGCACGGAGATTTTTCCGCGATGCGGAGTGTCGCTCGTCCAGGTTCCACTGGAATCAAGCCAGTAAAACATGTACATCGCGATTAGCCACGGCGTCAGGGCGATGGCGATTTTGAGCAGACTTCGCAGCTGTGACTTCAGGGAATCAAGCATCCCCGGATACTAGCACGCACGGTCCGGGCATCTTCTTGGCCTATCGGCAGGAGCGACCACATACGCGTGGAGTGAGAAAGTAAAAAGGGTGTGCGCTGCAATACTGCGCAGTTGCTCGGAAAGGCATGTATGGACCTGAAGCTTGTACTGAAAAATAAAGCCATCAACGGGTGGAGTCTGTTCTGGCTCATCTCTGTTCCGATGTCCCTTGTCATGGTCATTGCCATGATGGGTGCCGACATGGCCACGGCGCCCGGCGTGTCGCACATGATCGGGTTCTCGGTACGCTGGGCGGTGCCTTTCATTTTCCTCGTGGTTGCCGCATCGGCGGTGCAAACACTGTGGCCTGGTCCGTTCCCGGCATGGTGGCTGCGCAACCGGAAGTACATCGGAATGTGCTTTGCCGTTGCGATGGCGTGGCAAGGCGCATTCATATTCATGATGTCGAATTTTTATCGCGACTATTACTTTGAGGAGATCTACTTCCTCCGCGATGAACTCGAGGGGAGCACTGGCTACATCTTCCTGACTGCCATGGTGCTGACGTCATTCCCGTTCGGCCGCAAGTATTTGAATCCGAAGCAGTGGAAGTTGCTGCACAGGAGCAGCCTCTACTTCTTGTGGGCCTACCCTTTTAGCGTCTATTGGTGGAATCTTTCGTACTACGAGAATCCGCAGCCGATTGACTACGTATTCTACTGGAGCGGCTTTCTCGCATTCGCGCTGAGAATCGCTGCCTGGGGCAAGAAACGTCAGCAAGCGACACTAATGAACGCGGCGACAAGCAGACCGCCTCTCGCCTTCAAGGTGTTGGGAAGCGCATTAATTGCAGCAGGTCTTGTCGTTGCCGCTACCGGTTTGCAATGGCAGGAGCGGGTCACTGCGTTCCTGACCGCGCCAGAGTGGTCGGCGACTCTTGAGCTGTGGCTGCCCTATTGGCCTTTCGAACCGTATTTGTCTCTCTTCATCATTGGACTCGGCACCTTGCTGTGGACCAGGGAAAGACCGTGAATTGGTTGATCGAACCGGATCGTCCTGGTTACATGACACCGTAAGCAAGCATCGCATCGGCGACTTTGACGAACCCTGCAATATTGGCACCCTTGACGTAGTCGACATTTCCGTTGTGGTTCCCGTACTCGACACATTGCTCGTGGATGCCGGACATGATTGCGCGTAGACGCGTATCGATATCCTCGCGTGACCACGACAATCTCATGCTGTTCTGCGACATTTCGAGACCGGATGTCGCCACACCGCCGGCGTTCGCAGCCTTGCCCGGTGCATACAAAATATCGGCTTCCTGGAACGCATCTACGCCCTCCTTGGTTGTCGGCATGTTCGCGCCTTCGGCTACGGCAATGCAGCCGTTCTTTATCAGCGTTTTCGCATCGTCTTCGTCAAGTTCGTTCTGCGTGGCGCAGGGGAGTGCGAGATCGGCGGGCACCGACCACGGTCGTTTTCCCGCATGAAATTCGGCACCAAACTCTTCTGCATATTCCTGCAGCGAGCCACGGCGATTCGTCTTGAGGTCCTTTATGTACTCAAGTCGCTCGGTATCGATGCCGGAGGGCTCATGAATGAACCCCGTGGAGTCGGACATCGTGATTACTTTTGCTCCAAGGTCGATGAGCTTTTCGGTCGCATACTGTGCGACATTGCCGGCGCCGGATACGAGCACAGTCTTACCAGCCAGCGTTTGACCGTGATGTTCCAGCATGTCGTCCATGAGGTAAACGCAGCCGTAGCCAGTGGCTTCGACGCGTATCTGGCTGCCGCCATAGCTCAGGGCTTTGCCCGTCAGCACGCCGGTAAATTCGTTCTCCAGCCGTTTGTACTGGCCGAACATGTAACTTATCTCACGCGTACCGACGCCAATATCACCAGCGGCAACATCGGTGTGCGGCCCTATATGGCGGTGCAGTTCGGTCATGAACGCCTGACAAAAACGCATGATCTCGCGATCAGATTTGTCCTTTGGATTGAAATTGGAGCCGCCTTTGCCTCCGCCGAGGGGCAATCCCGTCAGGCTGTTCTTGAATGTCTGTTCGAAAGCGAGAAATTTGAGGATGCTCATGCTAACGCTCTCGTGAAACCGAAGCCCACCTTTATACGGACCGATCGAGTTATTCCATTGCACGCGGTAGCCGCGATTCACACGAAAATTTCCCTTGTCGTCCTCCCAGACGACGCGGAAACTGATTATCCGGTCAGCTTCAGTCAGTCGCTCAAGTATGCGCGGTTCTTTGTATTCGGGATGCGTCGCGATGTAGGGGATTATGCTCGTCGCTACCTCGGCGACGGCTTGCAGGAATTCAGGCTCATTTCGATTCCGGCGGGCGGCGCCTGCCAGGAAACTCTCGAGAAGGGCCGATGTATCACCCGCGCTGGTCATGCCGAATCTCCTCAAAATTCGCTAGTACCGCCCGTATACGTCTAGTTGTGCTGTGATGCAATACGTTACTTCACTGATGCCCAATGCGCGTCGGTGGCGATCATCGTTGATTCAGCGGCGGACAATGGCATCGAGTTGCCGTATTCCTGCAAGGGCGGTGTGTGCGCCACCTGCCGCTGCCATGTGCGCGAGGGCGAAGTTACGATGGCCACAAATTACGGCCTTGAGCCCTGGGAAGTCGAAAAGGGTTTTGTCCTCGCCTGCCAGTCGCGGCCGCTATCGGACACGATCATCCTGGATTACGATAAGATCTGACTTCTGATCGCGACGGAGCTCAATCGAGTGAAGATTGTGCAGGCTACACGTTTCTTTATCCTGATTCTCGGCGTTCTCGCTGCTCTCAACAGCGGTGCGCAAGAGGTCGAAGAACGCAGTGCTCCTGCGGTTCCCGAACCCGCGTCGTTAGACGCCAACTGGTGGACCTACTTCGAAGGCGCGCGTGACGACGTCGAGCCGCGCGTGGCGGCTTTTCTCGATACCGCGAACACGCAGATTGCTGATCTTGCGCCGCAGAACCAGGAGGTAGCAGCATCGGTTCTGGGCGCGGTAAGAAACAACCTGTCCGCGTATCTCAACCTGATGGGCGAGACCGAACCTGCGGTAGCAGAACTGCCGCCCGACGCCGTCAGCTATTCGATTGAGTCGTTGCTGCAACTGGCGGCAACGGCGCGTGATGCGAGCGCAACTGCTGCCGAGGAACAGCTCGAGGTCAGCCGGGAAGAGCGCGTACTCGATGGCGCAAGTCGGCGCCGCGACACAGTGTTCAAGGACTATGTCGCTGCGGATCCCGGCGACGATCGCTGGCTGGCCGCACTCCGGCTCGTGCAGGCGCGATCGGCGCAGGCTGTCTCGGAAAGGAGACTGGAATTATTGCGGGAGCGGCACGCGCGTGGCGTCGCTTTCGCTGATGACACCGCGGCTCGAGTGCTGTTCGCAACCGAGCGTCTCGAGGCATCGAGCGACGAAGGTGTACTCAGGGACCTTGCCGAACGTGTTGACACAAATGCTGCGGCCGTAGAGACAGTGCAGGAGGGCGTGCGTGCCGCCCAACTCGCGGCCAGCGGTCTCGATGTGGAAACGGCGCAAGGACGTTCGCAACAGCGTCTCGAGCAACAACGATTGCGTGACGCCGAAGTCGGGCTCGCATTGGCCGAAGTCGCGCTGGCGCAGGCGGAGGCAGAATTCTGGTGGACCGAGCTCACTCTTGAAGGCGCCGATACGGGTTTGCTACATGACCAGGCGTTGCTCTGGTCCGACCTCGTGCGCAGCGTCGTACAAAGGGCACCGGACCTGGAGCGCGAGACCGAGGACGAGCTTCTGGCCGCGCAGGGCGCCAATCGCGATAGTCTGGACCGGGCCTCACTAAGGTTGCTGGACCAACGAGTCGGTACCGCACAGGAAACGCTCGCCGATGCAGGCCGATTGAAGGCAGCGGTTGCCGATCTGGAACTGTCGATGGTCGTTGTGGACAATGCGGCCGCCGAGTATGAAGGTGCGCTCAGGTCTTTGCTGGGCAGCATCAGCCGAGGAACAAAGGCGGCCTACAAGCGCGTCGTGGGCCTCGGGGACGTCACACTTTTTTCGATTGGCGAGACCCCGGTAACAGGTGGCGACATTCTTCGTGTCATCCTTATCTTGCTCGTTGCGATGTTGTTATCGCGTGGCATACGGCATGCGATCAAACGTGTCGGTTCCGAAGAGTTGAGCGGCACCCAGGCGTCGCTGTACACGGTTGGCCGATTGACGCACTACGCAATCATCATATTGGGCCTGTTCATCGCCCTGTCATCAATCGGGCTCGATTTTGGCAGTCTAGCGCTTGTTGCGGGTGCACTTAGTGTCGGCATCGGTTTCGGCTTGCAGTCGATCGTCAATAACTTTGTGTCGGGACTGATCATTCTCTTTGAACACTCGCTGCGTGTTGGTGACTACATCGAACTCGATACCGGGCTTACCGGCACGGTAAAGGCAATTAACGTTCGTAGCACATTGATCAACACCAACGACAACATCGATATCGTTGTGCCAAATTCGGAGTTCGTCAGTACGAGGCTCACGAACTGGACTCTGGGTGAGCGCACCCTGCGTGTGCGCATTCCGTTTGGCGTGGCCTACGGCAGCGACAAGGAACTCGTGAAAAAGGCAGCACTGGAGGCCGCTGAGGAAGTGCCGTTCACACTTGCCAACCGGAAAGGCCGGGAGGCCGATGTCTGGCTGACAGAGTACGGCGACAACAGCCTCAACTTCCTGCTGTTGGTCTGGGTCAATCGCCAGGGTGCCCGACGGCCCACACGAACGCGATCAGCATACCTCTGGGCGCTCGAGACCAAGCTGGCCGAATATGACATCGCAATTCCGTTCCCGCAGCGTGACCTGCATTTGCGCTCAGGCTGGCCGGACGCCGATTAGCTTCTCGTGCAGGAAGAATACAAAGACGAGATACAACGCGAGTCCAACGACCACAACAATAATGTCGTTTGCTTTTGACTCTGTGCCGGGCAGTGGGCGAGCGGGGCGTTTTTTTAGCGAAACACGATCCACCACCGCCCACACCAGGAATGACCCGAACAGCAGCACGTCGCCAATCGTTCCATTGACCAGAAGGTGCGCAAACGCCCATAGTTTGACGGCGACAAGCTGGGGGTGCTGCAACGCATTCCTGATGCGACCCGGAAAATACGGTGCGATGAAAAACGCAAACGTCGGCAGCATAAGCAGGGCCGCCAAATGCCGCAGCCAGGCCGGTGTCACGTAGAGATAGGTCGGTGCCTGCCGGAGATCGGCGTAACCCCGTACCATTAGTACGATTCCAACCAGCGATGCAATGGCGTAAATGCCTTTCCAGGCGTTTTCGCTGTTCGCGACGATGCGATTGCGAAGCGGCAACGCGACGATCGATGCCGAGTGCATGCCGAAAAACAGCACGATTCCGATGAGTAACTGCAGCATTTCGACCATCCCCTACTGATTACGTGAGTGAGAGTTTACAATTATTGAAGCGATACGCGGGACGGGATTGCGGCTTTTGGCGCACATTCGAAAGCCCAGGTCCTTCCCAACCAGTAAAATGACGAAAGCGAAAATGCGCGGTTGTGCGCACAAATGCGCGGTTGTGCGCACAAATGCGCACGACCGCGCGACCCAATAAACCAGCCATCTGAGCGCTGGAGAGCCAATGACCACACCAACTACAAATGCTGCCCTCGAATCAACGGAACGGCCGAATTCTTTTGGCTATGACGAGCTGATCGACTGTGCCCACGGCAACATGTTCGGCCCCAACAATGGGCGCCTGCCGTTGCCAAATATGCTCATGATGGACCGTATACCGCATATTTCGAAGGAAGGCGGCAAGTATGGCAAAGGTGAGATCAAGGCGGAGCTCGATATCAATCCGGACCTGTGGTTCTTCAAATGTCATTTTGAAGGGGATCCGGTCATGCCTGGATGCCTCGGTCTCGACGCAATGTGGCAGCTGGTCGGTTTTTACCTCGTGTGGCTGGACCTGCCAGGCAGGGGGCGCGCGCTGGGTTCGGGCAAGGTCAAATTTACTGGCCAGGTGCTGCCAAAGGCCAAACTGGTCACCTACCAGATCGACATCAAACGTGTTATCACGCGCAAGTTGAACATGGCGATCGCGGATGCCACGATGTCGGTTGATGGTCGCGAGATCTACACGGCCGAAGACCTGCGGGTTGGCCTCTTCACATCCACTGACGATTTCTGATGCGGCGAGTAGTAATAACGGGTATTGGTGCAGTCTCCTGTATCGGTAATACTCAGGACGAGATTGTTGAATCCCTCAAAACAGGACGTTCGGGCATTGTTGCCAACGAGTCCTACCAGGAGATGGGCCTGCGTAGCCAGATCTCCGGAACAGTCAACATCGATACCAAGGAGCACATCGATCGGAAAGTTCTCCGATTCATGGGCGATGCGGCTGCGTACGCGTACATATCGATGCAACAGGCGGTAGACGACGCCGGACTTGAAGAAGCGGATATATCAAATGTTCGCACCGGGTTAATCGCATCATCCGGCGGCGCGTCGAGCGCCAATATCGTCGCGAGTGCTGACAAGTTGCGCGAACGCGGCGTCCGCAAGATTGGTCCGTACATGGTTACGCGCACGATGGGCAGCACGGTCTCTGCCTGTCTGACCACGCCATTCAAGATCAAGGGCCTCAATTACTCGATCACCTCGGCGTGCGCGACAAGTGCGCATTGCATCGGCGCAGGCGCGGAGCAGATTCAGTTCGGCAAGCAGGACATCATCTTTGCAGGCGGCGGTGAAGAGGAACACTGGACGCTGGCTTGCCTGTTCGATGCAATGGGTGCGCTGTCGTCCAAGTACAACGATGCGCCTGATACCGCATCACGGCCCTATGACGCCACACGCGATGGCTTCGTCATTGCTGCCGGTGGTGGCATGGTCGTGCTCGAGGAACTCGAGCACGCAAGAGCCCGTGGCGCGAAGATTTACGCAGAGGTCGTGGGATACGGTGCGACATCCGACGGGCACGACATGGTGGCGCCGTCAGGCGAGGGCGCTGCACGTTGCATGGACCTCGCAAACTCAACTGTTGACGGACCAATCGATTACATCAATACGCATGGTACGAGTACGCCGGCAGGCGATATTGCCGAAGTCGAGGCCATGCGCTCGGTATTCGGTGACGACTTTCCGAGATTCGGCTCATCGAAATCACTCTGTGGTCACTCGCTCGGTGCGACCGGTGTGCAAGAAGCGATTCACTGCCTGCTGATGCTCGAGAACGACTTCATTGCACCGTCGATCAATTGCAATGACCCCGATCCCGCAATCGCCGGCATGCCCCTGGTGACCTCGATGGTCGAGAATGCCGGTATCAAGACCGCCATGACCAATAGTTTTGGATTCGGCGGCACGAACTCGACGCTCGTATTTCAGAAGCGTTGAATACAGCTTGATGAGTTCAGCGACGACGACCTGAATCAGGGTCGAGAGCGAGTTCGGTAACCTGCTGACCGCGGCGGAACCTGGCGCTGTCTGCCGTTACGGATTCGAGCGTCCAGCCGTCGTGCGTCGTCCCTTCGGTGAGTTGCACAAGTTGATTGCCTCGCAGATCGCGTAATACTGCTACCCGAGATTCACCCGTGATAGCCACGCCCTCAAGCTTGAGCTCCAGAGGTGTGGGGGCTGCAACCGGTGCGGCATTGACTTCGGGCGGCTCCGGTAGCTTGCGGTTGCTGAAAAACAAGGGTCTGTCGAGCATGTCGCCGAAGTCTTCGAGGCGCGGCGCCATGAATTCAGAACCACCGAAGTCCGGCACATCGGCCGTCGTCGTATCGGCGGACGCGACGTGCGCATCGGCCGGTCGGGCTGGATACAGAAAATCGAGCGCGATCGCGACTATCAGCACAGCCATAGCGGTGGACAGTATCGGCGTCGGTCGGTTGATGAAATCAATACGCATCAGGAAATGTCCGGCATGTACGCAATCAGTTCGAATTCGGCATCCATTGGGTACGTCTCGATTTGCCCCGGTCGACGTCTTACGCTGCTTTCCCGCATGTTCACGTTGTCGAGGAACATGAAGACATCATTGGTTTCGATATCGTAGAACGATTTCAGGATGGCTGTCAGCGGTCCGCGCAACCGTATTTTGAGTGCGACACGGATGAAGCCCTGCTCGTTTGCCGCTGGCAGGATCTGCGTGCTGATCATCTGGGCGTTGTTTGTGGCAGTGATGTCCTTGGCCAGGCGCTGCAGTTCGGCGCCGGCGACAGCCACTGTGCTGCTCTTCAAATAATTGCCCGCCGACATTTGGGCACGTTTGAGCTCCTCGTACTGCGGTAGCAGGCCGCTGTCCCGCGCCGATATCTGCTCGTAGCGCAACAGCCGCGTGTGCAACTGGTCCAGCGTATTCTGGCGGGATGCGTTGGCCAGCCAGAGCGGCAGCACCGTAACACTTGCTAAAAGTACGGCAGCGACAACGAAAATGCTGATGGCGAGCTGCCGTTGCTGCCGGGTGTCGAGTTCCCGAATCATTGCGAGCGGCTCCTGGTCACATCGGCTGACAGGTGGAAGCGATCTTCAGTCGTGCTCGCGACCTGCACAACCGGTGATCGGAAGCGGGCATTCTCGAACAGGTCGGAGGATTCGACGATCGTAATCAGGGATGAAGATGAAGACGATTGCCCTTGCAGCTGAATTTCTGTGCCCAGGATGTCCAGCCGGCTTATCCAGGTATGGTCAGGGAGAATCCGGCTAATCTCGTCGACGACTTGCACGATGAGTACGTCCGATTGTTTTTTCGCGGCCAGAAATCGCGATGCATCAGCCATTTTTTCCAGGTCGCTGCGCAAATTGCTACCTTCGCGCGCTGCGGCCGCGGCTACCTCCACGTGTGATTCGAGCGAGCGGATCGCGGTGTTCTTTTGCACAATCGGCAGCGTGATCGCGACAGCGAGCAGCAGAATGCAAGACGCCGCGAGCGCTAGATTCAGGCGGTGGACGGTCTTCCGTCTGCTGCGGCGCCGCTCCGGTGGCAACAGGTTGACGGACCGCAGTTCACTGCCAGAGACATTCTGGCTGGTCACCTGGCTCGGGCTCAGGCCCTGTCGAGAAACGGCCTCGACCAGGCTATCCACGGCATCGCGAGGCGAGTACACAAGATCAACGGTCAGCTCCTGTCTACCGGTTTCTCGACGGGTGATTACGTAGTCGTAGTAAACCTTGTCACCCGAAAACGGTGTGTGCTTGCCCATCTCGAAGGCGAGGACTTCGTGCAAATTTTCCTCTGCGGCAAGGGGCAATGAAATTGATGTGCTCAGTACTTTGTCGTCAGGTAACAGCAGCACGAGGTCTCGGGCGTCCGCGGACAAGTTTCGCCCCATTCCTGCCGGGGCATCGCAATCAATGCGTTGCACTTCAGGCGAGCTTGCCGAGGGTCCCTGCCGAATCACTATTGCCTGGCCGTCCAGGGCAATGAACAAGCGCTGATTGCGCTGTGCCAGCGCGTCCTGTATTTCTTGCGGCAGCAAAGCAAGCAACTCGCCACTCCACCACGACCAGAATTCGTCAAGGCGGCGCTTTAGAGGCGCGGCATATCTGACGCGAAACGGTTGCAAGCTGCGGGCAACGTCGACGTTCATTCCGAGCCCTCATTCGCTGCAAAGACAGCCACCCTGGAAGGCTCGCGCCACTCGAGAATCGTGTACGGAACCTCCTGTCCCGTCGTTAGTCGAACGACTGCCTCGACGGTCGCTGTTGCGTCGGCTGCACCTGTCGCGCTGGCATAGATGTGATACGTACCACTGCCTGCGCTGCCGGAATTGTCGCTGCTGCTATCCGGGACGGTGCCCGCCCGTGGCGGAGTCGTCAGGCCAATGTCTTCACCTGTCACTGCTGCAATCAGATGCGGTGGTGCGAAGTCGAGGTCCAGGCGTGTGCTGCCCGAATGCACCGTCAGGAGTGGCGCGACTCGGTTGAACAACTCCTGTGGCATACCGAGCACATACTTCAGCTCGTCAACGGTTTCGAACGCGCCGTCGCGGGCAGTCCACGACAGGCGGGCTGCCTTGTAGTCATCATCCTCCGCTCCATTCAAGTGCGACAGATTGTCGCCATCGCGCCAGTCAAGAATCGCGTCGGTGAGCTCACGTTGCAGCATTTCGTCGGCGCCACCGGCAAGAAATGCTGCGGCCAGAAGGTCTGCACCAGCCGAGTTCAGGTCCACAAGACCTGTAGCGTCCCTGATCGCAAGCGTCACCTGCTCACTGCCGATGCTGACTGAGAATAAGGTGCCGTCTACAGATCGCTGAGTCGCATTCGAGTTCGCCAGTAATTCAAGAATTGCGTGCTGTATTCCGCCATCGGCGAGGGCGCGAGCCTGCGCGAGGCCTACTTGTTGCGCGGCGAGTTGTGTGTCGATGTGCGTATTTCGAGCGTGTCCGCCCGCCATGATGCTCAGGAGAACTACGAGCCATAGCACGATGATGAGTGCCATACCCCTTTGTCCACGTGGAAGCTCGCCGGTTCTCATGTTTCTTCGCTACGGCGCAGAGGCAATACGAGATCCGGCCATGCGCCTGGGGAAATATCATCGTTTGTGTGAATTCGAATGGCGGCAGGATAGAACTCCGCATCAGGCCGCCAGCTGTGTTTCCACGACACCAGTTCGTCTTCCATCTCGGCGCCATAGTACTCGAACGACAGGTCCTCGAAGCCGGCGCCAAGTACCAGCTGCCCGGCAAGAATCCTGTCGCCGAGATTCGCCTCGCCAGGATCGAACGGGGCGTAAGAAAGGACCAGCAATTCGCCTTCAGCATCTTTTCCGGCTGTCAGTTCATAAATCAGGTATCCAGCTCCGTGCGAGTGCTGTGGCGCTGGCGCGACGAATCGGAACTTATCCGCATCGCCAACAAATGCGATGCGTTCGTCGTTGCCATCT
>Ga0255052_10000887_pt1 | contig 23287 bp, 22 predicted proteins | sample JV7_2_21_MG_FD_188632 | JGI IMG/M metagenome (GOLD analysis project Ga0255052, IMG submission 188632) | Seawater microbial communities from Jervis Inlet, British Columbia, Canada - JV7_2_21 | ecosystem: Environmental > Aquatic > Marine > Inlet | place: Canada: British Columbia | collected... | reverse complement strand
ACTCTCTTGCGATCCTCGCGGATGCCAGATTCAGTTCGCCGACCAGCGACTCCATGCCGTAGTCGCTCATCGACGGCGCGTTCGAATTAAAGGTGTTCGTCTCGATGATCTCGGAGCCGGCATCGAGGAATTGCCGGTGAATGTCCTTGACGACCTGCGGGCGGGTGATCGACAGCAGATCATTATTGCCTTTCAAATCGATGTTCCAGTCGCTGAATCGATCACCACGGAAGTCGTCCTCTCCAAGACCAAAGCCCTGGATTGTCGTACCCATAGCGCCGTCCAGCAGCAAGATCCGCTCGGATAACGCCTGGTGCAATGCCTCGATTCGTTGCTGTCTGTTCATACGCATTCCTCAGGCAGCCACCTTGTGCGAGCGAACGCCCAGCGCATGGCATATCGCGTATGTGAGCTCGGAACGGTTCAGGGTATAAAAATGAAACTCTTCGATCCCCTGCTTTTTGAGCAACCTTGCCTGTTCTATTGCAACGCTTGCTGCGATCAACTGGCGCGTCTCGGCATCGTCTTCCAGTCCGTCGAATCTCTCCTCGAGCCACGCCGGCACGCTGGCGCCACACCGTGCGGCGAAGCGCGTCAGCTGCGGAAAACGGGTGATCGGCAATATTCCGGGGACAATGGTTGCCTCGATGCCGGCTGTCGTACAAAGGTCACGGAATCGCAGGTATATGTCGATGTCGAAGAAAAACTGGGTGATAGCGCGCGACGCACCTGCGTCGAGCTTGCGCTTCAGGTTATCGAGATCGAACAAGGGGTTCGGCGCTTCCGGATGCACCTCGGGATAGGCGGCAACGGATATGTCAAAGTCGGCAACTTTCTTCAGGCCGGCGACGAGATCCGACGCATACGCGTAGCCATCCGGATGGGGTGTATAGCTTCCGCCACCGTTGGGCACATCACCGCGCAGTGCCACCATATGGCGTACACCCATGTCCCAGTATTGCCGGGCGATGTCGTCTATCTCTCCCCGGCTTGCGCCAATGCAGGTCAGGTGGGGCGCTGCCGTGAGTTCCGTCTCCGCGAGCAATCTCGCAACCGCGGCGTGCGTTCGCTCGCGGGTCGAGCCATCCGCACCGTAGGTCACGGAGACGAATCGCGGGTGCAAAACGGAGAGGCGCTTGATGGACTCCCACAGCGTCTTTTCCATTGCTTCGGTGTTGGGTGGGAAAAACTCGAACGACACCTGAGTTAATCTGTCGGAATCTCTCATGATTACGGACTCAGGCTGCGACGCTTTGCCGGTCGGGATCGGTGGCCACCGACAGGATCCATTGTGGATTGATTCTCGGCGTCAGCATCGCGGGTGCTACGCGAAGGCCGGCAGTTGCGCTCCAGGCGGCAAGCCGGCTTTGCAATTCGACCGGTGATTGCTGACCCACGGCGAGCAAAACGATCAGCCTGCCTTTAGGTTTCAAGACACGGCGTGCCTCGGTCAGCACACGAACCGGATGCTTCGCACCGACGAGGACGTCGTCTAGAATGATCGTGTCGAATTCCGCGTCGGCAAATGGCAGCCGGTACATGTCACCACCGCGCAGGCTGCAATTCGGCAAACCTGCAAGCATCAGTTCGGCGCGGGCCAGCCGGCGTGAATCGGAATCGATGTCCACGCCGATGGCTCGATGGGCTCGGCTGCCTAACAATTTCAGGATCTGTCCCCTACCGCAGCCGACATCGAGAAGGTCGCCGAGATGTTCGGTGACGGTCAGCTCAACCAGTGCCTTGAAGAGCACCCGGTCGCCGAGCCTCTCTGGTGCATCGCCCGGGTCTGCACTGGCAACGCGTTCTCCGCGAAGCTCCGCCAGCCTCTCGATGTCCCGACGAAATACCGGGTCGTCTCCCGGTATGAGCTCGAGCAGATGGCGCTGGGTCGCACCATCGCTGCTGCGCCGTGCCGCGACCCGATAGAAGACCCATTTGCCGTCGCGATAGCGCTGCAATATGCCGGCATCGCACAGCTGCTTCAGATGCTGTGAAATCCGCGGCTGGCTCAGACCGATAACCCGGGTCAGATCGGAAACACTGCACTCACCCTGCCGGCACAGTTCGATGAGCCGCATGCGGACAGGGTCTGCAAGGGCTTTGAGCTGCGTGGTGACTTGTTCGGCCTGGTTTGTCATAAATATATAAGGATATCTTTATATTAAGGGCCGAATAGTTTAACACGCTTGCGTGGGAAATATCCCATTCAATGTATTCGATCAGTGGCGGGTGCGACGTGATTGGAAAAAAGGCGCGATATGTCGACGGCATCGAAGGCGCGCATTCGGCCGCAGTATTCGCAGGTCACATCGACGTGGCCCCTGTCAGCGCATGCGGCCGCGGTTTCATCGGCGCCCAGCATTCTCAGCACGTCTTCCGCGCGCTTTTTCGAGCAACGGCATTTGAAGCTCGCGGCCTTCGGCTTGAATACTCTGACGTCGTCCTCGGCGAACAAATGCGCGAGCAGGTCGATGCCGACGCCATTGACGATATCGTCCGGCCGAAGCGTTGCCGCGAGTATGCCGAGCCGCCGCCAGTCGTCTTCGAGAGGGCTCGCTTTCTTCGGCATCTGCTGCAGCAGGATGCCGCCGCAGCTCGTTGGCTCGCTGACGAGTTGAATGTGACTCGGAATCTGGGCGGACCTCGCGTAGTAGTTTTCGAGGCTCATCGCGAGCGACTCCCCCGTTACTTCGACGATGCCCTGGTACGGTCGCTCCGCGGCACCGGCGTCCACGGTGATGGCGCATCGGGCCTGCGACACCAGGTCTTCGAAGGAGGCGTGACTTTCGAGTTCGGCCGCACTTGCCATACCCCGCAACTCGAGTTTGCTCGTGCATTGCATGACGAGCATCGCGAGAGGCCCATCACCCGACAGCTGCATCGTGATTTTGCCGTCGAACTTGAGACTCTGAGCGATCAGACCGGTGGCCGCCGCTGAATGACCGAGGGTTTCCAGCACACTCGATTGATAATTATGGCCGAGCTGCATGCGCTGCCAGGATTTCTGCAGCTGAATGAGGGCGCCGCGCACCGGCAGCGACTCGAAGACGAATGGAACGACAGCGTCGCTGTGCGTCTGCATGCTACTCCTTACTCAGGCGAGCCTTTAACACCTCATTGACCTGGCCTGGATTTGCCTTGCCGCCAGTCTCTCTCATCACCTGGCCAACAAAGAACCCGAGAAGCTTGTCCTTACCCGCCTGATATTGTTCAAGCTGCGAAGGGTTCGCGGCAATGACGGCGTCGACAATTTTTTCGATGGCCGAGTTGTCCGTTATCTGCCGCAGGCCCCTGGCTTCGATAATCTCGTCGGCCGTGCCCTCTCCCGCCCAAATCGCCTCGAACACCTCTTTGGCAATCTTGCCGGAGATCGTCCCATCCTGTATCCGCTTCAGGAGACCTGCGAGACCGGCGGGGCCGATCTTGCTGCCAGCAATATCCAGGCCTTCCTTGTTCAATGCGGCGGACAGGTCGCCGGTCACCCAGTTGGCGACAGTCTTGGGGCTGTCACCGAAATCCGCCACGGTTGCTTCGAAGTAGTCGGCAAGGGCGCGGCTCATCGTCAGAATCCCGGCATCGCCGGCCTTCAGTTCATACTGCTCGATGAAGCGTTGCTGCTTCGCGTCGGGAAGCTCCGGCAAGGTCTTTCTGACCTCCTCGACGAACGCATCGTCGATTTCGACCGGAAGCAGGTCAGGATCCGGGAAATAACGGTAATCGTTTGCCTCTTCCTTTGTTCGCATCGGGCGGGTCTCGTCGCGGTCCGAGTCGTAAAGACGGGTTTCCTGAACGACTTCGCCGCCATCTTCCAGCACATCGATCTGCCGCTCGATCTCGAAGTTGATCGCGCGCTCCACAAAGCGAAAGGAGTTCAGGTTCTTGAGCTCCGTCCTCGTTCCAAGTTCTTCCTGCCCGCTCGGACGAATGGATACGTTCGCATCGCAACGGAATGAGCCTTCCTGCATATTGCCGTCGGAGATCTCGAGGTATCGGACGATCGAGTGAATCTTGCGCATATAGGAGACGGCCTCTTTCGCCGACCTGAGGTCCGGCTCGGAGACAATCTCTATTAAAGGAGTACCGGCCCGATTGAGATCAATGCCCGTCGAGCGATCGAATCCCTCGTGAACCGATTTGCCCGCGTCTTCCTCGAGGTGCGCCCGCGTGATGCCGATACGCTTGTCGTTGCCGTCGTCGTCCTTGATGATGAGCTCGCCACCAACGACGATTGGCAATTCATACTGGCTGATCTGATAGCCCTTGGGCAGGTCCGGATAAAAGTAGTTCTTGCGTGCGAATACGCAGCGGTGGGAAATCGTGCCATTGACCGCGAGACCGAATTTGCAGGCCCTGCGAACGGCTTCGGTATTCAACACCGGCAATACGCCGGGATAACCGAGATCGACCAGACAGGCCTGGGTATTGGGATCGGCGCCATAGGCGTTGGGAGCACCGGAGAACATCTTGCTGCTGGTCGCAAGCCTGTTATGAATCTCGAGACCGATCACGACTTCCCAGGCGCCGCTCATCGATACGCCTCCGGGCAACGCGTATGCCAGTCCGTCAACGCCTGATACTGGTGTGCGCAGGCGAGGATGCTTTCCTCCGCGAAATGCGGGCCAACGAGTTGCAGCCCGACCGGCAAATTATCGACGAAGCCACAGGGGACGGAGATGCCGGGAAGTCCGGCAAGATTGGCGCCGATTGTATAGATGTCGTTGAGATACATCGTAATCGGATCGTCGGTCTTGTCTCCGAGCCTGAACGCCGGCGTTGGTGCCGTCGGCCCGGCGATAACGTCGACGCTGTCGAAGGCGTTCCTGAAATCCTGGCTGATGAGCTGGCGAACCTTTTGTGCTTTGAGGTAATAGGCATCGTAGTAGCCGGCCGAAAGAACATAGGTGCCGGTCATGATGCGGCGTTTGACCTCGGCGCCGAATCCTTCGCCGCGACTACGGCAATAGAGATCGAACAGGTCTTTCGCATCATCGGCACGATGGCCGAAGCGCACGCCGTCAAATCGCGACAGATTGGAGGAACACTCCGCTGGCGCAACTACATAGTAGGTCGGAACGGACAGGTCGAGATTGGGGAGATCGACTTCAATCAGTTTGGCGCCTTGTTGCTCGAGCGCGCTCAGCGCCTCTTTGACACGAGCACCACACTGCTCATCGAGCCCGGCATCGAAGTGCTGTCGCACGATGCCGATCTTGAGGCCCGTGAGAGATTTCGTCAGGCCGGCGACATAGTCGGGAACCGGATGATCGACAGATGTCGAGTCGCGATCATCGAATCCGGCCATGACCGAGAGCAACATGGCCGCGTCTTCCGCCGTTCTTGTGATGACACCTGCCTGGTCAAGGCTCGAGGCGAAGGCAATCATCCCGTAGCGGGAAACCCGGCCATAGGTCGGCTTCAGGCCGACCGTGCCCGTCAATGCGGCAGGTTGCCGGATCGAGCCGCCGGTATCCGTGCCTGTCGCCGCCGGGGCCAGCCGAGCCGCAACGGCCGCTGCAGATCCGCCGGACGAGCCGCCGGGCGTGCGCTCAGTATCCCAGGGATTTTTGACCGGGCCGAAATAGCTGGTCTCATTGGACGATCCCATTGCAAACTCGTCCATGTTTGTCTTGCCGAGCATGATCGCGCCTGCTAGAGAAAGCCGCTCGACGACCGTCGCATTGTATGGCGATACGAAGTTTTCGAGAATTCGGGAACCGCAGGTCGTGAGCACGCCTTTCGTACAAAAGATATCTTTGTAGGCGACAGGTAGTCCGCTTAGAGCAGACACATCGCCTTTCGACCTTGCCTCGTCGCTGGCGGTGGCGTGAACCAATGCCTGATCGGCCGTAACACTTATAAAAGAGTTCAAAGACGCATCGTACGAATCAATTCGCGACAACAGGTGCTCAGTCAATTCGCGGGCGGAGAATTCTCCGCCGGAGAGTCCTTTGGCGAGTTCAGCGAGCGTTCGCGTGTGCAGTTGCTGCCCTGTCATGATTACTCGATGACTTTGGGCACGATATAGAAGCCGTCCGAGACAGCCGGCGCGTTCTTCTGAAACTCATCCCGCTCATCGGTCTCGGTCACCGTATCCGGCCGCAGGCGCTGCGCCTGATTCAGCGGATGTGCCATCGGTACGACATCCTCGGTCGGCGCCTGCCGCAACTGATCAACGAAATCCACGATGCTGGACAGCTTGGTGACAATATCGTCGAACTGCTCTTCCTCCAGATGCAGACGAGCGAGGGTCGCGATGTGATGAACCTGTTCTTTGCTTAATGACACGACATTACCGATATTTGATTGCCCGACAGGGTACCGGGCAACATGAGGGCCAGCAATGATACATACCGCCTTGCGCAATGTCCTTCGCATTGCTAGATTGCCCAAGTTTATTTGAATCGCGGGACTCTATCCCAACATGCTAAAGAACATTCTAGGTTATTTCTCGAATGATTTGTCGATCGACCTGGGCACGGCGAACACCCTGATCTACTCCCGCGGGCACGGAATCGTCCTCGACGAGCCGTCGGTAGTCGCTATCCGGGAAGACAGCGGCCGGGGCGGTCGTGTGGTCGAGGCGGTCGGGACCGAAGCGAAAAACATGCTTGGCCGGACGCCAGGCAATATCACGGCGATTCGCCCGCTGAAAGACGGCGTCATCGCCGATTTCACCGTGACGGAGAAAATGCTGCAGCATTTCATCCGCAAGGCGCATGGCACACGATATTTTCGCCCGAGCCCCCGGGTACTGGTTGCGGTGCCGTATGGTTCAACGCAGGTAGAACGCAGGGCCATTCGTGAGTCCGCCGAAGGCGCAGGCGCCCGCAAGGTGCATCTTATTCCGGAACCGATGGCAGCTGCCATCGGTGCCGGCTTGCCAGTCCACGAAGCACGGGGTTCCATGGTGCTCGATATCGGCGGTGGCACGTCGGAAGTTGCAGTCATCTCATTGAACGGTATCGTTTACGCCGCATCCGTCAGAATCGGCGGCGACCGCTTCGACGAAGGCATCACCAACTACGTGCGCAGGAACTACGGCATCCTGATCGGTGAGGCGACCGCCGAACGTATCAAACACGAAATCGGATCGGCATTCCCGGGCCAGGAAGTTCGCGAAATATCGGTCAAGGGCCGGAATCTGTCCGAAGGCGTGCCGAGGAGCTTTACGCTGAACAGCAACGAGATTCTCGAGGCCTTGCAGGAGCCTCTGCAGGGCATTGTCGGCGCGGTCAAGGAAGCGCTGGAGCAAACACCGCCGGAACTCGGCGCTGACGTCGCTGATCGCGGCATCGTCCTCACCGGGGGCGGCGCCATGCTTCGCGACATAGACAAGCTGCTCATGGAAGAAACCGGGCTTCCGGTCGTTATCGCCGACGATCCGTTGACCTGTGTAGCCCGTGGAGGCGGCCGTGTCATCGAGCTGATTGACGAACACGGACCCGCTGTCTTCGGACTGGAGTAATCTCACAGCAATAGACGGCGGTGAACCGGTATCATCCCGCAAATGGTTGCCGCAAGATCAAGTAATCAACATCGGTCGCAGAGAACGCCGGCCCTCGGCTTGCGTCTTCTGTTGCTTGCGGGTCTCAGCATACTCATCCTCGTCATCGACCATCGCGAGAATCACCTCGATGCCGTACGGCGCGCCATCGGCGCGACGGTTTATCCACTGCGTGTCGTGGTCGACGCGCCGGTTGCGATGTGGCACTGGATGCAGGAGAGCAGCGAAAGCCGCAACGACCTGCGTCTCGAGAACAGCCGGCTGAATGCCGAACGGCTGCTTACGCACGCGCGCTTGCAACGATATTCCGCGCTCGAGGCCGAGAATGCGCGCCTGCGTGCAATGCTGGAAGCCAGAAACAGGGTGACTGAGGAAGTTCGCGTTGCCGGCATCATGTCGGTCAGCGCCAACCCGTTTCGCCATGTACTGGTGATCGACAAAGGCCAGAGCGACGGCGTCTATGACGGCCAGGCGATGGTCGACTCGAACGGCGTCGTCGGTCAGGTGATCGAGACCGGTCTGTTCTCGGCACAAGCTGTCTTGATCAGCGACCCCGATCATGCGCTTCCCGTCGAGATCAACCGTAACGGCCTGCGCACAATTGCCGTCGGCACGGGCGAATTCGACCGGCTGGATCTGCCGTTCCTGCCGAATAATGCCGACGTCAGTAAGGGGGACCTGTTGGTTACCTCGGGGCTCGGCGGCGCCTTCCCGGCAGGCTATCCCGTTGCCGTCATCGACTCGGTCACACGAATACCGCAGGAACCGTTTGCTGCTGTATCGGCAAGACCCGCAGCATCTTTGAACCAGGTCCGCGAAATCATGCTGATATGGTCAGTCGCCGTCGATGACAACAAGGCGGAGGCCGAGAAATGACCACGGGCCGTGCATCTCGGCGCCTGCCGGTGATTATCTGCATTGTCGCGGCAATGATGCTGGCGATTGCGCCAATGCCGGAATGGGCCAGCCCGTTTCGCCCCGACTGGGTGGCCCTTACACTAATATACTGGTCGATGCTGCTGCCTCGCACCTTCAGCGTCGGCACCGCATGGATCGTCGGTATCGTTCTGGACGTCGCCCAGGGAACGCTGCTGGGGCAGCATGCCATTGCCCTTTGTTTCCTGGTCTATGTCACGGTCAAGTTTCATTTGCAGTTCCGGGTATTCCCCGCCTCGCAGATGATGGCCACGGTTTTTGCAATGCTGGCTTTCTACCAGTTCATACTTTTCTGGGTTAACGGCGTCGCCGGCGTAACGACCAACGCTGTGACTTACTGGGGTCCAGTTATCACGGGCACATTGATCTGGCCACTTCTGACCCTGTTCTTCGGCGGCGTAGGTTATCGCGCACGGCACGGATCATAAGAATCTGCGATGAACCTCCTCGCACCCATCAAGGACCATCACAGGGAGCGGCGAATGTTCGTCGGGCGGGTCGCATTGTCCGCGGTTATCGGCATTTTGATGTGCGGCACCGTCGTTGCCCGGCTGGTACAACTACAGATTGTCGATCATGAGCTCTTCGCCGAGAAATCACAGGGCAATCGCATACGCATCGAGGCGCTGCCGCCGACCCGTGGGCTCATCTTCGATCGCAAGGGCAGAATTCTTGCGGAGAACCTGCCGGCCTATCAGCTGGAGCTGATTCCCGAACAGGTCGAAGACCTGGACGATACGCTGAATCGCCTGGCCGAAATCGGCCTCATCAAGGAAGAAGATATTCCCGGCATCAAATCACATAGCCGTAGCGGCCCGAGATTCAAGCCCGTAGCACTGCGTGTAAGGCTGTCCGACACCGAGATCTCGAACTTCGCCATCCAGCGGCCCCGTTTTCCGGGCGTCGATTTTCAACCGAGGCTGGTTCGCCACTACCCGAATGGCTTAAGCGTGGCACATGCGCTCGGCTATGTCGGGGCCGTCGACTCGGCTGACCTGCAAAGGCTGGATGCGGCCGCATACGTCGCCACCGCGCACACGGGCAAGACAGGCATAGAGCACAATTTTGAATCCGATTTGCACGGCAATCCGGGTTACCGTCAGGTCGTAACCAATGCGCGGGGCCGGCAGGTGCCGCCTGACTCCGGCGAATTGTCAGGATCATTGCCGGAGAGAGAGTCGCCGTTGCCCGGTTCCAATCTCTATCTGAGCCTCGACCTCGATCTGCAACTCATCGCATCGCAGGCACTGGAAGGCCGGCGCGGCGCCGTGGTCGCGATCAACCCGGAGAACGGAGAGATTCTGGCGCTGGTCAGCGCACCGGCATTCGATCCGAACATCTTCGCAACCGGTATGAGCACCAGCGATTTCAGCATGCTGCAGTCCGATCCCGGACAGCCCTTGTTCAACCGCGCCGTTCGGGGAGCGTATCCACCCGGCTCGACGATCAAGCCGATGCTGTCTCTTGCCGCGCTCGAGACTGGCGCAACGAATCTCACGCGGCGAAACTTCTGCCGGGGCTACTACACCTTGCCGGGAAGCACGCACCGTTATCGCGACTGGAAACCCGAGGGCCACGGTGAGATGGACCTTCATGATGCGATAGCGCAATCCTGCGACGTCTACTTTTACGAGATCAGTACCGCGATCGGCATCGATCGGATTCATTCGTATCTGGATCAGTTCGGTCTCGGCCAGTACACCGGCATCGATATGGTGGGTGAGCACAGGGGCCTCGTTCCCTCGCGCGAGTGGAAGCGTAGCGCGTTCCGCAATCGCGCCGATCAGACCTGGTTTCCGGGAGAAACGGTGATCGCCTCGATCGGCCAGGGCTACATGCTGGCAACCCCGCTACAGCTCGCCAATGCAACGGCAGCGTTGTCGATGCGCGGCAAGCGATTCAGGCCCCATATCGTTGCCGCTACCGAGGACCCGATCAGCGGAGTGAGAAGAATCGTTCAACCCGAGCGGCTGGACGATGTGGGCATCACCAACGAATTCTATTGGGACAGCGTGATCGCTGCAATGCACGACGTCATGCAGGGCGAGAGAGGCACTGCCCGCGCCGCGGGCAGTGGTGCGAGTTACGAAATGGCCGGCAAAAGCGGCACAGCACAGGTATTTTCCATTGCCCAGGAAGAGGAATATGAAGAGGAAGAGATAGAGGAGCATTTGAGGGATCACGCTCTCTTTATTTCCTTTGCGCCGGTCGACAGCCCGAAGATCGCCATTGCAGTGATCGTCGAGAATGGAAGCAGCGGCAGCCGAACGGCCGCGCCCATAGCGCGGGCATTGATGGACCGCTACCTCGGAGTAAATCCGGATGCGCTTTAGCGATACTTCGCAGCTGTTCGAGCGCAAGTCGGCGCCTTTGAGCGATGCCGCCCGGATCATGCGCCGTCTGAATATCGACGGTCAGCTTCTCGGTGGTTTGTTACTCATTTGCGGCATTGGTCTGGTCGTCCTCTATAGCGCTGTCGGCGAGGACATGGATCTGCTGTTTCAGCAATGCCTGCGTCTGTTCGCCGCCATTCTTGCGATGTTCGTCGTCGCACAGATACCTCCCGACGTTCTCCGGCGCTGGACGCCATGGGGTTACCTGTTCGGGCTCACTTTGCTCGGTCTTGTTCTGTATCTGGGCGAGGTCAGTCAGGGTGCGCAGCGCTGGCTCAACCTCGGCATTCGCTTCCAGCCCTCGGAGATCATGAAACTCGCCGTACCGATGATGGCAGCCTGGTATCTTCACGATCGGCAGCTGCCGCCTCGGGCCGGGCCGATGTTCATTATTGCCGTTCTGGTGCTCGTGCCGACGGCACTCATCGCCGTCCAGCCTGACCTCGGCACCGCCGTATTGATCGCCGCAGCTGGTTTTCTCGTTCTGGTCCTCGCGGGCATGTCCATGCGACTGATGGTTGTGCTCGGCCTGTTATCCGTGCCGGGTGCGATGGTCATGTGGAACTATGTGATGCAGGACTACCAGAAGCAGCGCGTTTTGACCTTGCTGAATCCGGACAGTGATCCGCTCGGCGCCGGCTACAATATCATCCAGTCCAAGATCGCGATCGGCTCCGGTGGCCTGTTTGGCAAGGGATGGACCAACGGCAGCCAGGCGCAACTCGAGTTTCTGCCCGAACGCCAGACCGACTTCATATTCGCGGTCATGGGCGAGGAACTGGGACTGCTCGGTGTCCTGAGCCTGATGGGCCTGTATCTGTACGTGGTCGGCAGGGGCCTCTACATCGCCATGCAGGCCCGCGACACCTATTCCCGGCTTCTGGCGGGGAGCATTAGCCTGACCTTTTTTGTCTACGTTTTTGTAAATACGGCAATGGTCACCGGAATTGTGCCGGTAGTCGGAATACCCTTGCCTCTGGTTAGTTACGGAGGCACATCGATGGTGACCCTCATGGCCGGATTCGGTATTCTCATGTCGATACACACACATCGGAAACTGCTGCCACACTAATGAAGATTGCCAAGGAATTCTGGCGCCTGGGCCTTTTCATTTTGCTCGTGATATACGGGCAGAATGCGCTCGCTATCGACACCGGCCGGGCCGACGTCAAGCAATTCATCGACTCGATGGTCGAGAAACACGATTACGACCGAAAAATGCTGAAGCGCATGCTCCGCGATGCCAAATCGCAGGAATCGATACTTGAGGCCATCAGCAAACCCGCCGAGAAAACCAAGGCCTGGCACGAGTACCGGGCCATCTTCCTGACGGACGAGCGCATCAACGCCGGCGCCGACTTCTGGCGTGAGCACCAGCAGGAATTAAGTCGCATCAGTGACGAGACTGGCGTGCCCTGCGAAATCCTGGTTGGAATTATCGGGGTGGAGACCTATTTCGGCCGCCGCACAGGCAGCTATCGCGTTCTCGATGCACTGACGACGCTGGCCTTCGACTACCCGCCCAGATCGAGATTCTTCAAACGTGAGCTCGAGGAGTTCCTGCTGCTGGTCCGCGAGGAAAGTATCGAGGCATCCGGTGCTACGGGTTCGTACGCGGGCGCGATGGGTGCGCCGCAGTTCATGCCATCGAGTTTTCGCGCCTATGCCGTCGACTCGAGCGCCGATGGCAAACGGGACATCTGGACAAACTGGTCCGATGTCATCGGCAGCGTCGCGAATTACTTCGTTGTTCACGGCTGGCAACAAAGCAAGGACGTGGTCACCCGCGCCACGCTCACGAACAGCTGGCAGGGGGTAACCCCGGACAATTCCCTCAAACCCGCGGAGACAGTCAGTTCCCTGAGCCACCAGGGTGTCCTGTTCGCCACCGATCTGCCCAACGATCACAAGAGCCAGTTGCTATTGCTCGAGGGAGACGATGGCGACGAGTACTGGGTCGGCTTTCATAACTTTTTCGTAATTACGCGATACAACCGCAGCGTGATGTACGCATTGGCAGTGCATCAGCTGGGCCAGGAAATCGCAATCGAGGTTAGTCGCAATGAGAGCTGAGCGTCGTCCGCTCATCTTGTCTCTCGTTCTGATACTGCTTGTCGCCGCTTGCGGCGGCCAACCATCCAGAGACGGACCGCCGCGCAGCGGTTCGGTCATCCCGCCCGATCTTCCGCCGGACCCGGTTCCGCGCAAGGAAGCGAGGAGCCGTTACGGCAATGGCCCGGTCTATTCGGTTAACGGGCACAGCTATCGGGTGATGAAGTCTAGTTACGGCTATCAGGAGACCGGCGTCGCATCGTGGTATGGAAAAAAGTTTCACGGACGCATGACGTCGAACCAGGAGCCGTACAATATGTATGGGATGACCGCGGCTCATAGATCCTTGCCGTTGCCGACATACGTCCGCGTCAAAAACCTGCGCAACAACAGGAGCATCGTCGTTCGGGTCAATGACCGTGGACCGTTCGTGCATAACCGGATTATCGACCTTTCTTATTCGGCGGCGGTAAAACTGGACATGATCAAGACCGGCACGAGCCTCGTCGAGGTCACGGCAATCAGCTTCGACCAGCCACCGAAAACCCCGACCGTGGTAAACACGCCAGTCAGCAAGGAACCGAAAAAACCGGAGCAAGCGGCTCCCGGAGAGTCCACCGTCTTTGTACAGGTCGGCGCATTTGGTGATGCGGAAAATGCGCGACGCCGGTACTCATTACTGACGAGCGGCGGCATTGGTAATGCTTTCGTACTCGAAGACAACTCTACATCGCCGGCGCTCTACCGCATCAGGATCGGGCCCATCGTGGACGTTCTTCAATACGACAACCTGGTGTCACAATTGCAGAATCTTGGCATATCCGAGACGCATCTGGTCACGGATTAACGCGGCGAGCTTTTTTCGCTACAGGCGTTACAATACGCGCCTTATTTTCGAGCTGAATCATCATTTATGCGCTTTAGGACATCTTTCTTACTGATTTTCTTCATTATTTCCCTGTTGCCGGCGCTCACCTCCGGTGCCGCGGAGATTCGACCCATACCGGCACCACCGATCATCGGCGCCAAGAGCTTTCTGGTGGTGGACGGCAATACCGGCCATGTGATCGCTTCGCTCGAGCCGGACAAGGCCCTGGCGCCCGCCAGTCTGACCAAGCTGATGACAGCCTATGCGATCTTTCGGGCGCTACAGGAAAATCAGATCGCGCTCGATGACCAGGTTACGGTCAGCGAAAAAGCGTGGCGCACGCAGGGCTCGCGCATGTTCATTGAAGTCGGATCGAGGGTCAGCGTGAAGGATCTTTTGCTCGGCATGATCGTGCAGTCCGGCAACGATGCAAGCGTTGCACTCGCCGAACACGTCGCCGGAACGGAGTCCGTTTTTGCCGAAGTCATGAACCAGTATGCTGCCGCCCTCGGCATGCATTCCAGCCATTTCGATAACGCGACCGGCCTCCCCGGGGAGAAACATTATTCCACCGCCAGGGATCTGACGACGCTGGCACGGGCAATCATTCACGAGTTTCCCGATTACTATGCGTGGTACTCGGTCAAGGAATTCGAATACAACAGCATCAATCAGAACAATCGCAATTCACTGCTTTGGCGTGACAGCACCGTCGATGGAATGAAGACCGGCCATACCGACGACGCTGGTTATTGTCTCGTGTCATCTGCGAGCAGGGATGGAATGCGTATTGTTTCGGTCGTGCTCGGAACCGCAAGCGCGAAGTCCCGTGTCGATGGCAGCCAGGCTTTACTCAATTACGGATTTCGTTTCTTCGAGACGAAATTGCTATACAAAGCGGGCGAGCCGGTCACCAAAGCACGAATCTGGAAGGCGGCCAGCGAATATACGCCGCTCGGTCTCCCCGAAGACCTGTATATAACCGTGCCTCGCGGCAGCTATGACGACGTCGAATCCGTCCTCAACATTCCGGCCGTGCTCGTCGGTCCGGTCTCACAAGGCCAGCCCCTCGCCGAACTCAAGGTCAGCCTCAATGGAGACGACATCGTAAGCGAACCATTGAGAGCTCTGGACGACAACCCGAGCGGTTCGCTCTGGCAACGCACTCGCGATGGCGTAAAACTTTGGTTCGAGTAGTCTGATGTCCGATTCAAAGGACGAAAATCTACTCGACTTTCCCTGCGATTTCCCGATCAAGATGATGGGCCGCGATCAGCCGGAGTTTCGCGAACTCGCCCTTGCGCTGATCGAGCGACACGCCGGCAAGATTCAGGACGACGCCATCCGGACCACCTTGAGCCGAAAGGGCAATTTCCTGTCCATCACGATCACGATCAAAGCAGAGAGTCAGCAACAACTGGATGACATCTATCGCGATCTGACGGAGCACGAAGAAATCCTGGTCGCGCTATGACCCGCGTACCCGGGACTCAGCCCATTAATCGGACGGTCGAGATTCGATCGCTTGGGATGCAGGAATACGAGCCGCTCTGGCGGGACATGCAGGAATTCACGGACAACCGCAACAGCGACACTGCGGACCAGATTTGGTTTACTGAACACCGACCCATATTCACACTCGGACTCAATGCCAGCCGTGAGCACTTGCTCACACCCGGCGATATTCCCGTCGTCCAGATCGATCGCGGCGGCCAGGTCACCTATCACGGCCCCGGCCAGCTTATGATTTATCCGCTCATCGATTTGAAGCGCGCAAAACTGGGCGTTCGCGACCTCGTCACCGCGCTCGAGCAATCCATCGTCGATCTGGCGGACCATTACGGCATTGAAGCGCAAGCCAGGAAAGATGCACCCGGTGTATATGTTGAAGGGACAAAGATCGCCAGCGTCGGCCTTCGCGTGCGCCGATGGTCCAGCTATCACGGCATGGCGTTGAACGTCGATATGGACCTCGAGCCGTTCAATCGCATCAATACCTGCGGCTACACCGATCTGGAAGTAACCGACCTCAAGACTCTCGGCGTCAACCAGGACATATCCGAAGTACAACGGGACCTCGAACCCGTCCTGTTACGACATCTTTCCTGACTTACTTCGGCTTTCCTATGACAACGGCAGTTGCATATACCAGCTTGCAAACGAATGCCAGATCGTCGAATTCACCACAAAGAAAGACGGTATTTGCGTCGCCAGGACAAGCGGCAGCATCGGCAGAAAGACATCTCTCCGTCTATGTGACTTCCAGTCCCAGAGAATCAAAGAGAGAAGAATCAGGTTGACGAAAGAATAAGTGAAGTATTCGAACATTCCCGAGGAGAAATCCGCCTGAAAGGCGTTGAAGAACAGAATTCGGGCAAATATTGGATCGAGCATCGAGAAAACGGTACAGATCATGAATCGGGCATGTACGTCCGGCCTTTTGCGGTTTTTCAAGGCCAGTGTGTAAGGAACGACCCACTGGATTAACAGGAAGACCTGCAACGAAAAGATATACAGGCCGTCGGGTGTTAGTCCTCTGACGTTCAGCTTGAGGTTTGCCAACAGAATGGTCGACAAGATAATCATTGGTCCGAATACGTAGGCCAGTTTGCCGACTTGCCGATGTATAGCCCGTCTGTTCGTACGAATCAGGAATGATTGGGTAATCAGCATCAAACACCAGCCGAACATGGCCATGCCGTGTATGTGTTCGTATGGATGTACTGTCCCGGATGGTCTAGCGAAGTAAGTGACCAAGAATCCCCAAACCGCGAACAATGGAACCAGGGCAAAAAAGAATACGCTGTTCCGAAAAATCGCGTTCGTCGCGCTCATAATTACTCCCCTCCGATTTCTATTATGGGCGCAACCTTAGCACATGAAAGTTGCGCCGAAGTTCGCTGTCGCCATTCAATTATTTAGTCGCACCAGTCGTTCAGGCGTACCGATGTCCTCCCAGCGACCCTCGTAAAGCGTCCCTCTCAGTCGCCCGGCATCGGCTGCCTTGCGCAACAGAGGCGCTAGCGGGAAACGACCGGCTTCCAGCCCCGTGAAAAATTCGGGCCGATAGACTGCGATACCGCTGTAGGTCATAGCCGGACTGTCTGCATTGCACACAAGCCCGTCTACGAGATTGAAGTCTCCTTCTTTCTTGTGCGCCGGTGTCGGCACCAGAACAATGTGACCGAGCAAATTCTCTCCCGGTTCCAGCTTTGGAAAGTGGAAATCTGTGTATGTGTCGGCGTTAACGATCCAGAACGGTTCCCTTCCGAGCAGCGGCAGGGCGCGATGAATGCCGCCGGCCGTTTCGAGTACGCAGTCGTACTCGGGGCTGTAAATGACTTTGATGCCGTATTGTGAACCGGAGCCGATCCTTTCCACGATTCGTTCGCCCAGCCAGCCGAGATTGATGACGACTGTCGTAACGCCTGCGTCCGCGAGCGCTTTCAGGTGTCGTTCGAGCAAGCTCTCACCGTTGATCTCGACGAGTGCTTTCGGGATCTCGTCCGTGACCGGACGTAGCCTCTCGCCCCGACCTGCTGCCAGGATCATCGCGATCACTTTGCTTCCCTCAGCGCGGGCAGGCAGCGTTCATTGATTAGATCAATCAGGAAGCCAAGCTCTTCGTAGTGCTTCTCCAGTGCCAGTATGTACCCGAGCGTTCGTGGAACATCCTTCATGTATCCGGACTTGTCATCGCGATGCAGGAGTCTGGCAAAAATGCCGGACGCCTTGAGATGGCGCTGCGTGCCCATCAGGTCGAAATGACAAATGAATTGTTTCTCATCCATCTGTTCTTTTGTCGACGCCTCGAGCGCATCGTAAAACTGCAGCGCCCAGTTTCTTGTTTGTTCTTCCGGCCAGCTGATGTAACAGTCTTTTAGCAGTGAAACCAGATCGTAAGTCAGCGGTCCTTCGACAGCGTCCTGGAAATCGAGGATGCCGGGCTTGTCTTCTTCGGTGACCATCAGGTTTCGTGAGTGATAATCACGATGAACGAATACCTTTGGCTGTTGCAGGGCATTGTCAATCAACAGGCCGCACACGTCCTGCCACTGCGCTTCTTCTGACGCTGAGAATTCGATTCCGAGATGTCGCTCGCACAACCAGTCGTGGAAAAGCGATAGCTCGAAGGACAACAAGTTTGCATCGTATGGTGGCAGTTCGGCTTGAAACCCGGCGCCGAGCTTACGCATTCTCGTTAATGCCGTGATCGCTGCTCCATAGAGATCAGTGGCGGCCGAACGATCCCTTTTCAACTCGTTCAGATACAGCGATGAGCCGAGATCGGTCAGCAAAAGAAAGCCGAGATCGAGGTCCTTCTCGAGAATGTGCGGACTGTTGAGGCCCATGTTTTCGAGAAAACCCGCGACCTTGATAAAAGGTCCGCAGTCTTCCTGCTCGGGCGGGGCGTCCATTACGACGCGCGTACTGTTACCCGCCTCGAGCCTGAAGTAACGGCGAAAACTGGCGTCTTCAGATGCCGGCTCGAGCGTCGCGGGCTGTAGTCCATCGACGCCAGCCAGCCAGCGAAGAAGCTGCTGCCGGCGGGGCGTGGTGTCAGTAATGGCTATCTCGTGTCTCCGTGCCGCGTTGAAGGCTTTCCTCAACTATGCGAAGGTAGCAAATCGCAATAACTGATAACATCTTTTATCGATAACGTCTTGTAGCCATTACATTTTGTCGGATAGTTCTGCCCTTGTTTTGACCCATCCTCGAATTCAAATTGCTGGCCTTACTATTGTTCTGGCCTTCGCACCTGCTCACGCGCAGGAATTGCAATGCGAAACGCCCGATGCGGGCGACATCATCGACAGGTCTCTGTTTGGCAATCTCGGCAGCGATGAAACCGAAGCCATCCAATTCGAGGCCGGAAATATCGAGGCCCAGCTGGGTGACAGGCCGACCGCAGAGATGACCGGCGGCGTTCGGGTTCGACAGGGAGACAGACTGGCGGGCGCAGATAGCGCCACTTACGATCCCGACACCATGGCGCTGTCACTGGAAGGTGGCGTCCGCTACGAAGACCCGAATTCGCAGATTACGAGTGACTCCGCCGAGTTTTCCTATTCCTCCGGCCGCATCCGTTTCGAAGGCGCCGAATTCAGACTTCAGGGTGGTGGCGCAAGGGGCGCAGCCAGCGGCCTCGAAATCAATCGGGAGGGTCGGCTCGAACTCGATGACGTGAGTTACACGACCTGCCCACCCGGATCGAATGACTGGATAATTCAGGCCCGGGATATCGACCTGGATACCGACGCAGGCGTCGGTACAGCGCGAAACGTCAAACTGAAATTTCAGGGGATTCCGATTCTCTATTCGCCATACCTGTCGTTTCCGATCGGTGATGCACGCAAGTCCGGAATACTAACACCGGAGTTCGGCAGCTCAGGCCGCAGTGGTCGCGCGTTGAGCATGCCCTACTACTGGAATATCGCACCGAACTATGACGCAACATTTGAACCGCGGATTCTCACTGACCGTGGTCTGCAGCTGAAGTCCGAGTTTCGATATCTGACGGAAAGCCATGACGGCACTTTCGATTTTGACTACCTGCCAAATGATGACGAGTTCATACCAGAAGATGACGAGACAAATGAAGACCGCTATTTGGTCGATATCAAGCACCGGACATTGTTTTCCAGAGCCGGTCGCGCGCTCGTCGATATTCGCGACGTTTCCGACCGTAGCTACTTTGAAGACCTGGGCGGCAGCCTGAGCAATTCGAGCATTACGCACCTCAACCGAAGCGTTCAGTACGATTTTCACGGCGAGCGCTTCTCGGTACTCGGACGCTTTCAGGAATACCAGACAATCGACAAAGCGGTTCCTGGGGAGGACGAAGGGATTCAACCGGAGGATGAACCCTATCGTCGGGTGCCGCAATTACTCGTAAGCGGCTACTGGCCGGATCAGGCGCTCGGCCTGAGTCTCGGCTTCGAAGGAGAACTGGTTAATTTCGATCGAGACGTGGGTGTGACGGGCTGGCGCCTAAATGTAGCGCCGCAAATCGACCTGCCATTCGAAAGGCCAGGCTGGTTCATAACACCAAGTGCGACTCTACAACACACCAGCTACGAACTGGAGAACAGGGCGCCGGGTGAGCCAACGGACCCGAGCCGAACATTGCCTATTGCCAGTCTGGACGCCGGCCTGATTCTGGAGCGCGATGTAAAGTCGGCCCCCGGCCGCATACAGACACTCGAGCCGAGAGTTTTGTACGTCCACATTCCGCATCGCGAACAATCCGATCTGCCGATATTCGACACGATCGTTCCTGACCTGAATCTCGTACAGCTATTTCGAAAGAATCGATTCCTTGGTGTTGATCGAATCGTGGACACCGATCAGGTCAGCATCGGCATCACGTCCCGCATCCTGAATGTCGCAACAGGACAGGAACTTGTTACGGCCACGATCGGCCAGGCCTTGTACCTGAGCGAACAGGGAGTCACCCTTCCCAGTCAATCGATGTCGATCGCGGATTCTTCCGACTATATTGCCGAAGTTCGGTTCCTTTTATACGAGAGCTGGAATTTCGACCTCGGTCATCAATGGGGCACTGGCGGTGCCGGGGCAACGCAGTCGCAGGCCCGCATTCAATATCGACCGCAAACCAACAAGATTCTGAACCTGTCGTACCGATTCCGCAGGGATTCGATTGAACAAGGTGACGTGTCTTTGTCTTGGCCGGTCTCCAAGAGCTGGAACATTGTCGGCAGATACAACTACTCTTTTCGAGAAAAGGAAGCCCTCGAGGAGTTCGTAGGCATCGAATACGAGAGCTGCTGCTGGGGCCTGCGGCTCGTGACCCGCCGGCACATCAGTACTCGTGATGGAACACGGGATACCTCCTTCGGTCTACAGCTAGTACTCAAGGGTATGACCAGCCTGGGCACCAAGGCTGACAGACTTTTGGAACATGGTATCCTTGGCTATTCGCGTGGCCCCTACTAGAATTTTATGAATAATATCAAATACTTAATCGCTGTCGCGGGCCTTGTCCCCTGCGCGGTTTTGGCAGAAGAGCTCTCCGAGACCGGCGAGATGCTGGATGGTATCGCGGCTGTCGTCAACGAGGGCGTGGTATTGAAGAGCGAGCTGGCTTTGCAGACCGAGGCAATAATCGCGCGCGCCAGAAACTCCGAGCAGCAGATTTCGCTGCCGCCACCGAGCGTCCTGCAGGAACAGGTTCTCGAGAGCCTCGTCATCAAGCAAATACAACTGCAACGGGCGGACCGCTTCGGCGTTCAGGTTTCGGACCAGATGTTGAACGAAGCGATTGCACGCATTGCCGAACAAAACGGTTTCAGGTTCGAAGACATGCCCCGGATGCTTGCCGAAGATGGTATTTCGTATGCCGCATATCGCCGCGACATGCGCGAGCAATTGATACTCGATCAGTTGAAACGCATTGACGTCATCGGTCGCATCACGGTCGCTCCGCGTGAGATCGAACAGTGCATTGCCGATATTGAGGACAACGTTGTCGTCAATTCTGAATTCAACCTGTCGCATATCCTGATTTCCGTCCCCGAATCCGCAACCGCCGAAGAATTCAAGGAGGCGGAAACAGAGGCACTGTATGTTTATACGCAGCTGCAAAACGGCGCCGACTTCGGGGAAATGGCCATTCGATACTCCGATAGCTCGACCGGCCTCGAGGGTGGCAGTCTCGGCTGGCGCACCGGTGGCCAATTACCGACGATGTTCTCTGACGTTGTCGCGCCGATGTCGGCCGGCGACTTCTCTGAACCGATTCGCGCGGTCAGCGGATACCACCTGGTCAAAGTCAACGATCTGCGTGGTGCGAATCAACGTAGCGAGGTCGAGCAGACCAGAATTCGCCATATCCTGATTACGCCAAACGAAATCATCGACGACGCAACTGCCGAGCAGCAGCTGAAAGAAGCCGTTGTGCAGATAATTTCCGGGGATGAATTCGGCGAAGTGGCGAAACTCCTTTCCGACGATCCCGGATCGGCCAACCAGGGTGGGGAAATGGGCTGGACCAGTCCCGGCGAATTCGTACCGGAATTCGAAGAGGTTGCCGCCAAAACCGAGATCGGGCAAATAAGCGATCCGTTCAGGAGCAGGTTCGGATGGCATATTCTCGAAGTCATGGATCGCCGCATCTATGACAATACGGAAGAGATCAAGGAAAGCACCTGCGTGCAGCGGGTCAGAAACGGCAAGCTGGAAGAGGAGACAGAACTATGGATGCGACGAATTCGTGACGAGGCGTACGTCGTTATTCGCATGTAGCAAGCAATCCTCTTCAAATAGATCCGCGCCCGACGGAGTCCCGTGATATCGATAAATCCTAAACCTCTCGTAATTACTGCGGGAGAGCCAGCCGGTATCGGGCCTGAGTTGTGTCTTGCGCTGGCACAGACTGAGTGGTCGGATCAGGTCGTCGTCATCGCAGACTCCGAATGCCTCGAGTCAAGAGCACGAATGCTTGGCATCGAAAACCGGCTCGAAATCCTGCACCAGCCGCTGGCCACTCCCTCCATTTGCGGAACACCCGATCCGGCAAATGCTGAGTCCCTGCTGACCGGGCTTACCCGCGCAGTCGAGGGATGCACGGATGGAGAGTTTTCGGGGCTCATTACCGCGCCGCTGCAGAAAAGCACGATCAATGATGCCGGTATTGCTTTTTCCGGCCACACGGAATTCCTCGCGGAACTCACATCAACGCCGACGCCGGTCATGCTGCTGGTCGCGCAGGAATTGCGCGTGGCGCTCGCCAGTACCCACCTGCCCCTGCGGCAGGTCGCCGACTATCTGACACAGGAAAGGCTGCGCAACGTACTGAGCGTCCTGCACGCCGACCTGCAGGCAAGATTCGACATAGCTGATCCGGAAATTATCGTTTGCGGCCTGAACCCGCATGCCGGAGAAGGCGGTCACCTCGGCACCGAAGATGCCGAGATCATCGAACCGGTAGTGACCGAGTACCAAGAGCGCGGACTCAAAGTTCGTGGACCGCTGCCTGCAGATACGGCGTTCACGCCGGCTGCAGGACATGCCGACGCAATACTGGCGATGTACCACGATCAGGGCTTGCCTGTGCTGAAATTTGCCGGATTCGGCAATGCCGTCAACGTCACGTTGGGGCTGCCAATCGTGCGAACGTCCGTCGATCACGGAACGGCGCTCGATATCGCGGGCACGGGCAAAGCCGACCCTGGCAGCATGATTGCGGCGGTCGAGCTTGCAGCAAGAATGGCCGCCGTATGAGTCACCGGCCGCGCAAGCGATTTGGGCAGCACTTTCTGACGGATCTGACCATCATCGAAAGAATCGTCACAACAATTCAGCCACAGAGTACCGATACAATCGTCGAAATAGGACCCGGCCGGGGAGCGATCAGTAAGTCGCTGGCCGATCTGGCAGGTACATTTCACGCCATTGAACTCGACAGGGACCTCGCGCCCGTACTCGCGAAACAATTCGAGTCCTGCGATAACGTGAGGATTCACGAAGCAGACGCACTGAAATTCGACTTCGCAAAGCTGAGAGACGACCTGC